>Ga0181469_100039_pt1 | contig 32283 bp, 21 predicted proteins | sample InSIn2SAF170_2_FD_119081 | JGI IMG/M metagenome (GOLD analysis project Ga0181469, IMG submission 119081) | Clean room microbial communities from NASA Spacecraft Assembly Facility at Jet Propulsion Laboratory, Pasadena, California, USA -... ... | reverse complement strand
TGATCATTAATCTTGTCAGTGCTTGGGAACATGGAATTCTGGTTTCTGTCGACCCTATAAGGTCCCTGTACGTTACGAGGCGCTAAGAGTAACCGTACCATGACGAATACGGTGACGTAGTGGTATACCTACGCAACATGTCTGAAACCCAGAAAGGCAAGAAAGGTAACCCCACGCTGCGTTACCCCAATGTCTTTCCCTTGCGCACAAGTCGACAATGTCTATACCAGGCCTGGGACAAGATGAGCCTCAAGAAGACAATTTACAGAGTCACATTGGCCAGTCCAAAGTCGACGTACACGAGTTGTACAAGGAGCACGAATGGCGATTCGAGGTGGCCATCAACAAATCGATCGAGGTCAAGGTCAGTCCGACTAATAGTGCCTGCTGAAAGACTCCCTTACTAACTAAGAATTTTCAGATAGCACATGGTACTGCGGAACTCTTTGGCACTGAACTAGTTGTCGGCCATCCCTACACCTTTGTCGCGACCAAAGCCGCAATTTACACATGGACCGGATGCACGATCGAAGTCGCCTACGAGCCTGGCGCTCTGGCGAGCGAATACGTTGCCGAAGAGACGATCATGAATGAATGCGTCAACACACATCTCGCGCTGGAGAATATGCGGAATAGAGCAGAAAGAGCTTTGCCAGAGAATGGAACAGCACAGATCCATGAAATTGGTCCTCGAGTATTGATACTTGGACCTGATAATGCCGGAAAGACGTCGCTAGCGAAGACTTTAACAGGATACGCAACCCGTAGCAACAGATCACCCGTGATCGTGGGCTTGGATCCTGCTGAGGGTATCCTGAGTTTGCCGGGCGCACTTACTGCTACTGTGTTTAAGACATTGATCGAGGTTGAAGCGGACGCAGGCAGCGGTTGGGGCACAAGCCCGATGAGCGGCCCAAATGGCGAGATACCCGTCAAGCTGCCACTAGTGTACTACTTTGGGGGTAATGACCCCTCAGAAAAGGACGGAAAGCTCTACAAGTCACATGTCACCAGGCTAGCACTGTCTGTGCAGGGCAGAATGAGGACCGCTGGCAATGAGGATGTCAGGAGTAGCGGCATTATCGTTGACACGCCCGGCAGCTTGACTTCTAGCAAGCAGGCAAGCATTGGCTACGACTTGGTCGCGCATATAGTCTCTGATCTCTCAATCAATGCTATCATCTGCCTTGGCAGCGAACGATTGTACAGTGACATGGTTCGCAAATTCGACAAGCAGCCCGTCAGCGGCGCTCATTACGGTACTGATTCGGTAGCAAGAGAAGTGATCTCTGTTGTCAAGCTCCCTAAATCTGGTGGTGTGGTTGATCGAGATGCTAATTACATGCGCGCCGTTGCTGAAGCGCAGATTAGAGCCTACTTCTACGGCAATGCTAGAGTGGGCGCCAACATCTCACTGCAGCCAAGACAACAACAGGTAGATTTTGATGCCTTACCGACAGTCTGGCGCCGGATATCGGAAGATGCAAGGTCCTACACCGATCCATACTCCAGCACAGTTGACCAAGAAGACAGCTTCCTTCCAGGTGGCACAGATGATTCAGAGTACTCGCCCCCTGGTGTACTAGGTAATTCGACGGCAGCGAGGTCCGGCGTACCATTGCCAGCAGACCAGCTATTCGAGAAGCTTACCTCACCGATACCGGCATTGAGAAACGCGGTCTTGGCGGTGATGAATTGTACCCCTGATCCAGAGCCGATGGTAGAGCAAGAAACGTTGAGGGATAGTTCGTGTATGGGCTTTTTGTATGTGACGGATATTGACGAGAGTAGAGGGAAGATCAGCTTGTTAAGCCCTGTTGCTGGGCGGGTGCCAAGCCGGGCCTTGGTATGGGGGGAGGGTATGGATGGTGTCATGGGAGTGATTGGGTGAGAAGCATGGGAATTATGTGTTCTGATTGGTAGGACATTTGACACAGTGCACGATTTGGGAGTATTTGTTTCAAGAGAGGTTTGCTGGTACATGGTATCACGGCACGCAGTAGACAAGCGACGCCGTTCCGAGGGTTGGGCTGTTTATCTCTTGAAATATCTACTGTGTTTGTTGCACCAAGGAGAGGGGCGGGAAAAAGGAGATTAAATGTATTGGCAAAGCTCCCCGGCCGACCTCCAGGATTTGCAAATCCGCTCCTTTGTACTGATGGCCAAAAGATCTGCCTCGGTGGCTAGACAACATTTATAGAAGAATCACAGCTTGAAAGTCCATCATCAGTGTTTCATATTACTTCGTATGAGTTGGCGGAGATAGCCCTGCCGGCGATAAAGGGAGGGCGGTCGCCTTACAAGCTGTTGAGGGACACGCTCTGCAAAATGAGCCTCTGACTGGTGGATCGGTGAAGATGCCGAAGTGACCTTGCCATATACCGACTAGCGCCTCGTTGCTCTCCGGCCAAATAATCCAGGCCCGAGTGATTTTCGCGAGTCTCCTTGCACAAGTTCTTTCTCCAAGCAGCTTGCTCGTCGGTAAATACATTTCAATATTTCAACTCTGCTACTTATCGTTCTTGAGCATACTTGATCACTGATATCACTCCACTGCTCTTGCGGAATTTGTATTGCTATACACTCCACTCCTCACATTATCAGACATGTCTGCGACAATCCCTCCCACGTCGACTGGCAGCAACAAGGTATTTCCAGCTTCCGCATCATAACACAATCAATCACTGACTTGACCCAGCTCGATGCTGCCATCCAGAACGTCAGAGCCGTTGAGCCCCAAAAGCTTTCTGGTCTCGCCCTCTACAGCAGATTCGCCTTTGCTGGCGCAGTCTGCTGCTCCGTCACCCACGGTGGTCTCACTCCAGTCGATGTGTACGCAAAATTTGTGGAAAGAAAAGCCAAATAAGCTGACAGGCAGACAGTGTTAAGACAAGAATACAATTGGACCCTGTTACCTACAACAGAGGTCTTATCGGTGGTTTCCGACAAGTGATCGCGAAGGAAGGTGCTGGCGCTCTTCTGACTGGTGTTGGCCCTACCTTCGCAGGTTACTTCCTCCAGGGTGCCTTCAAGTTCGGAGGATACGAATTCTTCAAGCAACAGTCTATCAACTACCTTGGCTACGAAACTGCCGCCAACAACAGAACCGCAGTTTACCTCGTCTCGGCAGCTTGCGCAGAATTCTTCGCCGACATTGCCCTCTGCCCCCTCGAAGCCACTCGTATTCGTCTCGTCTCTGAGCCAACCTTTGCTACCGGTCTCGTCTCTGGCTTCAGCAAGATCCTGAAAACCGAGGGTTTCGGTGCCTTCTACAGCGGTTTCGGTCCTATCCTCTTCAAGCAGGTTCCTTACACGATGGCCAAGTTCGTCGTCTACGAGAAGGTTGCTGAAGCTTTCTGGGGCCGAATCGATAAGGCTACAGCTTCTGATGGAACCAAGACCGCTGTCAACTTGGGTTCTGGTCTGATCGCCGGTTTCGCTGCTGCTATTATCTCTCAGCCTGCGGACACCATGCTTTCAAAGATTAACAAGACCAAGGGTCTTCCAGGTGAGAGCACCACTAGCCGACTGGTCAAGATCGCTTCCGAGTTGGGCCTTCGTGGCAGTTTCTCTGGTATTGGTGCTCGTCTGTTCATGGTTGGTACTTTGACAGCTGGTCAATTCGCCATCTATGGTGACATCAAGCGAGTGCTCGGTAAGACACACCGTATGTCCCACACATACAGGAATGTGGTCCGCTAACATATTTACAGGTGCCACTGGTGGTGTTGAAATTGCCAACAACTAAAAGGTCTAATTCTTTGACTCGGTTTAGTATCACTTTTCGCTGTGGGCAATTCTAGAAACGCATTTACGGGGTTTTTCTGCATGGGGCTTGTAAATCTTCGCAGCATTTTTCGTTGGAACAGAAACCATTATGAGTACAGCATTACTGACCTAATAGGACGGGAGGTAATGGTCGGTTGTGCACAATGGCATTTACAATGATTGAGCATTTGACATGCTTGATGTATCACCAATGAGAAAAACTTGTCCTCTTCTACAATAGTTGATTCTTCTACTACAGTAGGGTCTTAAAATTCGTTAAGCTTTAAGAGTGTTTTGAGCCAAACAGTATTCTGCTGCAGGATGACGCTTGTTCTACTCGGTCAAATTAGCGCCGATATCGAAGTCTCGTTGTGCATCATTATTTATTCCATGCCCAAGTGCTCTTTCTTACTATAATTCATTAATCTGCAACGCCGTGATAGTGACACGAATCGAGTCATTCAATACTAGTACAGTGGTGTTTACTACCTCAAGTCACTTCCGCCACTTAGAACCGTGAAGACCCCCAGTTTCTATCTTTGATCTTCTTTACGATCGTCTCTCGAACCTAGTCACGAACATCTTCTGTCAAGGTAGACATCCTTACCACGTCTTGGCAACCAAAGATCAAGACTATCAACGACCAAGATGTCCGTAACCGATCCCGTCGATCCTAAAATCGCTGCTATGAAAACACGTGTGCTAAACCACATGTCTGTTGACCACGCCGACTCCCTGGCCCTCTACCTCCGCTACTATTCCAAACTACCCAGCTCCTCAATTCCACTCAACCCTCCAGTTGGTATGCTCAAGCTCGAAGACATCACTCTAGACCATATTATCGTTTCGCATCCCAGTGGCCGCAACATAATGTACATCGACCCTCCCATGAAATCGCTCATGGAATCACGTGAACGGCTAGTCGGCATGCACAAAGTCTGCCTCGCCGGCCTTGGCCTATCGGACATCAAAATCGACAAATTTGTGTTGCCGAACAAGGCGTGGCAGTGGGGCACACAGCTGGTTACTGCTTTCTGCTTCATCGTCTTCTCATTATTCAGAAGTCAGGTGTTTAGAATCTTCAGCTTTGGTGGACTTTTGCCAGGTCTGGGCCGTTTCGCGGAGCTGATGGCTACACCTGTGCTGTGGTTTATGTTGGTTGTTCATACGGCTGAAGCTGGGTATTTTGCGAGGACGAGGCTGAGGAGGCATTGGGTGCAGAGGTTTAGTCCTCTGTGGTGGGTGTGGGTTACCTGCGTGTTTAATGGAGGTGTTGCGGGGATCACTAGGTTTGACGAGATGGTCGAGGGCATCAAGTTGGAAAAGGAGAAGGGTGGGAAACACTGAGCCTCTCCAAAGTCCCAGTACTGGGGAAGACAGCGCCGCCTAGTCTATGGCATCAACGCTGCTAGTGCGGGAAGAAAAATCTCTTTTCGTACAATAACTTGAAGGGTGGTCGAGGGACTGATGCGATCTCTGTGCAACTATAGAGCTAGAAACGGCCCCCAAACTGGTTTCCTTGCACCTGCATTTTCATTGGTATACCACGCATGCCAAGCTGCAAGCGAGGCAAGTCCGACCCCATGAATTGTAGCTTCTACCACCTGATGTGCTACCTTTTGGCAAGTCGCAATAAAGAGTACACACCTACGGATGTCATGAAACGTATGTATTCTGGATATGCCATTTTGTGCTTTCCAGCTCGCATGAATGCCAGTTATTGACCGACCGCCAACATGGTCGGTCTACGAATGAGGCTGAGGGGCTTGAAGCATGTGAAGAATGCTTCAGCCAGCGAACTACCCAGTACATTGGACAAATTTGATTCTCGACGACATACGACCGATCTGACCTCGCTGAGCGTTAGGCAGCCTTCATATCAGGCATCACCTGTCAGCCAACACGCAGTTACAACGGAACAATCCGAGCCTAGGTTCGCCAGTAGAGGTCATAGCTATGGGCCTGCGACGTTCAACGGTGTTGCATCCGTGCATATGGGTGATGTCTACTACCACTGCAACCAAGATATCCTACAGCACAAGAGCGAATCTGAAGTCTCCAAGGCCTTCAAAGCCGCATTATACTACTCTACTATGGACGACAGAAAAGCACAGCTACAAAGTATTGATACTGCTTCGTTTGACTGGATCTGGACTCAGACTACCTTTCCACGATGGCTGCAGGGGTCAGAAGGTCTTTTCTGGATATGTGGTAAGCCAGCTTCTGGAAAGTCAACCTTGGCACATCATTTGGCCAATACTCGAGACGGAAGTGAGGAGGTTCTGAAGTATCTTGAACGTGACGGTAAGAAGTGGACTTTGGTCCATTTCTTCTTCGATTTCCGAGCTGGAAAAGGTGTTGCTAACACTCCGCTTGGTATGCTCCGCTCGTTATTGCTCCAGCTTGTCAACCGAATAAAGCCAGTGCACGACTTTGTATTGGATCGGTGTGGTTACCGCCTCCACGGAAACTGGTCAGAACATGAGAGTGAGCTGCTCGCACTGATATCTGACGCAACCCGAGCGGCGGACGTTTTGGTTTGTGGCTTCATCGATGGCCTTGACGAGTACACTGGGAAGCTTGGTGATCTTGCTTCCACGATCTTTACTTTACAGGAGCACTCTGGCATGAAATTGTGCCTGGCCAGTCGACCTGAGAACGAATTGGCATATCGATTACAAAACTTACCCGGGTTTACCATGCAGGATTATAATGAAGCCACAATTTACGCCTATATGGGCGCTGCTACATCAAGTCTTGCCCAATTTGCAGCGTTCGAGGACCTCGATCCTATCCTCCACCAGATTGTCTCTCAGGCGAACGGAGTCATCCTCTGGGCCCGATTTGCCGTAGATGAATTGGTAAGTGGCATACTCCGGGGATCTACTCTGACGGAGATTAGCCAGCAATTGGATTTCTACCCACAAGACCTTGAGACAGTATACTCCCGTGTGTGGGAAAGCCTGACACCGTGGGAAAAGATACAGGCTGCTATTGCGCTTTGCATTGTCGAAAACTGGTCGCTTAGCCATCTGTCTGCTACCGTTCCATTGATTAAGTCCTTGATGATCGAGGATCTTTTTGCCATTTGGTCTATGACTGTGGAACAAATGGATGCAAGCAGGTCTTTCGGTCCAGAATTTTCGGAAACCCAATTTCGACTCAGACTACACACCATGCTTGGAACTCTTGTCGAGTTTGTGAGCATGAGCACTTTTCACCTTACCCATGACGTGGTTGTGCGCTTGATACACAAGAGCTTCCAGACTTATCTGGACAAATCTCATGAATACCAGATTATTGCTGACAACTTGAAACAATACATCGATGTAGCTGTACTGGCACCAAAATATTATGCTCAAATCATCCAAGCCGCTTCTCAAGATCTCATCATGAATCCGAACATCGAATTGACTGAAGATATACGCAACCTCCACCAGTTCGAGAAGGCTTTGGAACCTCTGAAATGCCGAAAATTGTATCCTTGTCGCGTTCACAATCCTAAAAGCCTTGCCAGAGCGCTTCTCTACCTTCTCTACTTTAAGGTTCTCGACGAGCCAGAACATTTCACGTTGTTAAGGTCAACCACAAAGTCGTGGTTGTGGCAAATGTATGGAGATGCAAACCATCGTGCACTCCTGTGTGCTTTGCCCGAACGACCACATCAATATCTCGAATTGTTCTGCTTCATGTCACACGAATTGGTCAATGGCTTCGACAATGCCATGAAGGAATATGATGCAGAGATTTCTGACTGGTATCGAAGCTTATTGTTTGGCTACGCAATATCCTTGTCTGCACATTTGGGTCGAGATGCTTCAAGTGCAAGATTTTTTCATACAACACTGCCTCATATGCCATGGCAAGCACACTATTTAGCTCTCACGACCATTGCCGCTACCGAGCCAGTCTTCGAAGAGATTCTTACAGCAGTTACAGCACAAGTGTTCGATTACGACACAATGATTCACCCTTCCCACTGGTGGCAGCACGATGCAATGCATATTCTCTGTTGCTGGGTCTGGTCTCCCTTTCACATAGATGACGAAGTGACACTACGAAAACGACTCGACTTCCTCCTAGCTCGGGGGATATCCGTGGATGATCGCATCTATCAGGGCGGCACGGCTCTACATGCCCTGTTCGAGTACAAAGCTGACTTCGTTAATGGGCGTACTTACCTACGATATTGTCGCCTCCCTGATCCTAGCATGAATCTTGTGTTCATGAAAGCCGGTTTCATGCATTTTTCTATAGCAAAATTTCGAGTATTATTGGATAAAAACGTTGATCTTTCAGCTAGTGGACCCAACAGTGCGGTAGTTCAGGCAGCACGTAATTATGTACACCAGTACAGCAATTATCTCACCAGGCGCTTCTCTCTAAGGGCCAGGTATGAGTCCCTTAATACTATGAATGAGGATACTATGCATGAGGGACTAAAAGGATACTACCAGACGATAAGGGCGATTGAACATGAGGTTATTCCGGCCCTTGAGGCAAGAATAACTGAGGCAAATGATGATAGTTCGAAGCGTTCGACGTCTTGAAAGACCAAGACCTCGATGTGGTCACTGTAGCCTGTCGAATTACCAACATGATCCCTATGACCCCGCTAACGAAGGGACATACGGTTCTAATAGCAGAATCTGCTTATACCTGTAGAATTGTCCGCAAGAGACACGAGACAGCACATTATGCAAAGAACAACTGAGGGTGTCAAAAGGCTCATGACTTGCGCAGTAGGCATATACCTCCTCGGACCAAACTAAGTTCGTAGGGCTGCGAAGAGTTTGCCTTGAGGTGTTGTTCATCTACGCTTAGCACAGCTTGTTCGAGCTAAAAACCTGTAAGCAGCGAGAACGGTTCATCGATCAACGGTTCGACCAAGGCGTGAACCATAGGTCATGTTGGTGAGGTACGCATCTCCCTTTCTTCACGACCGAGATCTCTGCTACATCATTCTTGATTTTATACGCTCCGTCAATTCACACCTTCCTCTTCACCACATGACCAAACCAGTAAGCCGTGTTCTACGAGCACATAAAGCTCATATTTCTCGTCAGTTAGGCATGATACGGTACTAGTCTTCGTCATTCGAAGGCAATGATGGATGAATGGAGTACGTAGCTATCACATATAGAGAAGGCTCCGGCCTTGGCATACTACATGAAGTACGGCTAAGCGCGGCCCAACTCGTGTGACTTCCGAAACTGTTAGCCACGTGCAAGTGAGCTTTTGTTCCGCTTCTCTCGATTTGCACACCAGTGTTCTTTCGAAACGGGCAATCTGAACTTCAGTTCGCTAGAGCTAATGCAAGTCTCTATGCAGGTAGGTCAAGGATGCTCATGCAACTACCCCCCTTCAGCTGAAACGCTAATGCTGAAGAGGAAGCGAGTGTGTCTCGCGGTCGATGAAGCTGATCATCTAGGCTGGTCCTATAAGACCAAAGACCAGCCTCTTCACACAGTCTGTTATTCACTTATCATCCCTTCTCTTTCAATGCTGTACAGGTTCGTCCTGAGTCGCAACATTACGGGGATGGCCATTCATCTGGAATGGAACAATGTTCTCAGAGATGCCATCGTGGCAGGTTTCAAGCTTGTTTAATGAACTAAAGCACGTGAACACTATACTCAATTCGATTAATCTGCTAACGTGCACTGATGGGTGGACGAGGAACAACTACTGACACTAATGCGTACTAACACTAGAAACCGGACGGGACTTCATGCAGCTCGCAGGTCAGCTTTCAGCTCCAGCTCTAGCTTAAGGACAGTGCTCCCCAGCTTTCTAAAGTTCTTGATCCTGTATAGACCTACACGGCGCAATTCCCGTTCACGAGAATCCTCAAGGAGTTGAGTAATTGTGCTTCTGTGTCTTGAAACATGTTGAGCAACAACTTCCTGCTTGGCCTATTGGCTGTACCTCTTACATGTGTTGCCGTCCATGGATTCTCAACAGATCCTCTTGAATTGTCACGGTGTGTCTTGACTAAGCGTACAGTTTGAATTGATCAGGCTGACGTCAAACAGAGACGCCATTCATCAAAACCAGGCGGTTTTGCACTCCGTGAAGACTCACTCTCCCCCAGAGCCCATAACGATGAAAAGTAATCACATCTACAGATCCTACCGCCTCTCAATCCCCAGTGGCTATAACAAGAGCTCGGCCAAGACTTGGCCACTCATCGTTGACTTTCACGGACGAGGCGGTAGTGCAGAGAGCCAGTGGAATAACTCACAGTATTACTTGAATCCAACTGGACAAAATTTCTTTGTGGTGTATCCGAATGGTTGTGTCGGAGCCCCTAGTCTTAAACATCCCGATCGCCCTGAAAGGGCGTGGCAAGGAGCACCTTATGCCAACAAATCATGCAACGATTTACTCTTCGTCTCCGACTTAGTAGGCCGCATCCAAGCAAACTATAACATTGACAGTGCACGCATCTTTGCATCTGGCAAATCCAACGGTGGTGGCTTTGTCGACACTTTGGCCTGTTCCACCACGGGCGACTTATTTGCGGCATTCGCCATGGCCTCTGCTGCGCTTTACACCGACAATGAGACCAGCCCTGAACCCTGCATTGGCCACCGACCCCGAATGATTCTCGAATCGCATGGCACAGAGGATCATATCATTCCCTTTCTCGGTCCATATGACCCAATAAAACCCAACTACGCAGTCCCCGACATTTCCCACTGGACCCACCGATGGGCCGAGCGCAATCATTGTGCTCGCGATGAGGACCGTATCATTACTCACGAAAGTTGGGGAACGAACATAACCCATTCGTGCAAAGACCTAACCAACAATGTACAGCAGTATCGTGTCACCGGTCTAGGCCATTGCTGGCCCACCTTGGGAGACAATAAGGACAGCTACAACCCGAAGCACAATTGCTCTGTTCATACCTTGGACTTCACACAGGCGGTGTTAGATTTCTTTGCAAAGTCGTCGAAGGCTGCGTAGCATGAGCAGTGAAGCGGTAACCGCACCTCAGACTCATGGCTACAAACCCGTTGGATCCCATCGAAGTCGGACAAGCTCATCAGGAGCCAGCATACATGAAGATGCTCGAGTTAAGGTCATATGAAAATCACCCATACTTACTTCTTGCCTTGGTATCTGAGAAGACAATGCGTTCTCGAGACAGGATTTTCAAGCTACGGAAGGTGCTGGCAGCGTTTGCAGCACTTTCCGTCGTTGTTTCATTGGCATACATACATAAATAAGTTTCCTTTTCTCAGACTGACAAAATATACACACTGTTGAAGTAGCACAATCAATCACTACTTTCACAACACAATATCTATCATGCAAACACTATGCGCCATTTCTTACTTACATTCCGGCAGCATTCCTGTCAACGAATTGAGCTCAGAAGATCTACCTCGCAAATCAAGATACTCATTCTACGGTAGTAGACAAGTGGACTAACTGTATGGAAGCAGTGCATCCTACAGTGTCAAAAGTACTCAGCAGCGATATTGCCTTAGCAGAACTATCTAGTTCGTTTACTTTACGTGCCCCAAGCTATGTACGTGACGTACGTACATGCGTACATATGTATTTATTATTGGTACATATATCATTCAACTCCTTACATAGGCAACACCGACCCAGCTACCGCCACTGAATCGCTACGAAAGGAGGAAAAAACCCTTCCCAAGATAAATCGCCTAGAGATCCTAGTGTTGACACCTCGAAGTCCAGGCAAATAATATACTTACGTATGTACAGCAGATCTAATGTATAGTATTTGCTCAATACGCCGTCTTCAGCAGGTGTATTGAATCTCATCATTTTCCTACTAACTAAAAATGAGAATGTAGATACGTGATTTGACGTTGAGCTTCCAATCGACGATGGACGAAGAACTTCGTTGAAGCCTTTCGCTGCTCTCTACGTAGTGCTTCTACATACACTTGTGGGTCGTACGTAAATTGTCCTACATGCTGTATGTAATAGAGATAGTTAGAGATAAAGATACAGCATATCGGGACTAAAGGCTTGTTAAGTACGTACGTATGTCGGATGGATTACTAAGATAGTACATGTAAGTGTATCAGCAAATGCGAGAGATATAGTACGTAGTGAAGAAGTTGAACCGAGCAAGATTGCCTGCTCACTGTTTCGGCAAAATACGAAGGAAGTATCTACGTGGGAGACACAAAGCCTGCTCTTGGCTACGTACGGATGTATATTGTGTTTCATACATGGATTGGATATATCGTTGCGAGAGCTTACTTTTATAGCGATGGTGAAGGCTGATTACCATGTATATACTTATAGAAAAGTTGTCACGGACTGTTGCATCTATATTTGTTTAACTTCGTTATATTTAAGTTGGAGTCATGAATGTTTAAACATGGAAGTCCTTGTTGTACTCGAGTACTACGTGACTTTGAGGACTATATTACCGAGTTATAGCATTTGAGTGAGCTTTGTTATGTACGTAGCATGAGAAATACGTACGTACGTATAAGTACCTATATAGACAGTATGTACTATGCATGCCTATCTGTCTGCCGTTCGTAGATGTATATCAGAAGGAATAAGATTATGGTCAGGATTAGGATACCCATACATGTATTTCCCATTTACGCCGACAACATTGCCACCACTGCTATGCTACAAGCGGTTAATGATATTACAAGAGATGGGACAGACACCTGATATTTCTTGAGTAGGGGGAAGAAGATCGTTCGAGTATAAGCTGTCCTTTCGCGTACTGGGTGTTTTGCCGCCGATTCAGATCTCGTTGAGTCTTGTGAGCTCAGGATAGAACACTGACCAGCTGACCGGCTGGACTACTCATCCATGTTGTAAGGCCGTGTTGGAAAATGACGGTTCTGGTGGTTCGTGTCGTGCTGTACTGACGACGGCTTCGAATGCCTTGACAGAGGTGGCATTGGTAACAACAATCAAGTTACCAGTCATATCGTGATTGGTGCGTTATCCTGCTGTCTTTCTGCTGAATGTGGATAAATATGCGTGTATGTGGTTCCCCGGAAGTGTTTTGTTGGACACCGAATCATGCGCTTCATCTTTCCCAGCTATCAAACCAGTATAACCTCCTCTGGTGTCGACAACTTGGACACCCATGCCTCGAAGATAATTCTTCCAACTCAAATACGACGTGCATGATCAAGTTTGCCTCCACGTTCAATCAAGATCAAATTAACTGTCGATCAAAGAAATCTAGGCCTGGGCAGTCCTTTTTTTTGCTGTGAGCAGTGCATCGAAAAATGACATTACGGATGGCTGTTTCTCTACGGTCAGTGTTGACTTCTTGAGACCATAATTGCCGGCCAAATGTTTTCTTGAGTTCCAGCTCATTAACTCTTCCACTCCTTGACAGCAAGTGAATAACATCTTGATCTTTGATTTGGGAAGTATGGTTGCATCAAAAGTCCAACGAGGAACCCACGAGCGATGAATTTCAGCGGCCTGCAATGAAAGACCCCACGATATGGTGAGGAACTCTAGTGGCTGAGTTGCCCCTTTTTTCGCCTGTCCGACTGTGGTCCAAACTTCTGCTACACACATGCCAGAATCCAGAAGCTCGAAAACGCCAACTTCGTTTTCGTCTCGAGGTGCAATATGAGATAGACATGCACCAATGGACAACTTTACCACCACTGCCTTCATGGAAAGAACTGGTCCGGGGATGGTTGCTGCTATTTTCATGTGACGAGCACGCACTTTTGTGCCAACATGTGAATGTCTTTCTCTTGAACTATCGTCATCCTGTTCGCCGAATTTTCTGTTATCTTTCGTAAAAGTTGATAAGGATAAAGGCTCCTCACAGTTCAATTCATAAGCCTTTCCATTCTCGTACAGAAAAACGTGTTTGACTGTGTGGTCCCGAAACATAAGAGGCGGTCCAAAGCATAGAGCAACATTTACTGTAGCATGCCCCATTGCGTTCAGAGTGGTCCAATCGCGTTTCTCGTAGGGTACTAGTGGTGGCGGAAACGGCAGTCCTGAGGAGGACAAGGATGGGTGTGTTGATGATGACGATGAGGATGACGTTGTTGGTGTGTAAGACCCCGACGATGAATCAGAGGTCGAGGAAGACGAATCAGAGGAAAGGCGGTCTTTCACGCTTCGTAGCATCCTTTTGCAGCCCATAAAAATGTTTCGGATTGTCAGTATTATGATACGAAGTAGTTGTATATCAAGAACATCAGAGACCACACCCTTTTCGAGGTTCCAGCTTGCCCATGTCCAACTTGGGAGTTTATAGTCCGCTCTCGACTGAATACATCCTGTCTCAGGGTGCCAGAGCAGAGATTGCCAAGGATGAGTCTCAGGCAGGCCACGGATGAAGTGCCCAGCATCTATCTGCAGAGTACGTAGGATGCCCTTGATGGCGATTAGCACGTCGTTCCGGTCGGTCAATTCGCGTTGCGTATATTCTCGGATGGCAGCTGCATAGTCCGGGAATTTGCCCAAGTAGTTCCATTCATCGTTGATATTTGATTGAGGAATGACCATTTTTACCAAAAGAAGTTTCTGGCTAGGAATGTGGGGCTGTCTATCGGCCGTCCATCGAAACTTAGCGAGGCGTGTTTCAATGCTCTTGGATGGCGTCTCCGTTTCCATGAATATCTCTTCAGTCCAAATGGACTCCGAGCATTTGAAGTAGACCTGGAAATCGGTGAAAAAGAGGATTCGCCTAGCCAATACCTTCTCTTGGAATGTCCAGCATCGAGTGTTCCAAATCAATGATCTCGAATTCTCTAGTTCTGAAAACGCAGGGGTCATCGCACTCATCGAGAATGACTTAACCTTTTCGACGTGCTGTGAATGGGTCCTGGGCACACTAACACCAGGTAACCCCGAATTTGCGTGCAAACCTGATGCCGCCACGATTGTTAGAGCTGAGCAACTGTAAACTGCATCCATTCTCTCCAGATGGAGCTTCTTCTTCTCAATCGAATCATCTTGAATAATGCACAAGGCGTCCACCCATAGATATTCGTGACCAAGCTGACGTGTGATTTGAATAGCGTCTTCGACAGTCCTTGGTAAGTACACCGGGAGTGGTGTGCATTCTTCACCAGCTTGATTCAACATCAAAATCTGCTCGATTCGTGACAGTTGGAGAGACACCAATTTCTCGCTTCATCAGTTCTGCACCCCAAACATAGCTCGGAGTAACGTAAGGGAGTTGGTTGTGTACGGGCGCTCTGATAAGGCTCCTCTTCCGGACGTCGATCAACCTCAGATTTTCAGGCAAGCGTCGGCCAGCTACGCCATCCTCTTCACATATGTTTTCGTGATATTTATCACATCTCCTGATCGATGACCGTAGAAGACTGACACTAACTTCGGCCCGGTCGACTGTTCGCCCGAAGAACTGATTTTCTCCCTCATCTTCTGGAGAAGGAATGTATTGAATATAGCCCTGTTCTCTGGGCTCCTCTTTTACGGCAACGATCAAGCGATATGCTGAATCCTTGCACCTCCTCGAGACTGACCTCAAATCAAACTTATTCGAATACGCCTCCGATCCAACTCCGTATGGTGACCTCTCAATCCCAAGCTCCCAACTGAGATGATTATCAAGGATGATCCTACCTTCCAAATCTCGTGGCAGTGGTACGGCTTTGTTGTGAGAGCACGTACGACTAGTCGGCAAAAAGGGCACGTCTGGTTTTGAACCAAGTCGCGCCATTTCCCAAGTACTATCTTCCTGGATATCTTCTTGCAACGGTGATGGTTGAAATCAATGTCTTGGCATACCTTGCAAAGGATACTTTCTTGGTAGTGCTCTGGCCGCTTCAGCCTGCACGCCATAGGTGTAGACTTATTCGCTCAATTAGGTTGAAATGCTCAGCGTTGAGGACAGATCGGTAGTATGTAGTACAACTGATAACCGTGGTATGGCAATAGCCATAATGGCTGCTGAATGATTGGAAACTCGTCGAGTGAGTTACAGCGAACATGGCAGCCTACTTGAAGTCTGCATTGCGGTTGCGCCTTGCATGCCTGATGGTCGGCTCTGGAGAGGAGCGACTGGGTGAGAAAAAACCATTACGTGAATCATCACTGGCAGCGATTGATTCGATCATGGGATAGAAGAAGGCAAGACACAAGTAATCAAAGGCAAGAGTGGCTGCCTAACGTCTGAGAGGGGTACCTTGTAGTGAAGGGAATGCCTACCATCACAATTCGTCGCGCAGTGTTGAATGGCGAAACCGGTGAGAAAACAATCAATGTGATTCGAGTTCTTCGATTTATTTGATGCATACATACGTACGCACGTACGCATTCATGCACATCTGTAGTCTCAATGCCGTGTGACATACGTAAGCACCAAGATTAGAGTACCAGGTAAGGCTCGAGGCACAAATCAGCCGACACCCACAAAAAGTGTGGTCAATGTATTGCTTCGATCATCTTCGTTTAGTAACGAAAAGAACACCGGATGAAGTCAGCCATGTCGCAAGCTGCCATGAGTTCCCTTGGTTGTTGAAGCAGCATGTGGATAAGACAATCTGTGTCGGTAATATCCTATGCAGCGAACGTGGATCTCCGGGTATTGGTGAAGAGTTAGTTCTGTTTCAGTTTAGGCTACTAACCTCAAACCACCTCCAATGATCGTCATGCTGTTGTGCCTCTAAGGACTTACCAAAATATACAGCAAGTGAATGGGTGGTAAAGAACAGGAGCGTTGGATTCCTGATTCTTTGTGGTACCACCGTACATATGTACATAGTGAACGTGTTCCGTAGTTCTCTTGGTGGCGTTTGTCTCAAATCTCGGTCTTGCTTCTCGTGTCGCAGCTTACAGCCACAAAATACGTACGTACGTATGTATCTCGATGTGCCATATTCTTAACGCCGGTCATGAAGAGAGATTAAAGTCGTGGACTCTCCGCAGAGTGAGACGCATATATCATAGCGAAGATCGTCAAGTACGTAGTCGTGCCATTGATCACCAAGACCTCTCAATATCTAGTACTATAGTCGAGGTAAGCAGCGAAGTGGATTCGAGGCTCAATTTTCCTTTGTGTAGGACTGAACGAAATTCACACAGTCTCGATGAAATTAGCCAGTCCGCATGCATGGTGGGCGCTACGTACGTACCTGAGACTCCCAAGAGAAGAACGCAAGGGCCGAGCTGCGTGTATACGTACGCATGTAGTTGTATGGAGGTATATCAGGGAAGCCTGAGAAGGAAGAAAACCCATGGATGAATCGAGGTTCAAGCTACGCACCCAGACATGTAGATACGTAGCTGAGGAAGGTGCAGCTGTCCATTACATACTTGCCCGATACAAGAGAACAGCCGCGTGCCTGCACAATACCTTAACTCGTTGCTTTCATCGTCGCCGACTTACGAGGTACAGGACGTACTGAGGCAGGTAATACATGTTTACGTACGTACCTACCCAAGTACGAATGTGAAGTATTTGTTTTACATCCGACATATACGTATCTATCATTAAATCTGTAGTATCCTCGTGTGCAACGATGTCTTCAACAATACAAGATGATAACCTCTTGAGTTTTCGCCCGTGTTGGGGGTTTCGTGAACTCCTCCCTCCGTTGCTTCCCCCTTTGAGTAAGGTGCGACGCAAGATCTCAAACGCATGTACCGTAGCAGTCGTCTCCAGAAGGCACAAGTAGAGATGTATTCGTTCCTGAACTCGACGACCGTTCCCTTGCAGCTGTCCACAGCCACACGAAAGATAAAACCCTCGCTAACCGTCACCACCTATCAATACAGCCACCCACCATTCGAAAAAGAACGCTAAACTCAACCTTCTTGGAACATGAATCATCCTTAAGTCAGAACAACCAAAAAGCACAACACAAATAATGCCATCTCATGTCAAACCCGTCTTCTCAAGCGATATTGATAATTCATCAACACCGAGTCCTACATTTGCAGAACCCTCCTGCGTCCGAGTAGCTGGTGGATTGGCCCCTCCACTGCCTGCTGTCGGCTCCAGCTGTCCTATCGTAGCATGCATTTCGTCGCTCGAGGTTGTTTGTAGTTCGCTGAGTTTTCTGACCTCCCTCAGTGTAGCTTCGAGCTCCGTTTCTAAATTATTAAGGTTAACAATTTCCTTCGTGGACTGCAGTTTGCGCCGATATGCCTTCAGCATATGGGATGTGTGTTCGGTAGCTAGGTTAATAGGCGTAGAATCGGTGAGCATTGGCACAACTGTGCTCGTGCGCCTTTGCTCGAAGCCTTTTAGGCCAACATTCGTCGGTACGGTCGACAGCTTTCTTGACTTTGCTCTGCTGGTCTTTGAGTCCTGTTTTAGACTTGATCCGATGCCACTAGGTGTGTTTGGTGGTGGCGGTGATCGGCGCAGCCACTCCGGCTGTTTGGCAAACAAATCGTTTGTCACCGCGTCTCTGACAGGTGGTCGCTTGTTCCTCCTAGTCGCGTACGCAGGCGGCGAAGGAGACCGTTCTTTCATCTTGGTTAGACCGTCAACCGAAGCACGCCTAATCAATGCTGGTGAGGCATTCCCGGTACTCATATTCATTGAAGAAGAAGTCAATACGAGGGCTGAAGGGTTTCTTTTTAGTCGTACGGGAGACGGGTCTCTCGTGGGTGTTCGTGGCGACTTGGATTGGACAAACTCAGCCACGTCGAGTCGTGTAAGTATCTTTCGTAGCGGAGGAAGGACAGAAGTGCTAGCCTTGGCGGGCGTGCTGTCGGAACTAGTATCGTTCACATCCATTCCATGTGGAGTTGGTTCAATAGTTGGTCCCGTTGCCACATGGTTATTTGAAACCACTGTCCACATCATGATGGTGCTGTCTAGTCCAGTAGATACAAATGTCGGCTTGCTCGCCCGCTCTATATTTGTACCAGTTTCGACTAGCGCAAGATCGCTCACTCCTTCCGTATGCGCCGACTCTTTAGAAAGCAAGGCCTGCTTGTCTAGATCATAGACTCGGAAAGACTTATCGGTCGACGACATTCCAACCAACAGGTTCCGTGGACCTCCAAGCTTGCTGTTCGTTACTACCCGTATGGCGTTCAACGCAGCGTTATCATCAGTGTCCGGATCAGTGATCTTGAAACTTTCCAGGATTGCGCCAGTGGTGAAGTCGACCTTGGTGACGTGTCGATCAAGAGAAGAGACGAACACAACATCGCCTTGACCTGGCATTAAGCACATCGAAAGAGGTGATGCCTTGATTGTAATAATTCTTGTTGAAAGGAAAGCAACAAGCACTGTCTCACCGACGGAGCGGGATACTTTTTCTCGTACCACGATCGTTCTGTCTGCGGAAGAAGACAATAAGCTGCTACCATCTTGACTAAACATGACTTGATTCACGGCTGCTATATGGTCATCAGTGGTTTGAAGTAGCTCTAAGCCTGATTTACGTAGATCAAATACCTGTACCATCCGATCCCGACTGCACGTCGCGACGAATGCTGATGTATTATCGACACAAATGTCGTTGACTTCTGCACCATGAGCACGTGCTGTGTGCAATGTCCGCCAGGGGTCACACTCGACAACCTTGACAACACCAGACCGATCGCCAGACAAGAACATGCCCTGCCCACAATGGCGGAGGACTTTTAGTTCGTTATCTCCAACAGTTCCAACTTCGGAGCTATCATTCAACTCGATATGCTCGACCCTTTGTAATCGTGCACCAGACCAGAACCTAACCTCCCCACTCTTGGACCACGTGAAAAAGGTACCATGTCCAGCGTTGGTGTCAAGTGCTTGTACACCCTGCACAGGCTCGTTATGGGATGACAATAACTTCGTTGTGAGGGAAGGATTGGCCGGGTCTAGTTCAGTAAGAAGCAGGTTCGAGCTATTGTCAATGCATACGGTGTGCTTCGTCAAACAAGTGATAGCGATGGGCCCGTGATGACTTAGCTGACGCAGATTGAGGGACTGTCGAAGCGTTGCCCTGGTCGATGTGCGAGACTCCGAACTTGCTCTCGTGAGTGCTCCTGGCCTTTGCGCACCTTGGAGGTCTTTTTCGGAAAACAACGTATCAAACTCGGTTTCGTGTATGTCGCCACCACCACCAGCCCAAATCAGGCGTTGAGATCCCTCCCGGCAACCTACCGCACCTGCAAGACCAAGACCATGGTTGATGAGAGTCATGTCTGCAGGTATTCTACTGACGTCAACATCACATAGAGAGCCGACGTCCGTACATACCACCGCTCGTTGATCGCTGGTCGCAACGATACATGTAAAGGTCGCATCAACAAGCTCACCTAGCAGACAGTTACGTCCGGAAAGTGGCACAGGTCCGGGAGTTGGTGAAGGTTCCGCTAAGTCTTGTAGGCGTTGCCGTTTTGTGGGTGAGAGCTTCACATCGCCATAATTGGCTAGTTGCCAGACCTTGACGTGACGCGTTCCAACTGTTATGAGATGCTGGCCACACCACGCCATGTGGTGTATATTGGCTGTGCATCTGTTGGTAGCGCAGAGCTTTAGGCCACCGGTTTTGGGGTTCACACTCCATATGAAGAGAAACCCGTCGTTGGGTTCGCCAAGTGTAGCCAGAAACCGACAATCAGGACTGAAGGCAATACACTGCACACCCCATGTGTGGTCTGTAATGATTGACAGTGGTGTTTCCGTCGAAGCATCCCTCGTGGCGGAAAACAGCAACACTCGCGGATTGTATCCTGTTTCGCCTACTGCCAGTAGCTTGCCATCAGAACTCAATGACACGCACTTCACGGATTTTATCCTTTCTCTTGCAGCCCAAGTCTTGACACTCTTGTCCTCTACTGGTGCTCGATTCGGCGTACTACCCCCAAGCTCTCTTCTAGGAGTGATTACCCCCGCCCGTGTCTTGGTAGGAGTGGAGGTTGGGGTTGAGTAGTATGAGGCTGGAGCATTGACAGGTATAGCGGCGGGTCGGGCGCGATAGTAGCGATTAGATGTTGTGCCTGCGTCGTCGACTCTAGTGAGAACGGCAAAGGATCCAGCACAGTAAGCAAATGAACTGTTTGCATTGCTTGAAGAAAGCCCGCTTGGGTTTTTGGTAGTTGTACCAATGACGTGATCTAGCTGAATCGCTACAGATGACTGAAGAGGCTTGCGGTGAGTTTGTGAGGGTAAATTTGAGGTTGGCGTAGTGCCGGGGGTCCTCGAAGTAGCAGGACTGTTGACTCGGCTGCGCAGGTTGTATGGGTGCACTGACATACTGGGTGTCTTTGTACGTCCATTAACGATGGTCCACGACTGTTAGCTCGTAGGGTTTCAAGCCATGGTAGTGACACAAATCTTGCCCAACTTCTGCATGCGTCAGGATGGATCATCCCCTAACATAAGGGCTGGCTTGCACTACACAGCATCGATTCAGAACATAACTAGTCGTGCGCCAGACTTGATAGCGTTTCAGCGGCCCCTCCCCGTTGAAGCAATTTCTCGTGGCCTAGCAGAACTGTGTCTGTGATCAGTACAACTTGCTGCAAATCGATATATGGATGAGCAAACATTGGTTCTTCAGCAACGATTGTATTGTTGTTCCCTTGCATTGGACAAGGCTCAAATGAGCGAAGCAACCAAGCTCGCCCACTTATGCCGCTCAATGCGGAATTTGATTGGGCGAGAGTGCTCGATGTAAACATTGATCAATAATGCCTATTTGGTAAGGCATACACTTTAAGCCCCACCAGCTCGACGACATTGTAATCCACGACACCACTGTCCACCTTTCCATTAGAATATTACTAAAACGTCACCAACACGAACACGAACAGATACCTTCAGTAGGTAACTCAATAGTTCATGATCGACACCAACCAGTCACATATTGACTCTCTTCCACAGCAAGGCAGCTATGTCTCTCCTCGTTCAAGGCATTAAACCGGAGGATCACCGCCATGGCTCTCCTAATACTCTTCGTCAAACATGCAGGCTTATGATTTACGTCTACCTGTTCTCTCCCTCTTGGCATATGTGATCTATCGAAAGCGTTTCCGTCCACTTTGCAGAGTATCCCAAGTGTTCATTTGCGTCCAGACACATCTCGAACACTGTACTGTATAATTGGCATACACAAACCCTGAGCTTGGTTTCCAGGAACTCTCGTCTTGTAATAGGCAAAACTTGAACATCAAACGACTCTTCTCTGTGTCATTAATCAGTCATTGACTTACCTTGACTGGATCCTGAGTCTTTTGAATTCATGCTGGGTGGCAGATGGAGTGGACCAAGGCCACCTTCCAAGTTCATACACCAATGTGACACTTGCACATGAGCCACAAATTGACAGAACTGCGGGACTACATTGGTCTTGTCCATATTACGAGTGGAACAAGAACTTCGATCTACTGTACAGTAGTACTATACAAATAGAAGGAGCTTCAAACCTGATTCTGTAAACCAGATGTTTTCTTGCCGGATTAGCCGGACGAATCTACCCTGTTTTGGACCTGTGTTGCAAAGTAGGAGTTACTCCAGTTCCTGGATATTCTTCTTCCCAGCTTTGCCAAGGTAGCCGGAGTTTGGCTCGTGATGGCTGGGGAAACAAACGAACAACCCCGAGTCTACCTCCACAACGTAGGTGATGAGGCTTATGATTCTGACCTCCGAGGCCGGTATTCTCTATAGTCCTGTGAAGGTCTTTGCACAAACAGCGATTAGATTTCTCTTTCGCTTAACCTTCCATTTTCTGGTCATCATCCCTGGGGCATTGAGACGATCACGACCTGGAACACAGGATAGCTGCATACTGTACTGTTAAATGCCGAAGTTCCACAATAAAAATCGAGCCTATTGGTATGGTAGCTCCCTGATCCAGCCTAGTTCTTGGAAAGCAGTCCGAAAAAACTTCTTTGTCTTCGCTTAGGAATCAATTGAACATCTCGGGGTGGAGAAAGATCCACCACATCCCGGCGTGCCATGCCCTACTAGACCCAGTAAGTAGCATTGGACGTCCACTTCAAGTCTCACCATTGTACCTGGTGGGTCATGTTTTCTTCGTACGTCCCTGAGACACGATTTTCCAACAGCCGGCACAAAGCTACACTATGCTCACTGCAACAGTTTACATTGCTATCCGGTAAAAAATCCAATTGAATCAGTGCCTTGCAGCTAAGATCGCGGAGCACATGTCGTTTTGAAACAAGTGCCTGCCGCCGTCCGGCACGCCAGAAGCCCTCCCGCATCCTGAAGAACTTTATTCTCCATACTTACTCCGTAGCACTTGTTCATTCATGCTTTTGACTGCATTTTCAGCCCTCCCACTGTCAGACGTTTTCGTCCGTAAGCTTGTTAGAAGACGTGCATAGGTGTCTGCTCTGATGCGAGCTCCTGAAGCAAACTAATCCTCAGCATTCGACATCGCCTCTCTTATCATCGTCGCTGTGGTTGTGCTGTGTTTGCGTATTTCCCAATCAAGCCAGCAGTTGTATTTAGTTGCACTCTCTACCCCGGACGACCCCCAGCCGAGTTTACCCAAATCCCGAAAAAAGCCTGGAATTTGTCTATACCTGTGGGAGAAGTGGTGTTATCCTTGTTGCGGGAAAATAGGTCGCGTCACGGGGCCATGCGTTAAAAACCCAACATATATCCAAAGACCTTACACGGCAAGCGAAAATGGGTTGTGGTGCATCCAAGGTCGATCCAGAGGCCAGGGAGGCTGAGGTTCAGAACGACAGGATAGAGAAACAGTTGCGAAAGGACAGGAAGACGGAGCAAAGAACAGTAAAAATACTTTTGCTTGGTAGGTGAGAATCTTTGTGTGAGTTTCCACGGACACATACTGACATGGAAACGGCACAGGTGCTGGTGAGTCTGGAAAGTCCACAATCATCAAGCAAATGCGCATATTGCACTCCGATGGTTTCCAGGAAGACGAGAAAATTCAAACACGCGCAGTCATCTACTCAAACGTGATAGTGGCCTGCAAGGTGCTGCTCGAGATTCTGGAAACCCAGCAGATACCGTTCGCAGAAGTATCCACAACGCAGCATGCAAACCTGATAATGGAGCTGAACCCCGACGTCGATGCCGATAGCGCTTTCAGTGATAACGAGGTTAAGGTCGCTTTGAGGGGATTGTGGCAAGATAGAGGAGTGCAGCAGGCGGTGGCCAAGGGGCACGAGTTTGCATTAAACGACAATATGCATTACTACTTTCAAAATCTTGACCGATTGTTTGATCCCGATTGGATACCATCAGACCAGGACATGCTGCACGCAAGACTAAGAACGACTGGTATTACTGAAACTTTCTTTGACCTCAAGGATATGACCTTTCGAATGATGGACGTTGGTGGTCAGAGATCCGAGCGCAAGAAGTGGATCCATTGTTTCGAAGGTGTTCAATGCTTACTATTCCTGGCATCCCTCTCTGGCTACGACCAGTCTTTGATCGAAGACGTTCACGCCAACCAAATGCATGAAGCATTGATGCTCTTCGAGTCACTGATCAATGGGGAATGGTTCAAGGACAAACCCATCATTCTATTTTTGAACAAGATTGACCTCTTCCGTGAAAAGTTGAAGCAATCGCCCATTAAAACTCCTTTTCCGGATTATCCAGGAGCAGAGGGTGATGAGAATGCGGCAAAACAATTTTTTGCAGGCAAATTCAAAGCTATCAACAGAAATGCTAATCGGGAAATCTACATACATTTCACAAACGCTACGGACACTAATTTACTCAAAGCGACGATGCAATCAGTTCAAGACATACTGATTCAAAAACAACTGCACAGACTGATCTTGTAGGACAAGATCTGAGACTGTGATAGACTAAACGTTGTTGAGAACAAAACCAAAACAACACCCAGCGACTTTGGCATTTTCTGAGCGTGCATCCGGGCTTGGAATTGGAATTAGCATGCCTCGAAGATTTTCGAAGGGAACTCCAAGAAACCGGCATGCTTGTTGCGCTCACGCATGCATCAAGTGCACTATCGTTTTGGCAAATCATAAAACTTGAGGGCTATGTCGCCACACAGATCAGACTGCGAGCATATTGATCACAACGTGAGGGTGTCTCGATACAGATGACGAAACGAATCCCGATATGCGTATCAAGGATTAGCGACGACGACCTGTTCGTACTGGTGTACATTCAACTTCGGTGGCTCATCTCTGGAATCGAAGAGCTTAGTGCTCGTCAGACGACGACAACACATGATGCATGAAACCAGAAAAATCACAAACGGCGAGAGGGTTCGAGCTTGCATACCTCCAGAAACGCGCTCGATACATATAATCGCAGGCGGAAGACAAACGAAACCTCAGATATGCGCACACGATGTGATTCGATCGCCTACTACAATTTCGGGCCGATTTTAGAAATGGTTCTGCATATCAACGGAGCTTCCCATTACAACACAGTACCACGATTCGATGGTGGACGAACTGCTTGCATGCATCATGACTTAATCCTGCGGGGTAGATCATGGTGCGGCTCCGTGTCAGATCCTCTTTAGTCGCGCAAGGCATCTGCGAGCGAGCAAATCTGAGGAATCGGTGAAATGCAACGAAGCTTTATGACTGAGGATGCACAAGCAGAGCAGCGATAGGAGGCATGATCATCCATCTCCTGACTATGAGGGATTATTTGAGTTTCAGTGCGCATATCCATTCAATTTGTACAGTATATTAACGTTTTACCCAACCAGCAAGCCAATTTTTCTTTCCTCACCAAATTACATAGCTTGCCTCATATAACAGGCACACCGGTTAACAGTACAATTCCTTATTCCTGAATATCTTACCAATCAAACGCCACCAAACTCACCATCCCAAAAACTCCTCTCTAGATCTACCTACTACTCACCACCACTCTAAACCAAAAGCCCATCCCCAAAACAAAACAAAAAGCAAACAACCGCAAAGATGTCAGGCTCCTTCTCAATGCCACTCCAACTCTCCGGCGGTGCCGGCTACAAAGCAACCCCGGCGTACGACGAATTCCTCCGCAAACACAGCAGTTTCTACCGCCGCCACAGCGCCGCCTCCAACGCCCAAGAATCCGACCGCCGCGCCTCCCAAGCCGGTATCGACGCCGCCGCCGCCCAAGCCGTTGCAAACATCGAGGCTGAGAATGCTGCGGCCGGTGGGATGAGAAGAGGGAGTGTGGGATTACAGGATGCGAGTGGTGGTGCGGCGACGGCGAATGGACGGAAGGGGAGTGTGGTTGTGCTTGCGGATAGTGATCGGAGGGATAGTGTTGTGGGGATGGAGAGTACGGCGGGCTTGACGATGGATCAGGGACGGAGGGGGAGTACGAGTTTGGCCGGGGATTTGTTGAGGAAGATGAAGGGGGAGAAGTAAGACATATTTACTCGCTGTGGATGGATGGGACCATACCGCATTTGTGGAGGACAAACCGTTGAGGATGATCACGTTAAGATGATATGAGATACATGTGATTGATCGTCAGTAAGGACGTTGATAGAGATACCCGTAGTAATTGCTTGATGTTTGTTTGATTGCAAGAGAAATTAAATACCTAAACGACAAGTAAAATGATTATCGCCGCACGCACACCAGCTATCAATACCCTTTAGCTCTCCTCGTCCTCGTCCTTATCCTCATCCAGCTAGGATTACCCTCACTCGCAATAAAACCATTACCGCGTATTACATTCTCATCCATATTCCTATTTTCGCAAGGTCCACGCCCCTACAGCTCCGCCTTCGCCGCAGGCTTCGGCTTCTCAAGCTCCCTCAAGATATCCGCCTCCAACTTCTCGGGACTAGACGTACTAGCCCACCTCCCAACCACACTCCCATCCCTCGCAATCAAAAACTTTTCAAAATTCCACTTAATCCTCTTGAGGCCCATAAGTCCCGGTTTCTCAGCCTTCATCCACTCCCACACCGGCTCCGCCTTATCCCCATTAACATCCGTTTTTCCTAGTACAGGGAATGTGACGCCGTAGTTCAGTTGGCAGAATTCTTGGATTTGATCGTTGGAACCGGGGTCTTGGCCGCCGAACTGGTTGCATGGAAAACCGAGGATTACGAAATCGTCGCTATTGCTGTATTTTGGGTTGGATTTGATTTTTTGGGAGAGGGTTTCGAGCGCACCGAATTGAGGGGTGAAACCGCATTTGCTGGCTGTGTTTACGGCTAGGATTACTTTGCCGGCGTGCTGGGAGAGTGGGTAGGAGGCGCCTTTTTTGTCTTTGGTTGTGAAACCGTAGAAATTCGTTGCGCTGGCCATGGTGGGACGTGTGGTGGAAAAGGATGTGTGTTTCGAGGTTGAGTGGGAGTGGTTGAGAGGGGTGGTGGTGTGTCGCAAGGATTGGGTCGCAGAGGATGTGCTCGTGGTTGAGAGTGTTCGAGAGATAGAGACTTGTCTTCTGTGTGTAGGGAATGAGATTTGTCGGAAAGGATGTCTTGCGCTGGCTGTTGAGAATGATCGGGTTGAGTTGCGCATGACAGCTGACTGATCAAAATCTGGTTGTGTTTGACGACTTATCTACCAGTAAATGGCTCGGGATAGGTGTCATAAATCTTTATGCTCAAAAAATTTGCTTGATGACTGGCAACCTTGAGTGGTCTTTTATCGTCCTATAAACGCACTTTGTAACATAACAATGCAAGAATTCAATGTGACCTTCTAAATCGACATTAAATGCACAAACTTATGCATAACGCCTTGTGTTTGTGTTGCTTCGGATTTGGCACATGCCATGTGCAAACCTCGGCAAAATCGGACTAGCGGGACGTGCTTTTTGCTGGCTGTATAATAATACTCTACTGTAGCAACGACTTTTTGGGATCGTGTCTACAGTATTGTATTGGTACAATCACATATACTCTAGCTGAGTGGCCATCAAGTTCGGCCCGGTGCACAATATCTGTCTGACACCTGTCCGTTGGCTACGGTAAGAGACCAATTGCGTTTACAGTAATATAGACCTGGAGCACTCCCAGCAATCGTAGGGCCAACATGCAAAGTTCCATGCGACAACGATGCAGTACAAACTGTCTTCGTTGGGAAACACATCTATATCAAGTATTTCGTACCGAGAAATCGGGTGACGAGGCTCATGCTGACCCATTGGGTCCATGACTTGACCATCGAAATCGTCAATGATTTTTTCTTGTCAGTAGCAGAAGCTGGCAGATAGTTAGAGACGAGGTTAATAAACCACTATGTAGTACATCTAATTCGTACAGTACCGCTCTTGTCCTGGGAGTGTTGTAGAGTACTCTACCTGGTCTTGAAACCGGTGCTTCACCACTCTTCTTTCGATACTCGAGTGTCGCCCTTGCGAGAAGCTCCGCTGGAGATACTTCACGCTCCTACTCCTTGGCTGCTGGACTGAGACACCAAGTATAGTAATTTCGTTCGCTGATGTTGAGAGAAAACGGCTGTTGATGCACATTTCACCAGATATATTACAATGCAAGGCGCAGCCTACGCACCGATAGTGGTCCAGACTTGAATGTTGTCTGTGCGCGGGATAATTTGAAATGCACTAGCAAGGACCGCGTAACTGCCGATTGGTACATGGTTCATGCTTACGAGCACAAGGTTGTGTCCGTGGAGCGAGTTAGAGAAACTACCTTAATTCTTTGAAGATCAAAGCCATGGACAGGAGCATGCTATGGTGCCGGCATGCGACCGATAAGCCCGTCGGTATCCGAGTTTTAGATGAACAGGCGGCTTCGTCGATCGCAAACACCGAAGGAGGGAAAGGCTGCGTAAGCTCGTGAGATCTTGGACCATGCTCGTGCTCTCACCAATCACGTTCGTCTCCAAGAAAACTGGAACCGTTGGTCGATCATGGCCCAGGCGATGCCTCCACCAACCGTAACAGAACAGTACAGTACTTCGCAGGGAAGCACATGCTTCTGGAAGGTTGACTGTTGCACCCATTATTCAAGGTACTTTGCACTTGAAGGATCATACAGTAGAGACGTTGGTCTTTGCGTAATGATGCTCACGTGAATTCTGTTCGTCAAAACTCGCAATAACTGTAGAACACAGTGCCGAACACATATGTAGGGAAGTCGATGTTAACCCTCGCAATCCAGACGTTGGTACACGAAACCAAGCTGAGTTGTGAATCCACTGAAAATCGTATTAACCTTAACGCTCTGTAGCATGGCGGAAATTTGCTATTGTGTATTCCGTGTATCGCAGGACATCACGGAAACTAAGATCGAAGCCTCCTGACTAAGCATTATTATGGTCAAGGATATTGCTGCGATCGAGGCTGTTCCAGATCGGGGCTAGCTCATAATAGCGTAATCTTTTAGGCCTCAATGTGGCGCACGCATTGTTCGGCTTCTTCACGGCGCATCGCGAGAACCTAAACGACTCCAAGTCAATTCAAGTACAACTATGTACTGGCAATAACACCTCTTGTGTGTTACATTACTGCAACTAATGGGGCCTGTGCAAAGTGTCAATTCCAATGTTACACGATTGAGTTTTCCTAGTGTATTACCATACCCACACCGTGAGACAGAGCTGGCTAGACTTTCCCCGGAGTAAGTGGAAATGCAATTGCGCACAGGTGGCTAGTGGTCCGACTGGCAACCTCGTGATTTGAATGAACTTTTATCAGCATTTGCTCAACGGTCTCGGTTCAGAAACAGAAAGAAATTCATGCGATCTGGTAGCTGCGAGGCAATCTAGTTTTTTCGAGCTGATCTCGTGTAGTAATGGAGCTTTGCCACTCGTTTGATTGCAGAACCCAAAGGTCAAGCAATCGACCCAGTTCTTCTCGGTACAGCAACGTTAAATGTCACTCGTCCAACGAGGCTCTCCCGAATATTTTGCCCCGCTTCCATTTGAGCGATACCGTATTCGAGTTCTTCCGGCATTGGTCAGCTGTTGTTAGTGGTGGTTTGCGAAAAGTGTCAAATGCCTAGCCGATAATATCGCCCCTGCAGGCAATGTCTATTCATTGGCGACTGCCAAAACTTCTGGGAATTTGGCGAGATCGTGTCCAGAATGACTTACTGGTTCGCCGTCGCTGGAACGGTCATCCGTGATTGTTTGTATGTGCAATGCACCAAATATTGAAACCGCTCTGATCTGGACCTGAACATTGTTATGTCTGATGAGGTTGCAAGCCGGGCAAAGTCAGGCACTGGAAGCGATAAGGTCGGTTTCAGGCAACGCCCAAGCAGTCGTGATCAAACTGGCTCAACTGCGCGGACACAAACGACATCACGTGCCCATCATCCCTCTCATCACTCGACACAGAGAGATGATCGCATTGTACTCGACATTGGGATAGCTCTCATCGAAGACATCATCAAACAAAAACGGAATGTGAATCATGAAGAAACGGCCGTGTCAACCCAGCAGTCTTCGCAACTTGTCCAAGACCTGTTAGGTGGCCCACCACATGAACCACTGCCACCACCACAAGATGAATTATACCCAGACCTGCCCAACAACGAGGTGGCTGCCGAGTTGATCACGTCGGTCTTCGAAAAATGCTTTTTGCTCAGTGAGATTGTTCCTAAGGAACTATTTCAACAATCTGGAATGCGACTATTTAGTCTTCAAACCAACGACCGTACCGCTGCCGAGCGTGAATTCTTACCGATGGTATATATTGTCATTGCATTGGCATATGTGGTCAGCTGGAGTATGCATAACGAGCTCGGCTGCGAAAATGCGGTGGCTAAGGGGTGTGTCTGTCAGCGCATGACTTCCAGCATCTTCTTCTGACTCTTGATAGCACCGTTTATTTTCAGGCAGCAGAAACACTGTCAAAGTCGAGAGAAATCGCGTCTATTACGCAGTTGCGTATTCATCTTTGCATGATCATCTTCCAAATGACCACAAAAGGCCCCCGAACAGCTAAGCGGTGCCTTGCCCTAGCACGGACCGCCACTGTTAAGTTAGGACTGTATGCGCAGTATGCATTTCAGCCACGAGTGCGGGACATGGAAGATACGCCAAACCAGAATCTGCTATGGTCGGTCATGTACTTGGACATTTACATCTCTGGCATGCTTGGCTGTCCATCGCTTGCAGAAACATCGGGCACAGAGGCCGCCACCTTGTCCGCCATCCGTCATGCTGCGCAGAATGTAAATCGACTGGTTCGGTCATCCCAAGGCCTCTTATTGAACGTAGCGTTAGCGTTACAGATCGAGTTGTTCAAGGTCTCACGGTCCATCCAGATTGTAGTCAATGCCATGGTCGAAAATGAGGCTGATCAAGGTGTCATGAGCAATGAACACTTTTTGGAGACTGAACGACTAAGGCAGGAGTTGGTCGATTGGGACGTAGTGATGACGAATATCTTCCCCAAAGATGAAGCCATCCACGTGCTTGCCCGGTATGTGATGCATGGTATATGTATGTTTGTGGGGACCGAAACTGACCTCATAACAGGGCACGTTTCGACCTACGCATGAGCCATTACCTAGCTCGGATCATGCTCCATTATCGGTATATAAGATACCATGCCGAGTCCTCGAGTAGTGTCGAAGATCCCCTGATGCTCCGTAGGATCAAATATGGACGTATCTGTGTGGAGACATCACAGGCTGCCGTCACTGCTGCGAAAGAGTACTCGAAAGTACCAGCAATATCTCCGTTTTCATGGCCGTCAGCATATGCGCTCTTCCTCAGTACAATCACTTTGTTCGTGGCATTGACAAGCGCTAAAGGGGCTGAACAGCAGCGAATCAAGGACAGCATACTGCTGAGCGTGCTACTCATGCGACAGATGGCCTGCGTGGCACACGAGGGCACCACTTCTTATTTTAACTTCCTTGAGGTAAGCAACGAACCTCCTCGTCCAAGCGGCGTCTACTAACGCAAATTTTCAGGCAATGGCCCGAGACACCTCATCAATAGTTGACTGGCAATCGCGTGGACAAGCAAGTGATCCAACAAATCGCAATCCTCACCTGGTGCCCTTTATGGCCGGACAGTCAATTCGCCCTTTGGCAGCATCGCATAAGTTCAACCTCGATTTTCTCCCCCTCCCAGAAGCTTGATGCAGGGTTGCATGCAAATGACTGTGCACTTTGCTTTAAGCTTTGGTTACTGAGATCATATAAATGGACATCTTTTGCTTGAGACAGATGTGCCAACAGCGATGAACTCCCCGAGCATGGACTTTTGACAGAGTGCTTGTATTTTAGGAAATGGAAGAGGCGGAAATGCAGTTCCACGCAAAAATATGATGCCAGACCAGCCATTGATCATCACCCTTTGTGCCAGTCCAATTGTCGTAAAACCCAAGTAATTGTTCGAGTGAGTAATAGTGGCGTCCTTAGCGCAGCATGGGCGGGATGGTAATTCCGAACCCATCATGAGGTACGACTTGAACTGTGGCCTGCTATAAGTAGTGAGGATACGTGAATCGTGGTTCTACTGTAACCATCGACTAACGTTGCTCCAACGGCTATCATATCCGTGACTTTGGGAGATATTACTTGGTACTACCTACTGTAGGTAGGCAAATAAAGGCCGCCTCAACTTTTACAGTACTGCACAACCTTGTACGGCAAGAGGTCGGAAGTGTGTTGTGTGAGAAGCCAGCAGAAACTGCGGTCACGGCTCAGCTATTGCATGAAAATTTGCGTTAGT
>Ga0181469_100037_pt1 | contig 32430 bp, 31 predicted proteins | sample InSIn2SAF170_2_FD_119081 | JGI IMG/M metagenome (GOLD analysis project Ga0181469, IMG submission 119081) | Clean room microbial communities from NASA Spacecraft Assembly Facility at Jet Propulsion Laboratory, Pasadena, California, USA -... ... | reverse complement strand
ACAAGGAGGCCGGTGTTCTGGACGGTGGGTGCATTGAGTTCGAAGGAGATTTGGGGTCGTAATTGGGAATTTGCTGAGAAGGCGGGACTCAAAGTGAACGCAGAGGTTCTGGAGTGCTTGCATTTCCCGCATGTTACTATACCGGAGAAGTTGGTGGATTGGATTCGGGATTGCATTGAGGAGGTCAAGGACCAGAGAGTCTCCACGACTTTATGATATGTTTTCCAATGGAGAGCAAGTAAACGTATGTATGATACTAAGCCGTAACTCGAGAAGACATAAAAATCATTGTCCAATTGTGCTCGTGTTTGATACTGAATAAATTTGAGAGATCATAATGTAGGGTTAGGGTCACGACGAGTGTGGCTCAGTCGTTTTGATATTCGTGATCATCGCAATCTAACGTGGCTGGTTCATCACGAAGACGAAGCTGAAGTGAGGCATGCAACGTCAGACAGGCACCACAGTTTTGGGGACTTGGAGCTCAAACCAATTGGACATTTAAAACACGATTCCGCCGAAACCCAGCCGCGTGTCATACGGTAGAACAGTCAAACCACTTTGACTGCTTCTGCTCACAGTTTGCTGTTTCCGTAGGCACTCTGGCACTTCGACGAAGCGGAGGTGTCCTCAGCGGGTTCGGCAGGACCGTTGACGACCAGAACTACAATTCTTCTGCCGACAAGATGTCTTACGGAGGAGGTCATGGCGGGAATAGGAACTTGGATATGAGTAAGACGGAGACAGATCTTGCGATCAACATCCGAAAAGCTACGAGCATAGGTATGCACGCCATATTTGAGAGCGCTGGCCTCGAGAAGGAGAAGCTGAGCTGACTCGTTACTGATAGAGGAGACCGCGCCGAAACGAAAACACGTCCGAGCATGTATCGTGTACACATGGGACCACAAGTCGTCCATGTCCTTCTGGGCTGGCATGAAGGTCCAGCCTGTGATGGCCGACGAGGTCCAAACATTTAAAGCTCTGATCACAATACATAAGGTCTTGCAGGAAGGCCACCCGATTGCCATAAGAGAAGCGCAACAAAACGTGAATTGGGTCGAGACACTAGCAAGAGCTGTGGGTGGTGAGGGCCTACGTGGATACGGCCCGCTCATCAGAGAATACGTCTTCTTCCTGCTGGCGAAGCTTGCGTTTCATCGGCAGCACATTGAGTTCAACGGGCTGTTCGAATACGAGGAGTACATCAGCTTGAAGTCCATCAACGATCCCAACGAAGGCTACGAGACCATTTCAGATTTAATGACGCTACAAGATCAGATCGAAACCTTCCAGAAGTTGATCTTTTCACACTTTAGAGGTGGTAACAACAATGAGTGCCGCATCGCTGCACTTGTACCACTTGTACAGGAGAGCTACGGTATCTATAAATTTATTACTAGCATGTTGAGAGCGATGCACACCACGACTGGAGACGATGATGCGCTCGAGCCGCTACGAACGAGGTACGATGGGCAGCATTATCGATTGGTCAAATTCTACTATGAATGCTCGAACCTGCGGTATTTGACAAACCTGATCACCGTGCCAAAGCTGCCACAGGAGCCTCCCAGTTTGCTTGCTGACGACGAGGAGAAACCAGCACTACCGAGACGACCTGTGAAAGAAATCGAGAAACCGCCAAGTCCGGTTGTGTTCGCAAAGAATAGCACACCTGATCCGAGCGATATGCAGGACTTCTGGACGAAAGAGGCGCAGAGACAACAAGACGAATTCGAAGCGGAACAAAGAAAACTACAACAGCAATACGAAGACCAGCAGCGACAACGTATGCTTGCCGAGCAGCAAGCTCAGAGAGATTTTGAGGACCAACAACGACGAGCACAAGAGGCTGCTATGATGCAGCAGGAACAGCTCAGGCAGCAACAGATGGCTATGCATACACAGGGGCGATTGGCCGAACTGGAGCAAGAAAACTTGCGCGCGCGTGCGCAGTACGAACAGGATCAGCTCATGTTACAGCAATACGATCAGAGGATGAAAGCGATGGAGGAGCAATACAATCAGTTACAAGCAAACTTCAACCTACAGAATCAGTCAAAGGATGATCAGCTGAATGCGCTGCAAGAACAAGTCAACACTTGGCGGTCGAAGTACGAGGCACTTGCTAAGCTCTACTCACAATTACGACAAGAACATCTCGATCTACTGCAAACCACGAAATCACTGAAATTGAAGGCGGCATCTGCGCAAGAGGCCATCGATCAGCGTGAACGATTGCAGAGAGAAATGAAGACCAAGAACCTTGAATTAGCTGACATGATAAGAGAAAGAGATCGAGCTCTTCATGACAAAGACAGAACCCAGGGCGGCCACAAAGACGAGGTTGAGAAACTGAAACGAGAACTACGCTTGGCCATTGAACGTGCAGAAAATGCCGAGAGGGCTAAAGGCTCTGAACTATCGTCACTCATGGCTAAATACAACAGAGAGATGGCTGACCTTGAAGAAGCCATGCGCGCGAAGACTCGTCAGCTAGACGACATCCGTTCTACGCAGGGCGATCGAAGCTTGGATCACGAATCAGCTCTTCGTGAGAAGGACGATGAAATCGAGATTTATAAGTCTGGCATGGAGCAAGCCCTCGAAGAACTTGAGGAGCTCAAGCTCGGGTCTGGCGAAACAGATGGTGCTCTGGACGGCGCCATCGACGAAGTCATCAAAGGTAACATTACCAAAATCAACGATATGATCGACTCTGTTTTACAGTCCGGTGTACAGCGTGTCGACGACGCTATCTACGAACTCGATAGCCCTATGCAAGCTGGTAATCAAAACGCTACGGCTCCATATGTCCTCTCTCAAATCGAAAAAGCGTCCTCATCAGCAACAGAATTTTCGACTGCCTTCAACAACTTCATCGCTGATGGTCCCAATTCCAACCATGCCGAGATCATAAGAACAGTCTCTATTTTTGCCGCGTCAACTGCTGATGTTCTCACCAACGCGAAAGGCCTTACTCGTTTCGCAACAGAAGACAAGAAGGGCGACGACCTCACTAACTCGGCACGTCAAGCTGCTCTTGCCACAATCACGTTCTTCCGCTCGTTGCAGTCCTTCCGGCTCGAAGACCTCACAGCTATGCAGAAATCCGATGTGGTGATAAACAACAATCACCAAGTCCTTATGCAACTCCAGAAACTGTCCAAACTCGCCGATGCGTTTGCGCCAAAATCGTCGAAGATCAGCACCTCTGGCGATCTCGGTGACCTTGTGGATAACGAATTGAGCAAGGCAGCTAGGGCAATTGAGGCAGCTGCCCAGCGTCTCGCGAAATTAAAGAACAAACCGCGCGACGGGTACAGCACATACGAACTAAGAGTCAACGACAGTATCCTCGACGCAGCCGTTGCAGTCACAACCGCCATCGCCGCACTCATCAAAGCAGCCACCGACTCCCAAAACGAAATCGTCACCTCCGGCCGAGGCAGCTCAAGTCGTACAGCATTCTACAAGAAAAACAACCGATGGACCGAAGGTCTCATCTCAGCTGCAAAAGCAGTCGCAACCTCAACAAACACACTCATCGAAACCGCCGACGGCGTGATATCAGGTCGCAATTCACCCGAACAGCTGATCGTGGCATCAAACGACGTTGCCGCATCGACGGCACAGCTCGTCGCGGCCAGCAGAGTCAAAGCCACGTTCATGTCCAAGACACAAGATAGGCTGGAACAGGCGTCGAAAGCGGTGGGCGCGGCATGTAGAGCGCTTGTCCGACAGGTGCAGGAGATCATTAAGGAGAGACAACGGGATGAAGGAGGTGCTGAAGACTATGCTTCGCTTAGTGGTCATGAGTTTAAGGTTAGGGAGATGGAGCAGCAGGTTAGTTTTTTCCCCCTTTGGGTCGTGAGTGATAAGGGAGATGCTAACGATGTTGTTCACAGGTCGAGATTCTTAAGCTACGTAATGCGCTCGAGGCAGCGTCGGGCCGTCTGGCGGAGATGAGGAAGTTGAGTTATCGAGAGGACTGATTGGTGTGAATCTCGTTACTATTCGACGTGGAGCGAACCGAAGGCTTGGGACCGTTGTGGTGATAACTGAGTTTCGAGAACACGGGCTAATACATGCCTTGGACGGTGTACCGGCATATTTACTAGTGCGATGTGCCTGCTTTATTACTGGTAACTTCACTACTTAGGTAGGTATACTGTGGTTATGGCTTGCTTGTATAGATAGCGCAGGTAGTGCCGTGAAATCATGTCATTTGTCTACAGCTAGCGCTTCATTCGATGGGCAGGATTGGAACTCGCGTTGTCTAAGCTTATTGGTACAGTAGATAGTATGCATACCGTTGGACATTCCAGGCTGCTTCTATATATCATGCTGTGTTTTAGGTATACAGTGGGTAGATAGTACATGACAGGTAGATGATGGGAAATCAGATCGTGAAGCGACGTGTTCCTACTGTACGACTGGAATATAGGATGTATGCTCGTACTGTACATTAGATGCTAGAATACTGCTTTGGAAGAAAGAATTTCTTGATGCAATAAGAGAGAGCGGTGTGTTCAGCATAGTAGGTAATTGATTTTGATCATTACTAGGACTGGGATGGTGAGTGCTGTTGAGATGAAGGCAGTCATATCGACTACTGTGGCTGTCGACCACTACTTCGCAAGAACCATCGATTTGAGTGAAAAGTATGAATTAGTATTTCTCTCAGTCACAGCTTGAATTAAAGATTGTGAAGCACGGTGAGGTTTCGTATTATTCGACTATGTAAGTCGTTTGACTGTCTGAAAATTGGTTGATGAGGTTGAAAGATAGATACATAAATTTTATGTCAGTTCAGTATGATCAAAATGTTTGTTAAATAATTGGACACAATAATAGATAAACGCCCTAGCCGAAAGCGCTATAAAGGTAACCAGTAGCCTCACATGAACCCGAATGAGCCGTCAAAGTGCCATACAACATCTTTATCCTCTGAACCAAGTCTGATAGACTCGAATGATGGAACGGTGCCTGAGTCGTAGTACTTCACAAGCTCTTCCATGTCTTCTCCATCCATGGTATTGAAGTCTTCGGTAGACCATTCGTCGCATACCTTGCTCATCCAGGTCATGCGCCGAGATATATCTTCTGTTCCTTTGCCCGGCGCTATGCGCCTCAGCTTTCGACGCAACTGCCCCACCTTGGCGATACTATCGCCTGTTCCCTGGGGGAGCATCTCTCCGATTTGTCTGCGTATTGCTGCAGCGAGTCGAGGGCCGTTTCCGTTTGTGGATACCATGATCTGTAGCGGACCGTCTCGATGCACACTTCCAAAATAGAAGTCACATTCTGGGGGTACGTCCGCGATGTTCGCGGGGACCTTCATCTTCTTGCAGTACTTCCATATGCGTGTTGAAGCTTCTGGGTCATCGATTGCGGTGAGGACCATGGCGACATTCCTCTCAGGCTCGAGATCGATGGGTAAGAAGACTCGGTTGAGATGCTTGATTTGTCCCTGGGTGATTCTGTATGCGACTTCATCGTTGAGACCATCTTTGGGACAGACGACTGTTACTTTTGCGTCAGCGTTGAGGAGGTTGAGGACACGACCGGCGGCGACCTGGAATGTGTCAGTCACATCGGTAGAAGGTCTCGAGTTTCATTACCTCGCCACCGCCGACAACTAGCACGTTCTTGTTCTTAATTTGCCATGCGAGGATCAGGGAGCCGCCTCCTTGTACCTCTGGAAAACTTGCAACCATTGTGTGCGCATTTGCGCAGATATCAACTGCGACGGAAGCGTTGATGGTTTGCCAGTGGATGGTTGGTCTGCACAAAAGATTATTGGTGATCGACGTCACTGATAAGATTTACCAAGTAAGACGTGATAGGTTAGCGGGCCGTGAATTCCTCCGCAGTAAGCGCGACGCGTTGCCATTTCTATTCATGGAGAGGGTGCAGAGGGAGCTTGGCAAGAAATCTTTCTCAGCCTTGAGCCAGCTTTGAGATGCCTGAAACTACATGTACTTCCTAGTACCATATTACCTTCATTACAGCAATGTGATCATCCTCTAGCTGATCTGATCGTTGTTTCTCACTCCAATTCCATCACAATGCGTGGTATCAAAGTATTCGCTGGGCGCTCCCACCCTGCTCTCGCTGAAGCAATATGCGAGCGACTTGGTATGAGTCCTAGCCAGTGCGATCTTGGTAACTTTTCCAATGGGGAGACAAGTGTCCAGCTCAATACGTCTATACGAAACGAGGATGTCTTTATCATTCAAAGTGGCAGTCGATACATCAACGACAGTGTTATGGAACTTTTGATCATGATCGCTGCTTGCAAGGGTGGCTCCGCCAAGTCTGTTACTGCAGTCATGCCATACTTCCCTTATGCAAGATCTTCCAAGAAGAAGAGCCATCGTGGTCCTATCACTGCAAAGATGCTGGCAAATCTAATGGGTGTCGCAGGCGTCACTCATGTCATCACAGTTGATCTCCACGCCTCACAGATGCAAGGCTTCTTTCACCAAGGTGTGGACAACCTGCATTGCGAATCTTTTATTGCACGTTGGATCAAGGCAAATGTGCGGGACTGGCAAGACGCTGTCGTGGTGAGCAAGAATGTAGGAGGCAGCAAACGTGTCACCTCATTGGCAGATACTCTGAAGCTTAGCTTTGCCATATGCTCCACCGATCGGAAACGAAGAAATCCTCACAATGATGTTCCTCAGAGCATGATGGACAGTATTATCTTTTTCGACGCTATCGAGCCACAAGGTGTGCGCACCAATGTTACCGGTCCCGACTCTGACGAGGTGGATTTGGAGGTGGAGGACGACGATGGCCTCGAGCTTGCGGCAGAGAAGCCGTCTGCCGCTGCAGCTAGACCGAGTGCACGTCGGAGTGAACGGATTCTCAATGGCTTGAACAGACCCACACGTCCACGCAATGTTACCATCAATTCAAGCCCGCTCATTCAAACCACTAGACAGGAATCGTCCTCGCCGCCAGATTCCCCAAACCAACTGACAAGAACCGAGACTGCTCAAAGTGCTCGCCGACCGTCTGAATACGAGGCTCAGTACGGCTTCAATGATGAAAGAGCTCGAGATGTCCTAGTCGGCCGCCTTGTCCATGGGCACATTGTCGATGATGACCACCCATCTCCAGCGCTTTCGGGCGTGTCTGGACTAGGCCTCCACGCCGAGCGCAATTCCAACGAGACCATTGACGAACCAGCTATCGATCCTATGACCTCGTCCTTTGTCTCCAATGCATCCTCCTTCCAGCCGGGACATGCACTTGGTGGATCCTTTGATGCAGCGCCTTCGTCTGATGACGAGGAGGAAGACATTCGGAACCCAGATTTGGAGCACACAGTGACTCTGGTGGGTAATGTCCGCGAGCGTACCGCTTTAATCATGGACGATATCATGGACCGAGCCGGTTCGTGGGTTGCTGCAGCTGAAACATGCGTAAAGATTGGTGGGGCGAGAAAAGTGTATTGCATCGCCATCCATGCCCTTCTCGGATACGATGCGCTAGAGGATATGGAGGCATGCGAATGCATTGATCGCATTGTTGTGACAAACACGTTTCCAATTTCGGCTGAGCGACTACACCGCTCGAAAAAGCTGGTGGTAATCGATCTTTCCAACCTGCTATCGGAAGCGATCCGCCGAAACCACCACGGTGGTAAGTTTTCGTTTATCTGATGGAAGTGTGATACGCATGTGACTAATTCGTATGCAGAAAGTATCTCGTCCTTGTTCATGCAAGACTAGAAACCAGACATGGCATTGGCCCCCCGGTATTGGTAGCCGAGCAACCTAGCTTGGCTGTTCAGAACTTCAACCCTTAGCACAAGCCGACTATTGCTGACTGCTCCATCTAACCTGGGTCCACAGCAGTGCCCACAGGTATATTGAGCATTTGAGCTTCGAACGGGCAGTGCCCGCACGACGGTACGAGCCGCACGGCTTTTGAATAACCTCGAGCATGGGCTCTGGTAATCGCTGTACGCAAGAGTATCTCGAAGACACATTCACTTGTGCTGCTTTAAAGCTGAATCGGTGCTTGTTCTCGAACATGTCAGTATAGACAAGCTCAATGAGCATCAATGACAAGGTTACGCTCGAACGAAGAGCAACTCGGCTCCCGCAGGATGAACCACATCATTTTGCAGGAGCATCAAGTTCCGTGCAGCGTTGCAGGGATAAGTTTCGGATTCCCCGACCCCAACGTGCGTACCAAGAAGAACTGCGGACAGCCACGCGCGGCGCGCATCCTACCAACAACCAGCCACGCTGCATTCTCGACATGCAAGTCCCGATATTCATGCGATTCTTGCAGACAATTGTAAACACGACTGCTTGAATATACGGTCATTGCAGATCATTCTTCCGCACTACTGCAAGTAGGGCTGTGCTTCTGCACACATCCGGGGATGGAAAGGGGGGTGTACTCACAAACACTTATACGACTGTCCATTGCGGAAACACGACTTCGGACATGAAGCTCTTGCTTCCAAGTTTTGTAAACGAAAGTCGTCCTCCCGAGTATCCGACACACGTCATATTATTGGTCAAACCTAATCGTATCCGTCAATCGATCGCTCCGATCCACGAATCAGCTTTGCTGAATAGCAGACGCCATCGATCCGGTAGATCGGTAGCTCTTCAAGTGCGTCCCAAAACGATGGGCCGCCTACGCTAAAAACATCATCCCCTACCAATAGTGGAGCCGAGAGCATGCATCTGGCTTATTTCGATGTTTCGACCATGACGACCACTCCTGCCATCCTCGTCTTGCTGCTACTAGCATTCCTGACGTCGAAGCCACACAGACTGTTTGACTTCCTTGCCGGAAATTGTTCGGGTGATCTTGCTCAACAGTACAAGAATACCTGTTTTCGATCAACAAGTTCTCTTGTACCAGGTAGTGCTGGACAGTCATGTCCTAGCACGAAACCTTGTTTCTATCCACGACCAACGGGCCGCCCAAGTCAGCAAGATGATTCATCAACAACGAACCCATTATCCACTGCGAGATTCCAAATGTCCAACATACTCGTTTGTCGTCGGCTTAGCTCGTGCTCCACCTATTCCACACATCCGCCGTCATGCTTCGTGCACAGATACCTGTACTCAACGCTGTCGCAGCCTTGGCGACATCAAGCAATTATTCTCTCAGTTATTGCAACAACTCTAGCTCCGGGTGGGACCGTGGCCGGAAAGTGTAAACATCGAGAATCGTTTATTAACTTCGACGCCGTCCTTTCTTCCAGAGATCTGGTGCTGGTGGAACCGTCTTCAGGCACAATGTTGACGTGATCCGTTTTACAACACTCCTGCGGCAATCCCGCTTGTGACCACCCTGCATCAACCTCGATGACAGTTTCATGTACTGCTGACCACTTCTTTTGTTTCCTTGGTGAACACTGGTGGAACTCTCATGTATACTAATTATCCAGTCTTTCTTCCGGAAATACCACTATAGCTTTGAAACCTTATCTGGCAAGCCTCACAATACCGAAATATCGAAGGCTTCAAGCCATGTCCTCAACCGGTGTTAATTTCAGATTGCTCACGTGCAGACAGCAGAGTGTGACTGGATGAAGGCTCATTCTCGACACCTCTGAAAGTGAACACCATATAAGACCAAGACAACTCCTTGTCCCCTTAGTTGGATCTTTCCCTGCTCCAGATCTACTCACAATCGATCAGCACGAAGCTCTACGACAATCAGTCAAATATCAGCTTACCTTTGGCCAACCAATTCATCCATAAGGTGTTCTACAGTTGTACAAAAGGACAATGAGACACAGCAAGCCCGGTAATCCTACCACTGCAGGTAGTGACAAAGCCTGCCAAGTCAACGATGGACACAAACATATCATGTATAGATACAAATCTCCTTATGCCGGAGCAACAGGGTTGAGGCTACCTCGATGCCAAGGCTGTGGCCTCGGAGAAGCTACAAACTGGTACGAATGCATTCACTGCACTAAGAAAAGGTGCTTGGGTTGTCGTCAGAGGCCGAAAGAGCCTGAGATGAACGAGTGGTTCGATGGTCCATCACCTGCGGTGCTGCCTCAACCGATTTATCTTTGTCGTTGATCACTTGTTGGGAGATTAGATGAGGACATCTCGGCTGCTCCTCTATTGGTTGAGCGCCATCTCTGATCTAAAGTGACCCCGAGGAGGTTCGACACCAATCTTTGCCATTCTAGTACCAGAGCACGGCACCCAGAGTTATGAATCCTTGTCTCATGGCTTGAAACCAATATCGGTAGCCATCACAGGTCTTGATGAAAGCATTGCCTCGTTCATATAGAACAACAACTTGTCTTTTGACGAAATTTGGGGAGTTGTGGCGAAGAAACAATAAACAGAGCCGAGTCATAGCATATCCAAGAGCTCTGTCATTCGGAATTGCACGGTTAAGCTACAGCCTTAACCACATATATGTATACAAGCAACGATTTATGGTCCACAGCACGAAATACAAAACTTCAGTATATGTTATTACAGCATCACATGAATGTCCTCCTTCCTAACTATACACTTTCCACATGTACTGGACGTCTCTTTCTTCAATCGAAGCAAAACTGTTATTACCTTGATTATTTCTCTTCATGTCAAATGCATCTTGTTCTGAAGCACGGGTTCGCAACTTCCTACTGACAATGAGTCGTGACTGCCACTCCGAGCAATCGGATGCTACATCATGTCCTTCCCATTCGTGTATCACATACACGCTCGTTTTTATATCCTCAACAAACCCAAAGCGCACAGCCCGTTATCAAAGTACTCCCACAAACAGCCGTTCTCTGACAATACATATATTGCATAAACACCGAACTGGGGAAGTACAAGGGTATCACCCACAGCAGACCGACTGACACACATTGAACATGTATATCATGTATTTCCCACTCTCAGAACCAATCAACAGGCACCGTATACCACCCACAAGATACTCTACATTTGAATTGTTAAAACTCCCAGCAGCCCCCCAAAGGTACCAGAACGCAGAGATCTAGCCATTGGGATGGCAAGCCCCAAAACAAACCGCGAACACGACGGCCACAAACACATCCTATACAGATACAAATCCCACTATGCCGGTGCGTGTGGTCTCGTATTACCTACATGTCAAGGTGAGTCTTCCTTCCTTATTCTTCTCCCTCCTCTCGTCAAATGTTCATTCACAACTTGACCACCACAACCACCATCATCATCGTCATCGTCGACGATCAAATTGATGAGTTGCTAATGAATATATCTTACAAGGTTGTGGATTGAAAGATCAGAGTAATTGGTACGAGTGTGTGCATTGTGATAAGAAGAGGTGTCATGGATGTCGGTTACGGCCGAAAGATGGGGTAACAGATGAGTGGATTGGTGGGGTGAGGGATCCTGGGTCTGTAGGTGAGGGCGGTGGGTAGGGATGTAGGTGGGTGGCTTTTTGCAGGAGATTGGTGGCTGTGGTTGAGGTGTGAGTGAGTGAAGTGTTGGGTGGGTGTGGTTTTTGTGGGTTACTGTGTGCTTTATGTAGTTGGTATATCTGATTGATGCGAACGTGGATGGGTGGGTGAATGTGTGGGTCTGTGACTGGTGTGGCTTCGCATGCTTTTTGAGATGCAGAGGTGGTGGCGGTGTGATGTTTGTCAGCAGGATTGAGTGGACGTCGAAAACAACTGCTTGAACAACAGCGCGGCAGCATATATACCCAACTTTAAAATCGTGGTTCACCAACTTGACGTCTTTGCCTTGGATTATGGTCATACCTCTTTCATACCGGTATGTATGCACCGTGTTGCTGGGTCAGGGCAGAACAAGTGATGGAATACCATTGGAGGTCAAATAACCAGAAGGCACAACCCAACTTCTCAACTGCCCAAGTTAACCCGCTTAATCATTTTTCTTTTGAGCGAACCAGCACAGTGTGATTCGAATCACTCTCTCGGACCACACCCCACTAGTTCGGTTCAATTCGCAGGTCTACCATCTCCTGACCTGTCCTTTTCACTTGGGAGCCAAAGCAAGGAGACGGTATAGATTTCCTTAGCGAAAAAAGTGTCTCGTATCCATACCATGCACACATTATTCTGCCCAGATCTGGTCTGTAATGTTCATGAGATGTAGTCGAGCGCTGTACAGGTACCTGCCGCCATTTGTGTGAAATCGATTGTTGTGGTTTTCTTTGGTGTGAATCGTGTATTTGTTGTTATAGATTGAGATGTCGTATAAAATCTAGTCACCTCAATTGTCATGTGCCTAAGTATTTGAATTTTCCACCCTGCCTTTCTTTGCGAGGGAGTCTGTGTCGTTCTAATGTTAGTGGGTTAGTGGAATTGGTGGATCTCAGCACAATGTATGTGAGTGGTGGATGCGGATGTAGTTAGTGGGAGCATATACAGTATATTGAGACTGTGCCGATGAATGGAGTGGTGAATGCGTTAGAAGGAGAGGCATGAAGGAGGGAAAGGTGTGCAGGTATATATGTACATCAGTAAACCCACCTATATAGTACCTACCAAAACAGTAAACATGCTTTCGCAGTTCTGCAGTACGCTTTTCATCGGACAGACATACATTACTTACTAGCAGCAACAATCTTCTCAAAACACTCCTTCAAATCCTTAGCATAAACATCAAACTCCCCAAACACACTCGTAACAGGATCACGCTCCTCATGCGCGACCCACGCAGTCCGAAACCCAGCTTTGCGGGCTGCAATCAAATCCCAGGAGTGGGCAGCAATGAACCACCTCTGCCCTACGTCTTCACCATTACTGTTTTTAGCCGTAGCTTCACAACCGCGTGATTCAAGCCAGTCGTTCGCGTTGGCATAGACTTTCGGATCCGGTTTCGCCGCTTTAATGTCATCGCAGCTCAGGAGGTGGTCTTTGTCCAAGTCGACGTTGGCGAGCTCGTAGTATTTCAAACTAGCTTGTTTGCTACCGTTCGTGACGGCGTAGACGTCGAAACCTGCTTCTCGGAGACCGGTGAAGCATTCTGCTAGACCTGGACGGGCCGGCAGGCGTTGGAGTTCAGTCACGATGTTGTCTATGTCGGATTCTGTGATGTTGGTTTCTGGGTCTGGGAAATCGACGATTGCGAGGGCACGGCGGAAGGTGTTTTTCAAGATGCTGGAGATGGGTTGGTAGGAGCCAACGATGGATGTGTATGTGAAATCTCGTTGGGCGGTGAAGAACCAGGAGTGGAAGAGGGTGTTTGCGTCAATGGTGGTTGTGATGTTGGGGTTTCGGGTGAGGATGGTGTTGATGAGGGAGATTAGGGGGGTGAAGTGGAAGCAGGTTCCTAGGACGTCGAAGGAGGCGGACTTGGGCATTGGGATGGATGGATGGATGGATGGGTGGATGGTGCTGAGGGTTATCGACTTTCAATGTGCTGGTGAAGATTGTCTTGATGGTGTTTTCCTGTCGATTGGAGGTAGAGGCGTCATGTTCATAGGTTGTGTTAAATCTCCTCAATGACGGAGACTCTGCTTTCGTCAGAATGATGAAGCTCCAACTTATTAAGCAGAAAGTCAAATGTGGGGTTAGTTGTGTACAGTAATTTGGTTTACGGTAGGAGTTCCAATCTGTTGCTTGGATGGTTGTATGTCGAAAACGATTTACATCAGATATCCGGCGAACCAGTTGTCAGTGTGCGTTGTACGCTGACCACATCAACACTCCCAAGAAGATGGCAACTACCCACGTAGACTACACAGAAAGGTCAATCTACCAGTCAGAAGTGCCCTATTGTACTTTTTCCCTTTCCTCACAATACGTTTCCTATATCTCTCATACCCACTTTAACTCTCTGTTTTTTCTCCGAGTCTCTGAGCGTGTTGAATTGTCGTGTGCGTCCGGCGAGTATCATTGGGTATACGATGTGTAATTATGGTATACGAATAGATTATGTTGTGAAACGTAGTTAGTGGATACCACATCTTGTAGTGTAACACGACTGAAGTTCGTACGGAAGGAAGAGCAGCAGGTATCGTAATATTAGAATGGATTGATGTTATTTGCTTCAGCTATTGCTCGCTTAATCAACAAAAGGGTATCAGTGTAGACATAGTTTTAGGCTACTAACTCCCACGAAACTCGACTCCTGAACAATACCCGATCCTGATGGATAAACCACAAAATAATCACACCAACTAGCCTGCCATTCCGGTACGTGCATCCGAGCTTTGTCAGAAGCATGCTCACCCACGGCGTTGGTGATAGTCCGGTTCCAAAGATGAGGTGTGAAGGGCGAACTGTTCTGTGTTGTAATGTAGTTAAGGTCTTCCAAGTTGCGTGTCATATTCCTTTAAACAACTTCTGTGTAACCCAATCAATTGCCGATTAGCAGTTTGAGACCATGCTCGCCCTGCTTATCAGGCAGGACGTAGAATGCTAAAGCGATGATGAAGTACATGCCTATGCACAGCAAGCCCTCCAAATAGTTCGACTTTCCGTCCTGTATGAGTAGAATCACGACCAAACTGGCCAGGAAGAATGCGACAGTCTCGAACGTCTCGAAGTGCAAAGTCATTGGTTGACCGATGATCCAACCCAGAATGACGAGGAAAGGAGTGACGAAGATGGCGATTTGCAAAGATGAGCCAATAGCTACACCGATAGCCAGGTCCATCTTGTTCTTCATTGCCACAATGACTGCAGTAACGTGCTCCGCTGCGTTGCCGACGATAGGGATCAATATCAAACCGATAAATGTCTTTGAGATATGTGCCTCTTCCACAATCGCGTCAATACTGCCAACAAGATATTCGGCGCAGATTGCGACAAGGAGCGTAACAACTACCAAGGCAGCACCCGCCGACCAAGCACCAAGAAGCTCTGGACCTTCATGTTCTCCGTCTTGTGCTTCCGCATCTTCGAACAAATCGGCGTGAGATTTGAGTTGGAAGTAAAGATAGGCGACGTAGATGATGAGTAGAATAATTGAAGTGCCGTGCGACACGATACTAATCTTGCCATCCGGGCTATCTGGGCTATTTGGGCTATCGTCTCCGTCAATAACAGCGTAAAGCGTAGCTGGGATGATCAGCGATGCTGTAGCGACAGCCATCAGCGAGGACATTGTGCTCGCGACAGTCGAATTGAATGTTTGTTCTCGATAGCGAAGGCCACCAGCTATAAAGCAGCAGCCAAGGACAAGGAGGATGTTTGATAGGATCGAACCCAACATGCTTGCTTGGACGATACGAATCTCACCATTGCGAAGAGCGATGATGCTGACCTGCAAAATATTAGCACATACCAAGGTGGTTGCGCAGTTAGACATACAATCAGTTCAACCGCGTTTCCGAATGTTGCATTGAGGAGACCGCCCAAGGTTTGTCCGAGTGGTACTGCCAGCTCTTCTGTTGCGAACGCCAGCAGTGAAGCCAGTGGTATAATTGCGATAAAGTTCAGAACGAACTGCAATACAGGTGACCAGTTCAGCAAGCCAGATAAGATGCCAAGTGGGACGAAGACCAGAAAAACGTTGACATAGTTTGTCTTGAGTACCTCCCAGGTTGTGTGTATTACTTGTGACGGATATCTTATGACCGGATTACTATGCTTGTAGTAGGGAGTGCCGGAATCAGTCGAGCCAATTCGCTGTACGTGACGCAGAAGTGCACTGCGCTCGTTCGTGCCATCCTCGACATCTGTACCGTTCGCGTCGGAGTGGTGGTGATTATTCATCGCACCTTTTCGCATAGCTCCCTTGAGGTTGGTGACTGACAATGCCATTAGTACAAAGTCTCCAGCTGAAGTGCAAGGCAATAGTAGTATTTCAGTCTTGATAGCGGAAGGAAGCGGGTAATCGACAGCAGCATGACAGAGCAGAGATTAAGAACTTACACAAGTGCATTTGTACAGAAAGGTCTCCGCCGCCCGAAGTCCGCAAGCAAGAGAATTTGTGATCAGACCAGGAGGGCAAGAGGCAAAGAGGTGTGCTCTGTCAGGCATGCCAATGCTAGCCAAGCCGACTGAACCACTGGACGGAGTTCTTGGCAGATAGCTGATGCACCGCTAGATCGAAGCTCGAATGAGGGGCAGCAAGGGATCAGCGGTTTACAATATTGACCAGCACGACGAGTCTGAGTTCCGTCGAGAGCGTGGCAGGTGTGAGGGCAGGAACGATTCGTTGAGGCAGTCAAGGCAGTGCAAGGTGCGGCATCACAATACTAGGATGATCTGCGCTCGAAACACCTGCCAGACACATCATAGTGGGATTAGCGTTCGATAGTATCGGATATCTGAGCTACTGTACAGCCCTAGAGTAGAGCGGCGAGTGGGCCAATCGACAGCCCCTCTTCATGAACAGCTTAACGTGAAACAGACTGGCGTCGTAGAAAAGGCAGTTGCCAAGCATAACACAGCCACCGCTCTTGCTTGCGTTCTCGCTTCTCTGGCGTTGGCAAAGTGAACTGCCCGTGCTCCATGTCCATCAACCGGGATCATGGCTCGCCAACATCATAGTCAATTCCTATCACTCCCATGTGCTGGTGCACGCCCCGAAGGTTGGTGCGAGTCCATCTTTCCCCCGTTGAATATCCGAACTTATGACACCTGCACGACACGTTAAAGAGCAGAATTTGTACAAAAGGCTCGGCTTCCACGACTGAGCGAGGCCGATTCTCGCTCCTACATGGTATATGTATGTTTCCACAATGTAACAACCAAATGCCCATACCGTGTCTATCTATCTCGCACTGCCTGTGATACAGATCCAGTGTTGGTGTACCACTGGTTCTGCCAATTTGCTTGACTTGACTCCCCAAAGGCCTCAGATTCATGACAGATCAACCAAGATGAGACCTCTGTCATCAACAGCTTCACGGTAAAACAACTCGTCGAACTGGACTGACAGTCCTGGTGTCACTCTTTCTGTGCCAGCGAAACGCCCATTTCCTTGCTTTCACATACATTGTTGATCAAGACTTCAAAGAGTCTATCAGCGACAACTATCCTGTTCTACAAATCAGTCCTACCGCGTGCTCACCCTACTTGCCCTCCTGCTCATTGGATTTGGCCCGTTGTATGTCGGACTGATCGGCGTCAACCCTCTGGCACCTTTGTCGCTACTTACACTCCCCTCGCGTCCTCTGCTCGGTGCATACTCTGGCATTCCGAACCTAGCTTCGCCAGTCCTCTTCAGAAAACCCCAAATCGCCGTCCGCAGATCGTTGTTGACTTCCTTTTCTAATAGTGTTATGACAAGAGGATAGAATGTATCGAGATGCTTCGCAAAGGAGTCAATGCCAAAATTCGTATATCCTTCTATTACCTCGATGACGACAGGTCGCCATGCAACAATGTTACGTTGCTGAGTTTCGTCGTCAAGATGGGTGAAGGAACGGATTATGTCAGCACATAGGCTAGAAATATGTTAGTATGCAGGACAAATCATTGCTGAGTCAAGTGGGGAAACTGGTGGACTTACGGTATCAATGCACCCTCCGTCTCCGCCCTAGCTAGTCTCCGCTCCTCCCCTTCGTCGTGGTACATTCGCATAAGGATACCAACATAGGTACTAGCCGATCCAGACTCCTGTTTCAACAAATTTGGTGGTTGTCTCATGAAGCCTTGACGCCAAAGTGCCATGCGAAGGTCTTTGTCACCATTGAATTTTTTGGCAAATTGATAGGATTTCTTGAGAAGGCCCATTAGACGAAGAAGCTCGTTGGAGGGGATCTGGGCGTATACACTGTCATTGCTGAAGAGTTCCGCTACTGTTTCAATCATCAGGAGCTGAAGAACACAGTTGGTAATGATTTTGTTGAAGAAGCGCCTACGAGCGGCAGTAACTACCGGTGCCGGAGTTTGCATGTCAGTATGAGGCTTGTAGTCCTCGAGTTCGCTTTGACCTGTTTGCGCTACTGTAGGGCCAGCAGCTGCACTCACTATTTCGACATCTTCGGATTTGTGGTCACCATTTGTGGTGGCCTTTTCTCCGGCAGGAGTCTCTGCGGCGGTCATCGACAAGCCTTCGGGTGCCTCAGCGGCTACTGATGGCCTGGCATCTGACATCGTTGCAGCGGCTGAGAAAAGTTCGTATGCAGTAGTGCGGTTGAAGAGTTCGACGAATGCGCCAACAATGCGAGCCCAGTGGTCGGCAGTGAATCGTGTGACATTTTGTAATATTAGTTGTTGAAGGCAATTACTGCCTATTCTGGCAATCGTGTCGTTTTCCTGACATATACACAGGCTCAACAGCTCGAGGAAACGGTCCAGCATGTGCTCCAGAGACTCAAAATAGTGCGTAAAGAGCGAGATCATATTCCGAAGAGCTTGAATCATGGTCGTTGATAGCCAGACAGACAATTCTTCATGGTTCGGCGCTTTTGACATCTCGGATTTCGATTGTAGTACGACGAATATGGGGTACAGCACTTGTCGCCACAATGTTTCCCAAAAGTCTTTTGGAAAATCACCGCCATATCTAGTTAGAGTCTCGAATAGGTAGTTGAGTGATCTTGATCTGACTTCAAGGTCTTCTCCAGTCATAAGCACATCTTGATACGCCATGAGTACAGGATACCAAAACTGCTCTTCCTCTGTCTGTGCACTAGGCTGCTTGATACCATGCGCAACACCATTTGTACCGGAATCTGATCTTATGTGCCTTCTCGACAATGGACACTCGGGCGTTCTAAGCATTTTGGGCACCGTCGACTTCAATAATTCAATAGCTTGCAGAGACTTCTTCTGGAACCTCAGGTTTTTAGAAAACTCCTTGAGACATAGAATAAGATCCGGGAATGAGCCTTGCGATATCACAATACCAAGTCGGCTGTTGTAGATTTGTGTTGTGTAATCAAAAGCGATGTTTACAATAGCTTCATACTGTTCAGCGGCCGCGACTGTAAAGACTCCGAACATGGTCTTCCAGCCAGATCGAATATTGTCTCCGCGAGCCTGAATCATCTGGATCAAACATCGGAGGACCATGTCCTTGACAGTGACGGTGGGATTGTTTGCCATAACGTACTCAAAAGGTTTTAAAAAGTCCTTCTGGAATTTGAAACCAGGCAGCTCTTCCAACTCCATGAACCGCATTGACAACTGTCGTAATGAGTCCAGAGCAAAGAAGACCACCGCAGTGTTAGTGTGGCACCCAACGTGGTTGAAATGGTCGCCTAAGACGTCCCATATCTTAGACCATTCTATGCGCACGCGCGTCATGTTGTAATAACTTATCTCAACAAGCTTTTGTAGACTGTACATTCTTGGCGAATCCGAATTGCCAGAGGATTGGATTTCTTGCCAGCTAACATCGGTGAGAGCCTGCACGAAGTCGACAATGCCGCTTGACGATAACTTGGCAGTATTGGTAAAGATCTGATCAACACCTCTGACCATTTCAGATGATTTAGTCTCATCTGCGACTTCAGGTCGAAAGCTGTTAGTGCCCCGAACTCCAGGTCGGCGACCCTGCATGGATCTTCTGTTTCGATTTCCGTCTCTGAGGTTCGGAGGTGTGGGTAGCTGTGCTCGTGTTACATCGGGCAAAGCGCCTTCATCGACGCCTGTTGAAAGCAGCTGCAAGCGGTCTAGTTGACTAATGCACATCAATATCTCGCGCCAGGCACCTCTTAGTAGATCACCCTCTGATACAGCTACATCGATCAGTACTCGCAGAGCTTGCAAGTTCTTCGCCATCATTTCTTTAATGTTTCCGAGGTTTGTAAATTTTGCTAGTGTTGTGACAAACGCGGTGCGTGGGGTGTCGAGGTCGAAGCGGCATGTGATTCTGATAGCAAGTCTTAATCCCTCGAGGCATTGCTGGATTAGATCCATATTCTGAGCATCTTGCATTTGGCTCGATAATGCTGACAGAAAAGACATCCACGTTTCAGAGAACATGGATCCGACATATCGTACATTCGAAGCGGGGACAAATCGAGACAGGGCTTCTCTAACAGCTGACTTCCTTTGAGCACGGACCAGAGTTCTGAATAATTGCTCTGTACGTTCTGCCATCTTGTCGGCTTCGACTGCTTGTCGTTCTGCCTGCAGGTCACGGCCGAAGTTTGCAAGTGCTTGTCCAGTTCGTGATGCAAGTCCACCACCAGGGGTGGCGACTGGCAGACCTTGGTCCTCAGCCTGCTCTCGTTCGGAATTGAGCACAATCTCGTTGCTGGTGATCTCCTCGAATATGGCCGTCAAATATTCTGGCGGTAAGTCTTGACCATCGTTGATGCCCCTGTTGTTCTTGATAAAGTCTTCAGGTGTCATCCGCTTGCCTTTGATCTTGACGCTGTGCTGATCCGTGTTCAACATAATAACTGAGTATGCAAGGACATAAGCAGTATCAGCATTAGCAAACGCATTGGGATTGCCAGTCAGATACCGTTCGGCAAATTTAAGCATGAATCTGTCAATCTTTTGTGCCTCACCAGGTAATCTGAAACTCTGTAGGAACTGTCGGAGCGCGTCAACGAAACGTCGTTTGGTGAAGTCCATTGTATCCACAAAAGCATGCATAACTGTAACATTATATTCATCTCCCTCACCCAGGTACTCTCCTAGCATACCTTTGTCAAGTCGGTCATTTGTGATGAGAAACTGAGCCACATCGACAGGTGCACTACTTTTAATGAAGCCATGGTCGATGAATAATTTGACACCGCGCTTTGGCTTAAAGTTGAACTGGCGAATTGCTTCGTTGAATGCGGTCTTCCGCTTTCGTACCTTCTCAATTTCCATCGGATCGTCTTCTGCAACAGGTGTCGAGGCGCCAGAATCTGAGAAACCACTAACGGCCCTGGGAGCTGGCGAAGCTGGTGTAGGATTTTCTAAAGAATCACGAGGTTCCTCCCGCGATGCTCGCGATGCGGCATAGGCAGAGACATTCGAGGTATCAGTAGAGGACCAGCTTTCCAGTGAGCTCAAGATCTCAACCAGGCTCCTCAATGCTTGTTGTTTCAACGCATACTCTAAAGGTATTGTGGGCGAAGCTTGAGGAGGTTGCGATAGGCTTGCAGACGCCAAACTTGGGAAAAGGGCACCCTTGTTGTGCCAATCGAAACCAGATGATGCTTTGTTATGTTGCTCCTGGTATTGCAATTGCTGTTGAGCTGTAGCGGTGATGGGCGTACAGCAGATTCTTGACAGGTGTTCGATTATTTCTTGGTACATGTTGTCCAACGCTGTACGGTCGCAATCATAATTCAGATATATTTCGACTAGAGCCCTCGCATCGGCCGACAGTCGCTCTAGCACGTCCATTATCATTTGTTTCTGAAAAAGCGGAGCACTTCGCTTGTCGAGAACAGTCAGGTAAACCTCTTTCCAGAATACTTCCAGCTCCTTCTTCATAGCCACCCTGAGATGCTTTAGACATAACCAAAATATTTCACAACAGACCTCGTAGACTCTTGGAACGGAACTCGCAGCATTTCGGGATAGTGTGAGACACAGATGAGGCTTTGCGATTTGTACGAATGGAACGAATTGACCATCGTCACCTCCTTTAAGCACGGAATATGGCGAGTTAAATACAGCAGTGTAGTTGTTGAGAACATGGTGCATTAGATGCAAAGAGATAAGCTTGGAGCGCATATTAGCCGACCTGATATCCTGCTGCTCATGAGCAAGCTGTTTCTGACTCAACTTGCACAACGATCGAAACACCAGAAAAGCGTCCCGTAGGTAGATTTCATCTTCGTCCTCGAGACTCATGTCGAGGTCATCTGCATCGTCTTGCATACTGTTTCGTGATGCGGGTATTGAATTGACCCGAGTGCCTTTGCGGTCTCTGCGCGCACGAGTCACGGTGGTAGGCGCGTCAGCTATCACTGCATCATCCAAGGTTTTTGTGGTTTCGAAATCTTTCAATGTCATCTTTTGCTCAGTAGAGCTCAGTTCGTCAATCGTTGATGGAGGGCTCGAAGTGACGAGCCTTTCGTCGCTATCACGAATATCATCGGCTTCCGAGGGTTCTGCTGTAGAGACACCAGTGGAAAGATTTTCTTCAGACTTGGATGCTGCTTCTTTTGCACGGATTTCCTTGACATCAAGCCGAACACGGACTCGTTCAAACACTGTTGCCACCATCTGAGTCAGCGATCCCTGAGCCACTTGTTGATTCTGGCTTGATTTCGAATAAATGAATACATTGTATATCTGTCTGACCGCTTTAAGAAGACCAGCTCCATGTACCACGATTTTGTCATCTAGCACGGCAGCTAAGAGAGACTTTATGATTTGCTGCTGGATTTCATTGGCAGTGGCCTCACCTTCGAAGGTGTCACAGATGGCTTCAATCGCTCGCTCGATCAATGGCGGAGTGTCAGCAGAGTTAGGAGGAGCTGACGTCGGTGTGGGAAAGGCAAAGTAAGAGTAGCTGATGAGCTTTCCAATACAATCCAGTGCAGTGACTTGTAGTTGCACGTTGTACGACTTGGTGGCCATTTGCAAAGGTCGAAAAATCAACTCCGGGTTGACTTGCTGCTCAGTGTTTCTTATGTTGGCCAAGGCTGCCTGTACTGCGTCACCCAGATCCTTGTTCCTGCGTGCCTCCTTCGACGCATTGATAGTCTCCAAAGCACTCACAACGAAGACCGTAGAGCTGACAGGTAGGGATCGAGCACTCGTGGCACTAGAGATAGACCGTCCTCGCTGGGCTTCATTCACTTGCGACTGTATTCCGACCCCGTTTCCAGGTAAAGACTCTGACGTAGGACTCGTGGCCGCTGTCGCCGGCTGCGACGGCACATTGACCCCTCCTTCTTCCTCCCCATCTTCGTTCTTCCCTTCCTCCATCACGGAATACTCGTGCTCGGCGTCCTCATCTTCCTCAGCATGTACAATAGTCTCCGTAGCATATGGAGTACTTGCATCCGCATCCGATACAGTGATCCGGGGGCGTCCACTCAATGTTCGTTGCACCGCTGGCCGTTGCTGAAGATCGGATTTGGAGACATCATGATCAACAGTCTCCTGTGTATTAACATCTTGTGTGTTGTCGGAGCCTGCTGTGATTCCGTTCACATCTGGTCCAGTGTGTTGTTCAGACATTTGTCCGATCTATCGCATTCGGCGTTAAAAAGGGTCCTGGTAGTCGTTGAGGGCGTGTAGCAGCATTTCGTTCGACTTCAAGAACTGAGGCGTACGGATGGTTTCAGCAACTTCATCAAAAATCGAATTCAACAATCGTGTCTGTCGTGCTGGGAATCGATTGTGCTGCCTCTCAATATAAATATTGCATTTGAGGTAAGACCAGGTATCTCAATTACGGATGCAACTCGAAACAACGAGCGCAGTTCGGGTAAGGGTTCCAATCAGTTTTCAGGGATGAGAGCTAGCGGCATGCTCCATTATTATTAGCCCGCAGCGGCACGTGAGAGCCCCGAGACTCTTCTGCTTGAGGCGTGCTGATTTGCTCGCCGGTGCTAACCCAACAAGAGCAGTACGGAGCTCGAATCTTTGGGATTCATGTCCATTTTAGTAAAGTGTTGTTCTGGTCTGCAACCTCAACAGCTTTCCATATATTGATTACTTTGGTGTCACTTTGCTGAGTAGCCCTGGCCCTTCCTTGTCACTCATTTGGTCAGTCTCGTCAATTGCGCCTAATCTCCAAGCATTTGCTTCCGCGGCCATGACCTCCGCAATGGTTTCTCGGTGCCCTGCTCGGATATTCTCACAGGCTCCTGCTGCTTGCAGAGTGAGCCAACAATCGCTGCAGAGATTGCGACAACAAGCACGGTATGAACGACGATCGTTGTTGGGTACTAGGTTGACCAACGATGCAGGCTATCTCCTTCCGCCCTATCTATCCTCAACCGATATTATGCCTCCAAGTGTATGGGTATCCGTACGATGATTTGCAACGATCTCAGCTGACAATGAGCTAGCATTTCCCTCCCACACCGTCATCAGCATGCCTGCCCTATCTCCTACAATGCAGGCAGGAAATATTGGGGCATGGCAAAAGAACGTCGGCGATTCACTAAACCCTGGTGATGTCCTGGTTGAAATTGAGACAGACAAAGCCCAGATGGATTTCGAGTTCCAGGAGGAAGGTGTGCTTGCTAAGATTTTAAAAGAGACTGGTGAAAAGGATGTCGCAATCGGCAGTGTATGGCCATGTACACCTTTCATGCGCGAAAGCTAACACTTCTACAGCCTATCGCGGTCCTGGTTGAAGAGGGTGGAGATGTGTCAGCATTTGAAAGTTTCACACTCGAGGACGCAGGTGGAGACAAGACACCACCGAAAGAGGCTCCCAAGCAAGAAGCCTCGCAAGCTACTGAGGCGCCTGACTCGGGCTCCGGAACCGCACCTGCAAAAGAGGACGCGAACAAGGAACCTGAACCACAAGCTCAAGAATCCGACTCAACAGGGAAGCCACTTGAGGCTGTTATTGACCGAGAACCTAACATTAGCTTCGCTGCGAAGAAGCTCGCTCTCGAGAAAGGTGTGCCAATCAAGAGTATCAAGGGAACTGGCCCAGGAGGACGTGTTACCGCAAAGGATGTTGAAAGCTACAAGGCACCTGCGGGCGCGCCAGCTGCTGCAGGAGCTGCCGCTTACGAAGACGTTCCAGCCAGCTCCATGAGAAAGACTATCGCCACACGATTGAGGGAGTCGATGAACCAGAACCCCCACTATTTTGTCACTGCGTCTCTTTCTGTCACAAAACTCATGAAGCTGAGAGCAGCACTCAATGCATCTGCTGATGGGAAATACAAGCTATCACTGAACGACTTCTTGATCAAGGCTTGTGCTGTTGCATGCAAGAAAGTCCCCGCAGCCAACTCGAGCTGGCGTGAGATTGATGGTCAGACTGTCATTCGAGAGCACAAGATTGTCGATGTCAGCGTTGCCGTCTCGACGCCTGTCGGTTTGATGACTCCGATTGTCAGGAATGCCGATAGCATCGGGCTGACAGCCATCTCTAGCGCCGTCAAGGACCTTGGGAAGAGAGCGCGGGATGGAAAGCTGAAGCCAGAAGAATATCAGGGCGGCACCTTCACTATCAGCAACATGGGCATGAACGATGCCGTTGAAAGATTTACCGCCGTTATCAATCCACCACAAGCTGCTATCTTAGCAGTTGGCACGACAAGGAAAGTTCCGGTACCAGTCGAGACGGATGAAGGCACGATTACCGAATGGGATGACCAAATCGTTGTCACTGCTAGTTTCGATCACAAAGTCGTGGATGGAGCGGTTGGTGCTGAATGGATTAGAGAGCTGAAGAAGGTTGTGGAGAATCCTTTAGAAATGATGTTGTAACAGTCGTTGAGTGAGCGTTGATGGGATATTGGTTTGACAGGTAGAAGGGCTCTGTACAAAAGGATTTTCAGTTTCGACGAGCAAAAGTTGTTCCTGTTTCTTCTTAGCGAGCAGTATCTTTGTCGTGTTCAGGGGTTCAAGTTGGCTGATGGTCTTCCTGGCATGGATGGAAAGAGACGGCTTCATACGACGGACAGCTTTCCGCAGTCCTCTTGAATCCTCTCTAGATATTTTCGTAATCATTCAGACAGTTATGTTATGTACGCTTGTGAAGTATTGCCAGGTATTTGGTCATCTTAAAATCGAGCTCAGGATAACTGAGGTCATCGCAAGGCTGTAAATCCGTGCAGATGCGGACCAGCCCGGCTCGATGCCTGCGGCGAGATTTATTTTGACAATTCCATCATCCTCACTTACTTACACAGCACAACAGGCGCAAGCCTACCTTTACCCATCGATCAGTATTCTCGACGACACATGCACCGACTGGGCCTTGAGCCCCTGCAATGAGCTTTACTTCTCGCCCACAATCACTCCTGGGCTCTTCAGAAACCGGACTGGCGCAGAACATTCACCACGATGGAGATTCGCAACTCGGGACAAACCATGGCTTATCGGAGGATAACTCAAACTTGCACAAAATGGCGGAGATAACAGAATTTGAAGACGTGGAAATGAAACGTCCTCCGTATCTGCATGCTATGCTAGCCGGTGGCATTGGAGGAACTAGTGGTGACATCCTGATGCATTCACTCGACACAGTCAAGACGAGACAGCAGGGCGATCCTCACTGGCCACCAAAGTATCGAAGTTTAGGAGATGCCTACTTGAAGATTTTCCGGCAAGAAGGTGTTAGAAGAGGTCTATATGGAGGTTTTACGGCTGCAATGCTAGGGTCTTTTCCCGGCACCGTTGTTTTCTTTGGAGCATACGAGTACTGTAAGAGAAGTATGTTGGATTATGGGTTCAACCCATCCCTAAGCTTCCTTGCATCTGGTAAGTCAGATTTACTCCTCTTGAGGCCCTGTGCTTGTGCTGATTGAGGCAGGCTTCTTGGCTGATCTTGTTGCCTCAACATTGTACGTCCCTTCCGAGGTCCTCAAAACTCGCCTCCAGCTTCAAGGACGATACAACAACCCTTTCTTCTATTCCGGCTACAATTACAAGTCTACACTGGACGCGGCAAGGACAATAGCACGAACAGAAGGCGTACCTGCTTTGTACTCAGGTTACAAGGCTACCATCGTCCGCGATTTACCGTTCTCCGCTTTACAATTCGCTATATATGAACAGTCTCGAGGGCTAGCAACACAGATCGTGGGCGGCGCCGATATTGGTTTGGGCCTGGAGGTTTTGACAGCTATGTCCGCCGGAGGCATTGCGGGAGTTCTAACATGTCCACTTGACGTGGTAAAGACAAGGACGCAGACGCAGGTAACGCTGCACAGTCATGAGCAGTCGAGTCAAGCATCGAAAATGGAAAAGGTTGCGAAAACCGCAAAGGGCCAGGCCCGATTAATACACACCAATGTACGAACAGTACCAACTACGGTACCCACACTAGACACCTCTTCAATTTTGACGGGGCTAAACATGATATACAAAACCGAAGGAGTGGGAGGTTGGTTTCGAGGAGTCGGTCCTCGATTTGTTTGGACAAGCGTTCAGAGTGGGACAATGCTTGTAATGTACCAGTATTTGTTGAAGCAGTTCGAGCGCATGTCGAGCAGTGAAGGCTCCAACGTGGTTTGAATGGAAATGCATTGCACGGTTCCCGGATTGGGTGGATAAAGGAAGGTGCCGCATGACGGTCGCCTCGACTTCGAGTGTTCTCAGGCCGTTTTGGAGGTGATGCTGTATATTTGGTCAGGGCGTAAATACTTTTGGGGACAGATGAATAGAACTCTCAACTATACGAGAATGTGATGGCAAGCATTTTTTTCACTACTTGAAGTGCCTACTTGTGTCACCGGCACGTACGCAAAGCTAAACCCATTGGCTTGCTGCTCGATCGGATGTGCAGATCTCCTGGAAGCTAAGTGTCTTTTGCTTAGGCTCGACCGGACTGAGGGTTCTGAGTGGACATGGTAAACATCTCTGGGGCACAGGAACGCGCCAACGAGCAATCAAAAATTACCCGGAAGCCACTAAATCCTGCTTGGCATGGGTCTATCCCTTTTCCCTTTCGTGAAACCCCGGACCCTACCATTTTTGTAGACGTACACTATTCGCATTGACTTCAAGTTGTCCATCGCTGTTTGCACTATTGTCGACCATTGCTTGCATCACATTTGTGGGTAGCAAAACGCTTCGGACACTCACTCTTTCCGCTTCTTACTCTCTTTCCTTCGTATACAAAATCTAGCGTATACAGAGTACGTGTTGGCACCCCATCAGTACTATGATGGCACTTGCACCCAAATTGCTTGTTATGTGTTCTCATCGCTGACGTTGAATTTGCGACAGACCTTTAATTCCTTCGACAGACGTTGGCTCCCTCGAGCATGTTTCACGCTGAAACTACCATGGGTGAGTCTCAATTGAACATATCGCAAGCTCGTTCTCCGAGCATGTGGTTCGAGCAGTATTTTGTGGAAGAGCAGGCCACGACTGCATTTGTTGGCTATGGCGTCTTCGCACTTTGAAGCCAGCGTAGACACGCGCTCTCGAAAACCCAGTGCTGAAACTCCTTGGCGAATGATGTACACGAAACAATGACTCGACTGGAAAAAACAGTATTGACATGGCATCTCATTTAGCGACCGTACAACCACCTCCTCTCCCGAGAGCATCTCCAGGCCCAATTCCGAATGGCAAACCCGCATCTCCATACGTCAGAGAGGCCTCTCCTCTGCCTGCAACAGCTGGTCAAACAATAAGTTCCAAAGATCCTAAAGCAGCTGCGGCCGCAGCAAACGACATGAGAAATGTTGTCAGGCGCAAGTTGACTGGGTACGTCGGTTTTGCCAATCTTCCCAACCAATGGCATAGAAAGAGTGTTCGAAAAGGATTCAGTTTCAACGTTATGGTAGTCGGTGAGTAATATTGCTGTTAACAATAGAAAGAGTACTGAGCGCAATAGGCGAATCCGGCCTTGGGAAGTCTACACTTATTAACACTTTGTTCAACACTTCTCTGTACCCCCCACGTGAACGAAGAGGGCCTAGCCTTGACATCATCCCAAAGACTGTGTCGATACAGTCAATCAGTGCTGACATTGAAGAGAACGGTGTCCGATTGCGGTTGACCGTCGTTGATACACCTGGCTTTGGCGATTTCGTCAATAATGATGACTCGTGGCGGCCGATCGTTGAGAATATCGAACAACGATTTGATGCATACCTCGAGGCCGAGAACAAGGTGAATCGCATGAACATTGTTGACAATCGTGTCCACGCTTGCGTCTATTTCATCGAGCCTACAGGTCACTCCTTGAAGCCTCTTGATATCGAGGTTATGCGACGGCTTCACACAAAGGTCAACCTTATTCCAGTCATCGCTAAAGCTGATACTCTTACTGACGAGGAAGTCGCCATGTTCAAGCAGAGAGTGAGATGATCGCTCATTTGTTAAGGTCACTTGCTAACCAGGTATAGATTCTAGCGGATATTCAGCACCATTCCATTCATATCTTTGAAGGGCCACGATACGAGCTCGATGATGAAGAGACGATTGCCGAGAATCAGGAAATAATGTCCCGAGTGCCGTTTGCCGTTGTTGGTGCTAACTATGAGGTAACAAATCCAGAAGGACGCAAGGTCCGAGGACGCCGATACCCGTGGGGCATTATCGAGGTTGACAACGAGGATCACTGCGATTTTGTCAAGCTCCGACAAATGCTTATCAGAACACACATGGAAGAGTTGAAGGAAAATACCAACAACCTCCTTTACGAGAACTACAGATCAGACAAGCTCATACAGATGGGCGTCTCACAGGATCCTAGTGTGTTCAAGGAGGTGAATCCAGCGGTCAAGCAAGAGGAGGAGCGAACACTGCATGAGCAGAAGCTGGCCAAGATGGAGTCGGAGATGAAGATGGTCTTCCAACAGAAAGTCGCGGAGAAAGAGAGCAAGCTTCAACAGAGTGAGGAAGAGCTTTTCGCTCGACACCGCGAAATGAAGGAACAGCTAGAGCGCCAAAGAGCAGAGCTCCAGGATAAGAAATCCCGAATTGAACAAGGTCGACCGATCGAAAAGGAAAAGAAGAAGGGCTTCTCACTCCGATAAGCTTGATGGGAAGAGACGGAATTTTGTGGATTTTACAGCCTGCACTACCAAGTACTTCCAGCGACGTGACGACGGTAATACCATCTTCCTTCAGACTTTATTTCTTTGAGCGAGCTTTTCGAGATCCGAAAACAGACCGGTGCTGTTGTGGAACTAAGAATGAGCATGTGTACTTGGATCATGCATATACTGATGGGAGAAAAGGTTCATGTGGAGTGAGCTATAGGGAGGAAGGTCAGAAGGAGGTACGGGAAGTGTGATTGGTGTCCTGCATGATACCGTCGACTTTCAACCAGGTACATCTCCTGAAGCGTATATTCTTTAATACAGAAAACTATAAGCAAATGATGGAGTGTATAGTAGCAAGCAAGCAAGCATAATTACCAGCATGACTCCTCTGCCGTGACTTGGTGTTCTGGCTCGTGTGACCAACTCAATATGTATCTTCCAAGAAAACTGTGGGATGCCGAATTACGTTGTGGGCAAGCGGCCGGTGACATCAGCAGGTGGTCGTCATTTTGGCAAATCGTGCACAGAGACTGCACCTGCTTTTTGACCGCACTTTTACTAGCAAATGCCAGTTTGACAACGAACAAACACTCCTCCAATCTCTCATAAACAACACTTGATTTATTCTTCTGTTGCTACTTTATCTTACTGTCCTGTTCACTACACTCACGCCTTCTGTCAGCTCTTAACACAATTCTCAATACACAGTAGTCTCCAAGAAGCAAACTCTGCACACAAACTGATTGCAAAGATGCCTGCCCCACCTGCAACCAGCTTGCCTTTGGGTGAAAGAATACAGAGACTTGCAACAACCCTTCAATATAAGTATTTCTTGCTCTTCTCGATGTGCGAAAAGCTGACAAAGAAACACTCGCCTGGTTTGTAGGGCATTTCACACTCCTCCTCTGTGTTCTCCGCTACAGTTTATCATATATCACTTTCAACGCGGCCTCCAGATGGGCAGCATTCAGCTACCGAACAGCTTTTATCGCGGCGGTCGCTACCTACGGCATCGTGGTCTACAAGGCATTCCGGGCTCGTGTCAAGCCAGGCTCACCACCAGCACAAACGGCATTGGTATTGCTTGGAGATGAGAATGTTCAATATCTCTGTATGTGCGGAAAGTCAGTAAGACAGATATCATGCTAACATGTCAGTGATCTCTTTGGTCTGGCTCTTCAGCAGACAAATCCCGCTTGCTCTTCTTCCTTTCAGTGTCTACTCAGTCTTCCATGTTGCGACATACACACGAACCAACCTTATCCCCACTTTTCAGCCGTCTAACCCATCCGCCGCTGGTGCTACTCCCCAATCTCCTCAAGCAGCCAAGACTCAGAGTGGATTGGCAGCAGCTATTGGCAAGTTTGTGAAAGAGTACTATGATAGCAGCATGATGCTTGTGGCAGCTCTCGAGATTGCTCTTTGGGGTCGACTCCTCCTTTCCGCCATCACCTTCAGCAGGGGCTCGTGGCTTCTTCTTGGTCTGTACACGGTCTTCCTACGAGCAAGATTTCACCAAAGCACTTTTGTGCAAGGGGCGTTTTCGCAATTTGGCGCACGCGTTGATCAGCAGGTCAACCAGCAGAATGTTCCGGCCCCTGCGAGACAGGCCTGGGACACCGTCAAGGGTCTTAGTCGACAGGCTGTTGAGGCTACTGATGTGAGGAAGTATCTTGGGGGTGCTCAGACTGCGCCCAAGAAGGCTCAATAGATGCGTCACATATTCTAAGGAGACTTGGACCAAAGATGACGCAACATCAGAACGAGTGAAATGAACCTCGGGACGAAATTACGAATCTAAACGTGACAGATGATCACGACCACAATTGGGGTGGGTGTGTATGAATGACGATTGCGCAAGGTGACTGGTTTGAGGAGCAAGGCTTTTGATGAGCACTTGTAGTTGGGTTGACAATGGTATAAATTTTGGCCGGGACGTTGAGGGATGCAATGGAGGGAACAAACAGCTGAGAATGTGGATAGTATGTCCCATCAAACCACAGACAGTAGGTTGCTGCGGGACTGGGGGCAGAAGGGTGTCAATGTTTTCAATAAAGTACAATATATAAACAGGAATCATTGACGTTCATTTCTGCAATCCCCAGTATCAGGATTCTTTGCTGGCTTCTTGCGCCAGTTAGTGCTTTTCACGAACATGTGCTACCCACGTGATGCGCGTCAGTGGTAGGCCGCACCGTTTAGCAGTTGCCGAGAGGCGGCCGAAACTCAGATGCCGTCTACCATAGTATGCCAACGACATCTTCTCTCCTCGGTACCAACAACATACAATAGGTAGCAACAATGGGAACACTATTATCTCTGCCGTTGCTGGCGTTACCTAGTGTGGCGACCATCTGGTCGGTGGCAGCATCATGTTGCGGCGCGGCGACATGTACAGCGCTTTGCAATGCTTGCGGCAAATTCCAAAGCAGGTGAGTCGAACGCGACAGCAAAGACTGAGCGGGAAGCTGACATTCACGCAGCATGGCCACACGTATCGCGTATGCTATCATACTTCTTATTAATTCAATATTCGCATGGATTATGCTTACACCATGGGCGATACGGAAACTCGAACATCTTACCCTCGACTACATGACCTTTCGATGCGGCTCGTCCGAATGCTATGGCTACATGGCTGTACAACGCATCAACTTTGCGCTCGGTCTGTTCCATCTCCTCCTCTCGGTCCTCCTCATCGGGGTTCGAAATACAAAAGACGGTCGAGCCGGCCTCCAGAACGGTTTCTGGGGGCCCAAAATCATAGCCTGGATCGCATTTATTGTGATCAGCTTCTTGATTCCCGAGCAGTTCTTCATGTTCTACGGAAAATACATTGCCTTTGCCGGTGCTATGGTCTTCGTCCTGCTTGGCCTGGTGTTACTGGTTGACCTTGCGCATACCTGGGTGGAGACTTGCTTGGACAAAGCGGAGGACGACACGAACTCAAACAGCAAGTCACGGCAGAGG
>Ga0181469_100034_pt1 | contig 33605 bp, 39 predicted proteins | sample InSIn2SAF170_2_FD_119081 | JGI IMG/M metagenome (GOLD analysis project Ga0181469, IMG submission 119081) | Clean room microbial communities from NASA Spacecraft Assembly Facility at Jet Propulsion Laboratory, Pasadena, California, USA -... ... | reverse complement strand
AGATGCAAGGAGGATGAAAATGGCAAAGTGATATATCCATGTGACAGCAAGACCGAGATTCCCTTCCAAGTCCTTGTTTCACGTCACAGGAACAGCTGAAGGCTGGAGTTATACCCGCTGTTTCTCGTATTTGAGGCGGTGAACCGGTGGAAAAGATTGGAATGCCTCACACGTCCACCTAGAAGGATATACGTTTTGAGGATTACAATCGACTCGAGACCGCGCAACAAGCTCTTAGACTGACTTTTGGAGCGATTGCCAAAGGTAGGCTGAAAACCTCGTATCTGCTGATGCTGATGGAGGGTACAGTGGATCCCAGTATTTTTGCGGACACGGGTAAAATCCGTAACCCCTTCGATTTTACACCACCATATAGTAATTACTACTGCAACTGTAAAAACGTATGGATTGATAATTACTTATGCTTGATCGCAGCATTGAAGCCGTCTTCATTGCCTAATCTGGTCTATATACAGAAAAACGTGGTGTTAGTAGCGTGTATGTCACCCCTTTGCTTCCAAGACTGCATTTACGCGGTGATCCATCGACAATATTAGACTGTCGATGAGGCCTTGGTCGATTGATGCCCACTCACTTTGTCGGTTGGCAAGACCTTTGGCCATTAGCCTTGTTCAGTAATCATTATCGATCAGCTTTGCTTGATTAAGCTTATTTCCGGACTATCTGTGCCTTAGGTATGGAGGCGCGTCCCAAAATGAGTTGCGGACGCTACTTCACTCGCTCAATGCGCTATTTGCTAGCTCTGTGTGCGAAACCTTGGCATCACTGCGCCACCAGAATTAGGTGTGGTCATGATCAACGCATTCCTCTTGTAGAGGGCAGCCAGCAATGTCATGAACTGCAGTGGACTGCAACTTGAGACGGTGAAGTAGCAAATGTCTATATAAGATCACTAAACCCAAATAGGAACAATTACAGTGTAATTAGGGGTGTCCTCTTGGATAGGTCGTTGAGGTCCTTCGTCTTCGCTTCCTAACCTTGGACTCAGTGATCGCTTTTTGCTTAGTCGATCATCGTTGCGCCTACGCCGTACACTGCGAGTGACATCATCGCTTTGATGATGTACTTGCAGGTCGACGTGTGTAAGTTGGCAGCATTGAAGAGCGTTGATTTCTGTCCAGAAACAGAGCCTAAGGATTCACCGTCGCGTAGCACGCCCTGGCGTCCCGTATGGAGGATTCAGATGCCGGCAGAGCTGGCGGTAGGCGCCTACGTCGTGCTTGCTGAGCTTCCGCCGAAATCAGCGCTGTTGTCTACGACTAAATGATATGCGTGGGTATTCGTCGGACCAGACACGAGATGGATCCTATGGACGAGTGACTATCCGTTCTACCGCAAATCAGTCATAAGTGCAATCTAATCTGGAAGTTTCTGAACATCAATGGCGTATCTAGAAGCTGGTTGTTACAGCGAGTAACTCAAGGAAGAGAATAGAAATACAGCTCTGGTGGAGCTGAGCCGTCGATCAAGAGATACAGATTTGTCGCCTCTTCTTATGAGACACACCTCGTGGATATTTTTTCGAAGCCAGCAGCTTAGCTCATCTCCAAGGACCTAGCCAACAATCGCATGCCCGGATTGTAGGAGGACAAGCACCCGCCATAAGGTACGCACCCACTTCCTGATGGACAGCCACTAAAGTAGCCGCCTCGAGCGCATGCATAGCCGTTATCGCAGTCGTCATCAGTATTACAAGCCGGTGAAGCGCAATTGGCGGAAGTGATGCATACGCCGTAATCGACGCCTTGACCCCTAGCAGTACAAGCGCAGTTAGGGCTACAACCACCAGTGCCGAAAGTGCCATATATGGCGGCATTAGGGTCGTTGCAGGACGGGCCTCGGCTAAGAGGATTGGTTAGTACTGATTGGCACGGAATTTGAAAGGGTTAGGCGAAAGTATGAGGAGCTGGACACTTACGATGGAGTAGCGGCTAAAGTCGTCGTTGGCGTAGTTGTAGTAGACGAGGATGTGGTAGTTATTTCCGGGGTAGTAGTAGTAGACGAGGTTGTAGTCGAAGACGAGGTTGTAGTAGACGAGGTAGTCGTAGGAGACTTGGTTGTTGTCGTTGGTGGAGTAGTAATGGTGGCGGTAGTAGTGGTTGTTGGAGTGGTCTTGGTGGTTGTGGGAGTGGTCTGGTTAGGACATCCACACGTATTCCCGTTCTGGGCGGCATTGGAGACACATTGCCCGACATTCTTGAACCCGCAGCTCTTATAGTTGTCCTGGCACCATTGAGCACAACCACTGTTGCCCTGCGGATGCGCAAAGACATTGCTGGAAACTATTGAGTAGAGGAGTTAGTGAAGCCCTATATCTACTAAACCCAAAGTCTTTTCATCATAGACCTACCCAAGGCTGCTAACGCGATGTATCTCAAGAGTGCAGGCATTGTGTGCTTAGCTGTTATAGATGCGTCGAAAATCTTAGGAAAGGTAAGAGATATAATAAACGGGTAGCATAAGGCTTCTTTACACTCTAGTATTATTATTTGGATCTAATAACCGCTATTTTCCCGTGGGCTAAGAGCCTTTTCAGCTTTAGTATCCACCAAGGTGGTCCTCATATTTTCACCCTCCTATCGCACGTGTATAAAAGCTAGTGAAGTAAGACATACATAACACCTGCAGGAAATCGAGCTGGCTCCTTGCATTATTTAGAGTTCTTTCTGCAACAGCTCTGCTTAAGGTGGCAATATTTCTCACTCGGAGCAGTCTAGAAGCGCACTAGAGTAAGGTATGACTGTCCATTAGCTATCACCCTCTATTAGTGTATATAAACGTTCTGTATTAGCATAAAGCCACTGACTCACGTCTTTGACCGCGATTGCAAATGGTCCGGTATTGCTTGAATACGTATATATGAAACTACACCTATCATGTCTTAGTAGTAAGAGGAGGGGACACCGGTTTTGCACGAACCTACTACTGTTAGGCCTCGAACGAGGTCGAGATGCCTATCTACGTTTGGATAGCTTTAGAAGCGACGGCAAACAGGCCAGTCGCAGTTGACTAGCTTGCCAGGTCCAGCTTTTCTCTCGCGAGCTCCTCTTCCCGCGCTTATAAGCATCTTTCTGTCCGAAAATCATTGGTTCGCAACGCTACCAGCTGAACAGGTATGGAGTTAAAGATACGAATAGTTTCAGCCATGTCCACTTTCATCGTGACCCGTCTTAGTGGGGTCTCAACGCCTTAAACTGTCCGCATTCTGAACCTTCACGCTATGTCCCCACGGCTGGCGTGCAAAAGTGCGTGGTTTTACCCTTGAGAACAGTCTAGTCACGACTTATGAAAGTAACTAGTACTATAGCTCCAACGCTAACGCTAACGCTAACGCGACCCAGATGTGCATGAACAGGCACTTGTGACTAGTGTCCCAACAAGGTTCTTTCAGCTCGCTTACGGACTCGTGTCCCAGAAAGGGCATTGCCGGCGGTACAGTATGTGTCTAGCGCATGTTGACGCTTCGCGAGCGAGCTTTCCGCGTACGGTCTCACGTCTGTTGCATCCGCTTCGTGATGGGCATTTGGTCGGTATCCATTGGCTCTTGCTCGAGCGGATCGAGCAAGAGCCAAAGTCTCCAGCTGGTCGAGACCACGTTTGAACGGCATCGAGGGAGGTAAGATGAGGACGGAGAGGAGAAGGGCGAGAGTCTGGAGAACATTGCGAGCGAGAAATTGAAAGGGTGGTTGCCAACAGAAGCGGTCGATTAAGTGCAGAACACACAGCGGCGGGGTCTCGACCAAAACAGGTATGCTGGCGTGCTGGCTACGCGCGACGACGCGGCGCACAACAGCGGTCGCATATTCGAAACCGTGATGGAGGTGAGCATAGGGTGAGCATGAGGTGAGCACGAGGTGAAGACATGACTCGGCTCACCGATGGGGGTGAGAAAAGCGGCATGGTCAGGTGATCACTCTGGTGAGTTGGGCGCGGTCGTGCAGTAATACTGCGCCGCGTACAAGGCTGAGCTTGTATCTCGCCTGTAGAATGCGCTGTACCGTCGATTTATCCTACATGTTTCGTAGCTGTCGATCGCTGGTCGCAATGCGACGACCAACGCTAATGCTAGCTTCGTGACTGCTGCATAGTTCACATACACCGTCTCGACTAACGATCATCTCTTTAACAAAAACTTTTTAAGTACTTCCGTAGATAGTCGCCTCCAATCACTACGTCTTCTTAAGTGTCCTGAGCGGACGCGGTCTTTTGTGTCAGCATCGTCATGAGTTGCGTGTGCTGCTGTTGCAGTTGGACCATCAATTTGTCTTCTCGCTCTTTCGCCTCTTGCTGCTGCTCTCTGGACGTTTTCTGCAGCTGTTCAAACTGCGCCATGATCTCCCTGCGCTGTTGTTCCACTTGCTGCGACACTGTCGCCGAGTTGTGTCGTTGGGGGGGGCCGGGCTTCACAAACCCAGAGCCCGAGTTCGATGTGACCGGTGTTAGAGGCGTAGCATTGTCTCCCGACGTGGTGGGGGTCTGGGACGGTGTTCGCGCATTGGCAGCCGGAGAGAGAGGATCCCGTAAACAACCGATGGCCTCTTTAAGGCGTTTTAAGTGAGCAGGAGCGAATATTGTAAACATATTCCACACAAACCTGTACGCCGTTTCTCGCTCCTGGGCGTTATTGTCAGCGTAGGAGAAGGCCCGGATGGCTGTGCGATGGTACGTGGTCATGTCACCGCCGATTTCGGGATAGTGCCCGTAGATGCGAACCCACCCGTCGTCGTGGGAGATGGAAAACCCCAAAGCCTTGCGATGAATCTTCGTGATCTCACCGGCCTGGCGATACAGTTCGACCACGGCACGCAGGGCAATGGTCATGCTGTTCGTGTTGGCGCGGTCGGCGACGTCGAGCGCTTCCTTGCCAAACTTCACCTCGGCCGTGAAGAAGGGGAACAGCATTCCGTGGCAGGAGCCAGTGCTTTAAACAGGGAGGGCGACGAGCGACAGTCTGCCTCACACCTATGCAGCTTGACACCCAGGCACCAGACCACCGTTGGACCTGCATGATGATGAACACACAGAGGTGGAGCTCAACCTGAAGTAGGTGTGGAGAGCGATCGGATACTGTATTGGTGGCACGAGACATCTACAAGGTACAGGCAATATTTCCAGGAATGTCGAGGTAGCCGACGATGAGCATGGGGTTGAGATAGAGAGGTGTTAGTGTTAGGCACCCGGCTGGCAAGACCTTAGTCGTCCATACTTTGCGGAATCGAGCGGCCTCCCCAGCATGTACCACCATGCTCGCGTTGATCAGGCGGCTTTGTTTGACAGGAAAGCTGCCACTCCAGGTACAGTCACTGCGTGGAAGACAGATCCCCTTTTCTGAGCTATAAAGCCCTTGTCAGCAGTAAGAGGTTTCTCACCTCTGTCAGGCTTCATGAGCAGTCGCTGCCAACAACAGCTTCTTCGGTTGCCCTTTGCACCAACTCCTGGCCACCTGGAATTTGGCCTTACACCTGTCTCGAGGCGTACCAGCTAATCGATTAACTATGGAGAAGTCCGTTGGCTGCAACCGACCGGCTGAATGTAGAGAATCCCTAACTCCGACTGAGAGACTGAGTGTGACTGATTGCACTGATGTGAGACATATTCAGAGTATCAGGACTGGGTACTGACAGCAGTATTAGGACGATGCCACGGAACGCGACACAGATTCAGACTCTTCTCTCCCTTCCGTGCAAGAGTTGCTCTTTGGACGCCGCAAAGCGCAGAGCAACCTTCACACGGAAATTGTCGAGGACAATACACAACAGGAGGAGAAGCGACATAACAGGCATGACTCGGTTGAAATCTTAGAGACACCAAGTTCTAGTGACTGCCTCGAGGACGGGGCGGTAGCGATAACTGAACTTGAAGATAAAGCCACTGCCAAAGCCGATAAGGAGCTGCAGCGAGACGAGTTGCGCAGCAGCAACAGTCCCGCTCACCCGATTCTCGGCTCTGAGCGGCGAGCAAGTAGAAATCAAGGACCCCGCAATACCTCTCAGGCCGCGCACCAGATATCCGAAGGCCAGGTGAAGGAAACAAACAAATCCTCGATCATTGTTGGCGGGATTTCTTTCCTCGGTGTGTACGAGCAACGTGAAACCCCTCACGGGCCAGAGTACCGCTGTCTAGTTGAAACGTGGCTCAGGCCTCAGGATGGGGTACCGCAGGAGCAGATCCAGGAGTACGACGACGAGATGACGCTAATTCGCCGTCGACAGACCTTGAGGAAGCGACAACGTAGCTTCGATGGTGAAGATGCGGATGGACGAATGGTGAAGAAGATCCGACGCTGGAAGGAACGTTCGCAGTAGTAACGTAATATAATCTCTGGTGAATATTCACGTCAACAATGACATCATCTTCACACTTCGTCCCAACGTAGGCTATTTCCGAGAGTCTTCGGATGTTCACTATGGACCTGATACCTTGTCTCTGCTCCTTGTCTCGCGATCGCTCCCACTTCGCCTTCTGCATTGACGGTCTTGGAGATATCAATATCGTGGTTGATCGATTTTGTTTATGTTTGCCAACGCCTGGTACCATTGCTAGGGGTAATCAGAAGGGCCCCTCATTTCCTTTGACAGAGCAACACCACTCGAGGCTCCTAGCTTGAAGCTCTTGTATGCTTCCTTGCATTTTGCACAATACAAACTGTTCATGACCAGAATCAGCGCGAACTCGTTGCACGATGTCATCACTCACCAACAAAGTCCTCCGGAGCAGGGTTTAAGAGCACACCTTGTGAACTCCCTACAATGCGTGCAGTATCGTTGACTAGGCACACAAGTTCGGTGACAGAAGACCTGTTCGTCAATCCACAGCGCGTCTCCCAGATCCATCGTTTGACCACACGTGCATGTTTCGTTGTACCTGAAAGATGGCTGGTCAGGCAGACTGGGCGCTTTCACAAGCCTAGTTGTACGGCGGATGCTTGAGCTACTAGCTGAGTTTGCCATATGGAATCACACAATCTCATAGAATGTTTAACCATCAACGCATGGGATGACCTGTGCATTTATGCTGTCAATCGCTGTGCAACAATCGGTCAGTAGGAAAATGGCACATGCTCGTGCATCTTTGAAGCCAACAATAGACATCCAGGAATGCGGTACACTTGAACAACAGACAGGATGCAGGACGGGACGTAGGCTGGGCTTCAACGTACTGGGAACGGTGGTCAACCCAGTCTCGACAGCTGGAGAGCGCGGAGAGTCAATCAAGATGATCCACTTTCTCGCATTCAAACACGGGCTGCAAACAAGCCGCGCCTGCTACCAGCTACTCTCCTCTTCTACCTGTTTCTCCTCCCTTTCTACTTCTTCTCTCCGCTTCATTTTCTTCCTATGTTCTGATCGTGCTTCTGAAGAGGGTACCATGTCTTCTGGACAGAGTTTAACCACGACAGAATTGATCGCTTTACTCGAGTCGGAAAGGAATGCGTTCAGCAACGAATATCTACCACTCTCTCAACAACAACTAGCATCTCTGAGGAGGTTCTCTGATCTCGTCCAGCTTAACAAGAGCGCTATCCATCACAATGTAGCGAAAAAGCGAGCTCAAACAATTATGTCTGACTTTTGGGGCCATGCTCCAGAAGTGTTTATCTTGTGTGCATTGGTCATGACCTTTGCCCGGCTGGGTTCATGGAAATCGAATAACTACCTTCGACCCATCTTAAGCTGGTGGCGCCAAGTCGAGCACCCAAAAGGCCTGGAAGAAACCTTACGAAAGTGTTCCGACCACTTGCCGCCAAAAACAATGAGTACCCAAGGTGGGTATCTCACCATGTCAACGAACAGTGCTGATACCAAAATAGAGAGAATGTCTCGTAGCAACGAGTTTTCTGCACCATTTCTTGTGACGTCGTTGCAGACCGATTGCCTCCTTCAATTCCTGCATGAGAACCCTCACATGACAAAACCTCTAGCAATTAGGGTACCATTTGATGAGACGGAATCACCATCCATCGAGATATCGCGAGAGATGTGCCAGCATCTGATCGTCCGTATGGGGAACATCGTGTCGAGAGAGCAAGCTCATGGTTGAGGATAAACGAAGAGGACCGTAGGACGACCATATAACATGCACGACTGGTCGGTCAAGATCTTCACCATGACTTCCCCCCTTTCCCCAACTCCTGTTTGGACTATCTCGGTAGGACTATCACCGCCGCTGACCTGAGCAAATCCTCGCTCGCTGTCCTTGTCGACAATGACCGCGCAGACCTCGGGAGAAGTTTTGAACTTGAAATCATCTTTGCCCGTCGTCTCGTCCTCCGCAAGCTGTACGTTCGGTAGCGCCACTATCTATTTGCCGTCAGTGCCGCTCAGGTTGTTTGATATTGTTCTGCTACCAGTGCTTCTGCGGCTTCGCGAAACTTTTTCTTTTTTTCAGCACTCCTTGTCATGTCAATTGCCAGACACAAAAGTGGATGAAATGGAAGGATGGCGGTGGAGAGGGCTAGAGGAACATCGGCCGTTTCAATCTCAAATGCTTTGCAATGAGGATCGCGTGCTTTTCACATTGAAGTATATCACCACACGATAATTTGCAGGCAATCTTTTTCTCAACTGCAATGCGGGGCGCCAAAATCTCAGGTCGAAGTGGGGTCGGTACCACGTGAAACACTGGGTCTAAGCAGCAAAAATTCCGGCTTTAAGTTAGGCTACAGACATGATAAACTCAATTATTACAGTTTCTGTAGCAAGGAAGTATCTGCACAAGGTGAATGGACAATGGTGAAGTAAAGGTTGCATATAGAAATTTCTGAGAGGTAGATAGCAATTCACACACACCGATAGCAACACGAACAGGTAGGTAGAAACGAAGGCATGTATAGGTAGATAGAAGTATTCGGAAGCGGATAGAAGTGCTAAGAAGCTGATGGAAGTACGTGAGGGCGTTATGTTGTTTGACCAAATCCCAATGTCGCGAGCTGCACTTGAGACTGGCCACGTTTCGCGTTCAAATTGTCGACCTGTACCTGATGCAAAGCAATGGTCAACTTAAGCCCGCCATCATTACCTTCCGCCTCTAGTCGAGGTCCAGAAGTGGAGGTTGTATTATTGTATCCACGCATTACGCGAAATCTACCGCGGTGTGATTATGCTGCCTTGAACAACGGCTTGGACATTATAGGTCCTAGTTTTCATGTGGAGAGCTTGTCGACATCTGACCAGTAAGAGTCTCTTGGCATCATGGAGCACTCTCAGTCCGATGGGTCGTCTCTCTCCGATTCTGTGTCTCAAGTATTAACCGAATCCACGTTTCCAATGTCAAGCTCACTATTATCACTCCTTAGCTTAGCCTCAGCAGACATGCTCTCTTGGACACCAGGAGACAGGCCCACAGCGACGAACCTACTAGAACGAGAAGTGTGGAGGACGTAAAGTGGTCACGTTAGATACAGATGCGAATGGCACAGGGAAGGCTATACAGTTTATACGGGTCGCGCGATCTAATTCATTTCGGTGTTACTATATTGTAAAAAAAAATACCCGAACGTAGCCTCAAGAGTACGCGTCTTTCTCACGTGGTTTCGTCGACGTGTTCTGTAGCGCTCGTGTCGAGCACCCAAAAGGATCTCGATCTCCTTACTGTAGACTGCAGCACGACAAGCTCTCACCAGGCTTGTACGCGCTATCGTGAGGCAGGCACCGACCGTGTTCGCGACCGGCTCCGCAGCATAGAAGATGCTGAAACCCAGCCAATCTCCGCGGCGTCAAGAGCGCCAGCCGAAACCTGGGCAGCACGCCGCAAAGTCACAAAGTCGCGCGACTCAGGTTGAGGCTCACCCAGCCGAAGTGATCCGAGGTTGAGCCGAGGGTGAGCACAAGCGGCCTCACCCTAGACCGAGAGCGGGCGCGAGCTCGATGCAAGCTCACAATGATCACCACGTCTCTTGTCCATTGTACGGTAGTAATCCATCCACTCCAGACAATCCATAATATTTGGTTGCTATGATACCTAATTATTCGCCTAGTCCTATCCAGATGTCGTAAGCACCGGCTACCAATCTGACACTCGGTGTCAAATCTCACTGAACCCATCGGAAAGCCGAGGTGCGGCATTGCCGCGATGAGGCTAGGGCGTGAATGCGGCTGTTGATCGTTGTCCCTCCTGCTCCTTGGAAGTAGTTTGACTTCGCATCTTCATCCAGCGAGTTTAGGAACTCACCCCACATGATCTCACCATCAGCTTTGGACATACATGATCTGAACAGTCGAGGAATGAAGCCGTCTATGAGAAGATCTCGAAATGGAGCTGGACGCACCTCTACGGCAGGAGTCTGAGGAGCGCCAGCACCGAAAGACAAAAAGACGTCAGGTGTTTTGATCTCCAGCCAGATGCGTCTGCTCTCCCAGAAAGTCATACGTGAAGGATTGTTGTGATTGATACCACCATCCTGGGAATCCTTCTAGGTCGGCGAGATCAAATGATTGGAACAACCTGTGGCAAGTCAGTAAAGACGTACCAAATTTCCATAAAAACATATATCGGAGCCACATTTGTCGCCCGTGTCGTAGATGCTGTCAGATCCTGGATGTATGTGGAAACAGGTCGACTCACGCTTCCCAAATCAAAGGCTATGTCCTGTGGGCCTATCAATTGGTACCCAGGATAAGTGTTAGTGAAAAGATATCTTTATCGTGGTCCCGGCTTACCTTTTGGTCTTTTCCCTACACCGTCACCATTATAGCTTGAGACCAGAAACGGGGTGGCATCGGAAATTGTGCCTACAGTGACAGCACATTTCGCCCTTGCAGATGATCCAAGGAGCTTTGTAGTGGCACCATAGATTGACTTGAGTCCGAGATCCAGCATCTCAGGTACTTCTTGATGGGCTGGGCCATTGAAGATGTACTCTTCTCCTGTCCAGATGTCTGACGGGACAACGTGTTGAAAGCTTCACTACAGCGCTTCGGAGACCAGTAAAGCGCAGATAAAAGCAAGTATTATCAAACCACCTATAAAATGTTAGCACAGCACAGTCACGAAGAACTTCGTACCTACCAGAACTGGTGCGTGCCAAGAGCAAGGTCGAAACAAGGTGCCAGAGGTATTTCACCGAGCAGCCTTTGTAGGATGCAAATTGAGTCAAGGGGAACCGCCCCACGCACGCCACCACCGTCGATTAAAACAACACGAATCCCTGCAGTAGGTGGCTTTAAGATAACTTCTTTTTCCCACAATCCGAGCCGCATATTAGACAGTGGCGGAGAAGGAAGCAACAGTCCAGCCCAGGCAGAGTTTCACCAAACCTCTGCACACAGACATCGCAGATGGTATGCCGGCACAGAAGTACATACTCAGAAACGCGCGCCAAGCAGGAGACGCAGGTCGAATTAGATAACAGCCTCGAAAAGGAAGCAGTGTGACGGTCAAGAGATTTTTGACGTAGAGCAAACGAAGGAGTACCAGATATATACAACTGCCACATCTTCCCGAAGACTGTACGCCCGTCCGCAGCAAGGTCAAAAGCCACCTCATCGGAGAGTTGATGTGCATAGTGAGCATATATCGCATTCCAATGGAATACTGCTTAATTGTGAGTCATCTTTTTGATGTGTGTAAGCGAAAAGTGTGTTGTGCTTGAGTAAGCAGTTTGCTGTCACGGCCTTGTCAAAGCCAACAACCAACGCACCCATCGACGAGTTGCTCAAGCCAGGCAACAGAGCAGGCCTTACCGCCATTGTCGAAGGCACAGGGGTTTTGTACCTTGATGATGTGGTGGACTTTTGCTTGGAGATGTTTCGTTGCAATTGGTTACTGTAAGCGGTCAATTGATTTTTCAATTGTGAACTGGTCACTCATGGACAACCATCAAAATAGTTTTGCAAAGCAAGTCGAGGACAATCAAGCAGATTAAACGCACTAAATCCCTTTCACGGTCGTGTCTTTAGGCTCTACCGCTGTTCTTCGTTTGTTTTTGACCTCTTCGCCTGACTGAATCTCCTCGGATTCTTGTCAGTATGACGACTTCCGCCCGATTTCTTCTTTTCTAAAGTTACAGTAATTTCTCATCTCGAGCCTGGAAAGAGACGCAATTTAAACAGCGATGACAATGACGAAGATCAGATCGGAGAATGCCTTTTCAAACGTACCGAGCAGCAATCGGAGACTCTATCGCAGTGCTTGGATAAGACAGCCGAGTCTTTGGAGGAGCACATCTTAGCCTTTAGCTGAGCACTAGTTCAACTGAAGCTCCCTCAGTCACAATTTGATCTCCCGTTTTGTCGTGTTACGCTGCCCTGGCCACCAACCACAGCGGCCGAGCGGACCATGCGATGCTTTCAATCTCCTCTTCAGGCAGAACAGGTCCCTGGCAATCGAGGACGAGGATACCCCAATTGACCTCAGAGACACTGACGCGGACCAGGCTGCAGAACCGGTCAACGGGCAGATCAAGTGAAAGAAGGCAGCAAGTCAAGTGACAAATGTAAGGGAGGAAAGTGAAAGTTCGGTGACATGAGTTGGCAACGCGTCGACCTTGCCCCGCGACGTCTATGACACTCTAAAACAATACGGTCGATGACTTCTTGGACCACTGGGCCACGGAGTTTAGGGTTTAGTGTTAGAGTTAGGACACACTGAACGGGAGGTCTCCCGATGCGGTGGTTCTCCATGGCGACCTATCTCGATAAACGACACTATCAGTTGAAGAGCACCAAATAGCGTTGATAAGACACAAGTCGTATTCAGTCCAGCACCTGTATAGCCGTAGAATACTACATGACGGACTCTAAACGGCGTTAGTATTCCTGCTATCAGCGAGACCGAATACATAATCCTAGTCAAGACGATGTCTGCTGAAATTACTGGATAGAAGTAAAGGAAGAAGACGATCCGACGAGAGAAGCGATAGAGGAAATATAATCGGAATTTGATCGATTGCTTAACACAAGGATAATCGTCGTAACGCTTGGGTTACAGGGGTATGTTCTAGTCCAGTGTAGACGACTGCGCAGTATTGGTCCCCCAGGTGTCTCGAAACCTCGCTTCCTTCCCCCGTGTCTGTAGGAGAGGTCAAGGTGTAGGGCAGGGAGCGCTTATCTCTACACTCGACCCTTCTTGCGGTTCTCTTACACCCTTTCGGGAACGTTATAGGTTCGAGTATACAACAACGTCAGTCCATTATCGTGTTGATCGAAATGAATGTATGAACGAGGTGACACATCCGCCACAGTGCATTCTCGTGCGACTGTGACAAGAGTGAAGGCCGCCGCATGATGAATGGAGAAGTACGATTGACGTGTTCTTGCAGGACAGCGAACCTCAATACGATGCGGTCGTTCCCCATGACGCCGGCCGAGGAGTTGCTCTAGCTGTCATCTCGGCTCGTAATCACGTTTTCCTGCTTCTAAGTGCTTGGTGTATTGTATGATGCTCCCCGATCATTCAACGGTCGCTGTAGATGTAAATCCGTGAATTGGTATGATGAACGGGTCTCTTTGGACTCTTCGTGGATGAGGTCATGGAAACTTGTGACGCTACCACAGTGCTTATGTAATACTACGTAATGAGTAGGATTTAGCTCTGGAAGCGCGCGATCAATGGTCGAGGTGACGAAGCCTCATCGTGCCAAATTGCGGTGCATCGCCCCTACCGTAGAAATAGTGAAGACGGCGGCCTCTTCGCAAAGGCGGTGACGACGATGATGATGATAACGACAATTGACTTTAACCACCCAAGCGACACGCACCATACCTCTTTGAGCATTTATCAAACGGACAAGGTCGTAAAAAGAAAGGCTTCAGCATCGACGTTTCGCGTATCATGTGAGGGACAGGTGGTGTAGATGTGGTTGGGATACACACTGGCGGTGCTTTGTCTGCCACCGAGAGTTCGACGTCGAGGAGGAGCCCTCGTTTCACTGAATCGAGACTTTCAAAAAGCCCAAACGGATACAATGTGTTTCACCGACTCATAAAAGCGCTCCCACAAGCATCTCACCACTACGGAGCTTGGTGCAGGCGGGCAGTCGGGTCCATTGGCTTGCCCTAGCCTTGAAATAATGTACCTCTTCAGTGCTCTTCGAACCAACCACATATGCCGTACCACTCCGCCGAGCACAAACGATCCTCAAACCTCTTCCTCTCTCTCTGTTTCCAAAGCAGACAGGCCACTACGGCTCTCGAAACAGGCCGCCAGCAAAAGATCACAATACCAGGATCAAGTCGAAGATTTCACCAGATGAGGTCTAAATGTAGAGGCACGAAAACCGGACGGAGGCAGCCTAAAACATCGGTTGATGGAGGTTGCGCTTCAGGAATCCGTTCTTAAATAAGATCACACAGGATACTGTTTGCCCACCACGGCACTAATAGCATGGCAAGTCATAAAGAATGAAATATAGCTTCCCAGCAGGCGTCGTTTAACTTTGTAGAAAACCCCGACAGAATCTTATACATTTATAGTACTGAGAGTTTTGTGCTATCAAAAGTAACGCTTCCCAGCTCTTTTCGATATTTACTTAAATCCTGCCCATCCTACGCGACAAAACCGCTGAGTTACAAGGAAGAGAAACACCTCCTCTCGCTGCTAACTTCCTCCCTCAAGATCACCTACCCGGCGACAGCATGTTCGACAACGTGGTCAATTCTGGGCGAGGTCGTCGATCGTGCACACGAGACTGTACTGTTCTTGCGAGTTTGTTCTTCGCAGTGGTCGCATCTTCTGCTGCGGTGGTTATGGGTATTCTGTACCGGCACCTGAAGGCCAGGTGCCCTCTCACGCAGTGATTACTAAGTATACGTATCAATCGATCCTGTAGCTTTTGTTGGGGTGTATTTTTGTTTCAGTCAGCGAGATTTGCAGCGCTCAACTAGCAGCTATGGCATCTTGGCCTCTGGTTCGGTGGTTTCCGCATGTGCTTTCTCCGTTGTTGAACCATCCACCACCTGCTGGACTTGGCCTCTAGATCTATACCTAGGTACTTTGCTCCAGTTCCCTCCCGTCACCACAATCTGGATGTGCATGGTGTCTAAACCGTCTTGCAAGTATGTTGTCCTGTTCGTTAGCTGTAATAGGCTCAAGCATTATCATACGGCAAGAAAACGTTGTTAGTAGGAGATGATATCGGGACCATGCGTAAGTGGTGTCGGTGGATGATCACGAAGACTCAACAGACATGATAGGACATGTTATTAGTGGAGGATGTCCTGTTAGTCGAGGACGCAAGACTCACTCGACTAGTTCTACCTTGGTTCCATCTATGCCGATTCGATCATTGACTGGCCTGACACCACGGGCAGAGCTGGATGAGACGGTTCCTCATCTTCATCTGCCTTCAAGGGGTATGTAGAGATCAACCTTCTCCTTCTGGATACCCTCTCCTGACACCACCGCCACCCTCTCCAGCCTATCTCCGTTGTCTGTCGTCATCGTCACCATCTTTGTTGTCGGTCACCATTCGCTCAGTAAGAGCTTGCTACCTCGCTGATTCGCCGGCAAGGCTAGCGTTATGGACCTTCTCGTGGGTAGTACTTGCAGGTGCCATTCATCCCTATCTGACTTCTATTGTATCTACATCCGTCCGTCTTTCACCTTCGACCTCGATGTTCAGATACAGTGTTAACCCCTTGCATACTCTTTCTAAACAATGGCTGAAACAGACCCCTTATTCGACACCGACTTCACTCGCGGCCTCGAGGGCTACTACATCCTCGTCCGACGCTCGTTCTTGAAGGTATAGTATTTCCTGTTCAGCTTCATCTTGAAGGTAGGTTATTTCTTCTTCGGCTACATCTTGAAGGTAGGATATCTCCTCTTCATATGCAACAGGCACGGTATCGCCTCGGTCGGCATCCCAGGGCAACGACCTCGACCGGCGTTTTGCTGCTTTTCGCTTCTGATTCTTAGACGGTCTCTTTGGCACAAGGATGTCCTCTAGTGGGAGAGGAGTCCAGGTCATGTCCTGAAAGGGCTCGTATGTCATGATCGAGCATTTCCTGTTCTTGAACAGACCGTCCGCGACTGGTATGTGCGTCTGAGAATGAAACGAATGCTTGTGGAACTGACAGTCGTGTCTCGACAACCCAAACTGGTTAGACAGTGACCATTCGTTCTCCCTGGCCTGGAAGTAATCGTAGCCAAGTTCGGGGTGTGCCCGAAAGACCGGCTTCCAAGACTCGGGCCGGGCCTCGGGTCCACGAGATGCAGTTCGAGAGCCGAACAACGAGGACGGTCGATTCAGCGTCGCCAGTGTCCAGGGCACAAAGGCCCGCAGCAGACAGTCTGCGGGAACCTTGGCATGAACGCGGTGCAGCAAATCTGGCGTCCACACGGCCGGTTCGTTAGCGGTGAAAAGAACGCGTAAGTGATCCAACAGTTGGTTCAACAGAGCCGGAATCCCGTGTTGAGTGGCAAAGATGGTGAGATCGAGAGTGAAAGGGAGATCCAACTTGCCGGTCAGCCGCGGATCCGGGTTCATCAACCACAAGGCAACATGATGGAAGAGGGAGAGCGAAGTTTCGGGCAAGTGCACCACCCGGGTGGCGGCTTCGTGGCCCGGCAGTGACAGGATGGCGTGGAAGTAGGGAGAGCGGCGCGTGAGCAGATCCACGGGCATACGAAAAGGTTCCTTCTCGTGGCCGAGCAACAGGGTCACGGGGTCAGACTGAGACCAACTATGGCGCGAGAAAGGTCAGCTTCCAGAGCGAGAGTGGGAGGACAAGAGCCGGTGATGTCACGTACCGAAGGTAGACCGTCTGCAGGTCGGACAGTGGAGGCGAGGGAGAAGACGGCATCGAAAGATGCCCACGGGATGCGCTGGGTGACTACCTGTGGTGGGTATTTCGCGGTATAACGGTGACCATTACACACGGAAAAGATAGGTCTGGGCACGAATTCACCAGCATCAGTGATTGTTACAACACAGTGGTCATCTTACAATAAATTCTGCGGTAAATCAGTCTTGGCAGATCAGTCAGCCAGCCCAGCAAAGCAACCAGGGGTCATACTGACCTCACGGGAACTGGTTGGTACGTGTGATTAGTGTTCCTTTTGACCTGTCACATCGAATACTATTCCACACCAAATTTAAGGCGTAACGCGGTTTTGTCTGGCTCTAAGCGATCGACGAGGTAACGAAGATGACCTAGCAAAGGTGTACGTGAGGAAACGTGCGCTGCTGCGACCAGCCAACCACTTCTGCATCTCTAAGCGCGTATCAGGCTCTATTTGGCGAGGCTGCAGCACTTAGTTTAGAACCTTTTCCTCAGATTTCTCAAATCGTACATTTGCGTTCCAATGACCCTTTACTGTAAGTTAATTACATTCCACACCACGTCGTAGTATCATATCATTACAGATACCATGGGACGCGATATGGAATTGACTCCATTTTTACGTGGTCGCACTGAAGGGTTAAGGGAATCTGGTAGAACGCTACAACAGATAGCTGAGGCAGTTCAAAAACCTCTCAACACCGTTAAAACTACTTTACACTACAACAAACTTCGAACCAACGGCATTTCACAACCACGCAGTGGACAACCACTTAAAACTAATGCCCGCGATCGTCGTCGAATTCTGTTTATTATCAAACGAAATCCAGATGCGACGTATGCCAAAATCCGCGAGGAAACAGGTATTGAAATATCGGACAGTTCCCTTTACCGGATCCTCCAAAATTTCCATATGGAGCATTGGATCAAGAAGAAGAGACCTCTTTTAGACGCGGATCATGCAAAGGCACGTGTAGACTGTTGCTTAGAGGTCAGGAAATGGACGTATAATGACTGGTTCAGGGTCATTTCCACAGACGAGTGTTGACTCGAAAGGGGTAGTGGAAAACGTCCACAATGGACTTGGTGCTACGCCAACCACAGGCTCGATCCGGTTAATGTAAGTACATATAATAAAGGTAAAGACCTGTCTTTTATGATCTGGGCTGCGATCTGGAAGCACTACCGCCCCGACGTGGTTTTTATGACCCGCGATCCACAGTCCACCAAGGGCGGCTACTCTGCTAACTCGTACGTCCAAATGCTCCAGGAACAAGTGCCTGCGATCTATCAAAAGGGTTGGTACTGGCAGCAAGATAATGCCTCTATCCACGCTGCTAGACAGGTGTGGAAGCAGTTATTTTGGCCAAAGGGTGGTATACGAAGTACTCAATATAGAACTTGAGTTGTCCTCCTGTCTGAACAATCATTTGACTATAATTCGACGTGGTCCGTATTCGTTCCTGATGTATATAAGAAGATACAGTAGTGGACAGGAACGAAGAGGGTGGATCAAAAATCCGGGTTAATATCGGCAGTGTTCTAAACTAATGGGATCTACTTGTAGGTGATGTAAGAGGGGTGTTGACCGATGATGTTCATGCGCCCCTTCCCTCACATCACGTCATCTAGACCTGCCAGCCGAATCTGCCTTGCAGGAATCAGCGACCCGGGAGCCTGCGCTCTAACTAATCTTCGAGTCTGAGAAATCCCGTGTCCTAAGATGTACTGTACGTTATGAAGTGAGAGCACAAAGAAGTGCTTATGCGTACGCACGTCTTTCTCGCGGACAACATTGGGGCACCAAACAATAGATGCCACCCAAAGTGGGGAGGACCAAATTGTCCCCATCGTCACTCAATCGCACACACTTTCTCTCTACAACCCACGATAGTCTACACACGACAATACTATCCCGAACATGGCCGAACGTGATCGTACCATCATTATAGACAACCTGGAGGACGAGGGTGCAATCGTCACACAAGTGCAGTCGCTGGTATGTAAATGTCTGCCAGTGAGTTGCGACTGAGCTTACGCACTAGAGATCGGTTTCCCGGTCAGATTTGATACGACACAAACTGGATTTCATCACACAGAAAGCTATGTGGTCGTGGTGGGACGGAATGTATGTGCGGTACTACTCGATATAGAAAAGAGTTCGGGTGTGCTGCGTATCACAGGAGGGCCAAAGGCTTTCTATTTCGACATCAAGAAGCTGAAGAAGCATAGATATATGGTGTTCATCATTAAAGACGGCGAGGATGCCCAATTGTTTCAACAGCTATCTTACAGGTATATGGAGAAGGTGCCTTAAGAACAAGGTCATAAACTTTTCCGACATGGTTATCGTTGCCGTCAGTTCAGGGTCACCATCGAGCACCAGGTCGATAAAGGGCAGCGCCTCACCATCTCGATAGACCTTGGCCGTTCCCTCGCATCTGGTGAAGAAGTGATCGAGTTGTGACGGACGAATAGAACTTTCCATCGGTGGTTCAACCGCACTTGTAACTTCTAGTGCCGACATGAAATCTTCATAGCGCTTGACCTCACGATATTTGTCCTTCTCTTTCTTCAAAAGCCCGCTGAGGCTCTGCGCCACTACTGATGATATCTGAATCTGAGTGTTGAAGTGTTGTCGGACTATCTGCTCTACTGTGTCGGAGCTTAGATTCCCGATCCCCGTCAGGCCATGAGCTAGTATGAAGGCCAGCAATAATAGCTGGTCCGAACCCTGCACAGTTCGACAGTGTTCGTGTACTGTCTTGTGTCGCGACATCGAGGATGAGTTCCGCCCATAGCGACTGCGGTCGAATGCCCATGCTATTCGGAAGACATTCAAAACTCGGGTGGCGTCTTTGAGTTCTTCCTCTTTTCGTAGATTTGTTATGGCTGAATCCATCTTAAGAGGCGGGTGAGAAATGGATGGGTGAGAAATGGGTGGGTGAGAAATGGATGGGTGAGAAATGGGTGGGTGAGAAATGGATGGGTGAGAAATGGATGGGTGAGAAATGGGTGGGTCTAAGACAAGCGGTAAGCTCCACATAGTCTAGCCCCTCAAACTTTCTTCCACCAGTTTGCATTCAGAGCGGGTTACATGACGAATCGCGCCCCCGAGCCAGTCACTCCCTTGGCGTGTCGTCCGGCAACATAGAGCAAAATACAATGCGAGATCTATAACGCGTGAATAGTCTACCGAGCTTAGGAACGGTGCCACAGGGCTTGACCCTACTCGCTGCCGTGTGGAACCATTTACCTGTTCAGGTTCCACCCGAGTACTTTTGTGCGTTCCTGGCGGGTACACTTTCATCCACCCAGGTAACACTCTATCGTGTTTGACGCGACAGTGAGACCTATCGTGTGAATTGTCGTGTCGAACACGATAGCCTAGTACTGCAGCTTGATAACAGATGGCAGGAGTAGGGTTGGAGTGGTGGCTTCATCGGGACGACAATACCAATACTGGACACATCTGCTGTATCTTTGCAGCATCTACCACTCAACGTGCGAGGATATTTTCATCTCAATCCAGAGTCAACCAGACGCTCACCGATTTGATCACCACGGAGGAAAAGGGAAAAGGAACGTGCTGTTCAACGATCGTTAGACTATGAAAGTGTGACATCGTGCGAACAATTATTAACAAAACAACCTACATCGTTAGGGCAGAGGTCCAGGGCAGTACTGGCCTGAATTCTGCTGTAGGTGATCCTTCAAGGAAGAGCCCAGTCGTCCAATTCAATGTCTCCCCGACTCGCGTCAGCACGAGCTCAATCGTGAGCTTCACTGACGGACACTACTAAACTCCAGGTTGACGATCAAACCCTCCAACATCCTCACAATTCTGGCGATTCACCGCTGTACCACGATTATCGAGAGTTGCCCGACAGTCACACGTCTGTCCGGTGGGGACTGATCAACCGTACGAGTCACAGTCTGTAGAAAGATACGAGCTAGGGTCAGAGGCATAATGTCATATGCAACCACACGGACAATGCATCACATAAACACGTCGGACAGCCCATTCAACGCCTCGCTCGCAATCGATTTCGATGATGGATACACGAATTTATCCCAGATTGAGAGCGTGTGTCCTACCGGCACACCCGGCACTTTTGTGTACAACGCGTCGCTGGCTTCTACGGGTACTATTGACTATGAACAGCTGGAGTTTGGTTTCGGAAAAGCAACCATGATCACAGCTTTAAGCACCCACACGGATCTGCGCTTCCAGACCACGCAGTCTGTCTGCGACAACGACGCTGCCTATTCCCATTTCAACGACGATTCCATTGGCCACACTATGTTCAAAGAGGGTATAGGAAACGTTGTGTCCAGTCCTAGTGAGAACAACGTGCCAATGACTCCGACTATAATAGCTATCGCTACTACGTCACCACGAAATCCGGCAGATTGGCAAGTGTCGGATCGGCCGCGAGACCAAGAGAGCTTACAGAAGATCGCTAAACTTCATCCTGCACCTGCAAACAGCTGTTCTCAGAGCTCGACCAAGAAAGCAAAAAACCGAAAAGCAGGCATACCGAAACGCACCATGACAGCGGACGATGAGTCATCATCAGGAGCATGCCCCGATGGCGAAACTATTGTCTGCAACCCTAGTCTCGCGATTAATAACTTGGAGAGGAGGAGAAATACAGGCAGACCCCCAAGACACAAGGCACTGCCCCGAATTTCACGCAAACAACCAGCCTCAAATAACACTTCGATGGGGCGAGTGAGCTCCCACACCTTATCAAGTCCATCCGATGAGGGACCTGTAGGTGGACAGGATGCCACGGCGTATCCAGGCCATCAAAGGCAGGCTCCTGTAATCGAGGAACCGCGAGTGCCACCGACAGCTCTGGCTTCCTTAGAACCTGGCAAGGTACTCGACGGTCGAGTGCTTGCCGAGATCATCCTCGCCGCGGCCGACTCGGGTCCCGGAATGTGTGTCGCGGTGCTAAACTCCCAGCTGGCCGACCGAGACGTCACAGACAGTGAGGACATCGATGTGTGTGAGACTACTACCCACGCCATCCTGCCAATACTCCACCAAAGGTGCTGGACCGCAGCATTCATATGTTTGCGTGAAAGACGGGTCGAGTTCATCGACTCACGACCATGCGACGATAGAAACGTCGCGTGGCAGCGAAAGCAGGTCCATCGAGTGGCCATTGCCATCTGTTCACGAATTGGTCGTTTCGATACAGAGATACTTCAATTCAATGGTGGTAAGGACGAAACCGCGCAGAATAACCCGACGTCCTTGGAGGAAGGGTGGACATATGCCTCCAGTCCTGATCAAATATCCCGTCCTGACGAGGCAGACAGTGGTATTCACGTTTTAGTACAGTGCGTGTGCCGTATCCAGGGAATCACTCTGACGACAGCCGTGGACCCAGCTATGTGGAGAGAGCTTCTACGGTCGTGGTTCCAGGTAGACAATACGCACATCGTTCGTGGGTCGATCACAATCGATCTCGGTCTCCAGTCCCGGTCCACCAACACTAAGGCAGAGTGGGCAGATTTCCATAGACAGCTTCAGGCATTGCAGGATGTAGACGTCATCCTGAAATGGTTCGGTGCTGCTCCGAGTTCGTCGATGCTACGGCAACGTCTCGAGCAGAACAGGGCAGATCTTAAGTTGAGCGAAGAGATCACGGCCAAGTGTGCAGAGTTACGGACCCCACACAAACAGCTGACGATGAAGCAGGTTGTGTCTCTGAACGACACTTTGACAATGAGCACTGCCGCTCTTGAAAAGTGCAAGGAGCAACGCGAGAGGGCACGATCAGGCTGGAGGTTTGCGAGTCTTTTCCTTAAACAGATCATCGAGGGGAGACAGGTAGAGTATGAAGCTCTGTGTGCGAGATTACAATCGGAGATGGCGACGCACAAAAGCTGGTTCAACAGATTTCACAATGATGATGGCTCTCCCAGTGTCGTGCATTGACTGTCCCCGTCAGATCTCAGATATGGCGAACGGAGGACTCCGTCTGATGCATACGGGTGAAAATGATATTGTGAAGTAACATCGCTAATGCGAGGTATCGTTTCAAAACCGAAAATCCCGGCTAAATGTCGCGGAACCGGTATATAGTTATGTGTTAGACCGTTCTTTGATCTCTCGTGCCGTCCTTCTCATATTATCGACCGAGCTGCCGTATCCTTGCTGCTGATTGAGGCCACTAATAAATATTAAAACTGCGTCACAAAGGCGAGCAATTGCTACCGAATACAGTCGCCACCGCCACCAGATTCAACATTGAGCGAGGGTCACCGTGGAGCCTGGGTTTGCGCTACCCGGGTGGCTTGAGGAGTTGCGTCCAGTAGCCCCAGCACCCATTCGCTTCCCACCGTTCACATTACCTGGATCTTGGAGGGTTTACAGGCGCCTAAATGTACGTTAGTCTGCATTGGTTGGTGACAATCTGGCTGGTGGCCCGACCGAGTTGCATCGATCAGGACGTACAGTATTGCTCGTACAGCACAGTGCATCGAGTGTTCCCGTCTCTACTACTGCCTATACATCTGATAAATGGTCACACCTACCAGAATACGGAGGTTGAGCGATCTCAGAGACAGAAACTCTTGATGCGGGAGTCGATGATTCCATAGACACCTATGGTCCAGTGAGGTTATGAGATCATGCATCATCACCAACCTATGCGACGGTGCACCCTGGAGAAGCATTGATTAGTGGCGTTAGAGTTGGGACTAACGCAGGTGCCACCATATGCTTTGCAGATTCTACGTACGGATGCATCGAAGTACTGTACTGTACAGGACACGCCCGCTTGTTTGTTGGCATCAGTGACTGCTGGGCGGTTGGAACGAACTATCTGGGTGGTTGACTGTGATCTCTGACTCCACTGGCTATCAGCGAACCTCAATTGTGAGCACACTGGTTCATTGTTCCTCCTCATTCCACAACACTCGAGGTCATCTCCAGGTCTTGCGAGCAGTCATTGCCTCTCTCTCGTCTACGTTTCTCTAAGACCATCTGTGTACAGCCCCGTTTGTTCAACCCATGGAGAATTGGCGCTTTTCGGCTGCTCATCCTCGAGCCAGCAACTGGGGACAAACGTAAGAATTGTGTCATCACGTCGCACCGCGCTGAGTTTCATGAGTTCGATGGCGATGCCCGGTGTCTGCCATGCATCGAACTGCAACGGACCTGCCATATTAGAAAAGGAACTGACTCTTGTATCCAATGCTCAGCAACTTCCGCAGCATCTGGTTGCTTCTTCGTGAGAGGGGTTATGCGTCGGGAGCGCTTAAATTGGTTTGACTGGACGGAGCTCACTGGCGTAAATGGCCAGCCTCCAAGGACTGCAACACAGCATCTCCGCGACGATCCAACCCATTCCGCTCATGGGCTCTCAGATTATGTGCCATACGAGCCTCCTCACTTACGATCAGGTCATCCGACGGAAACGAATTACGTGGAAAGAGCTCGGAACACCTGTCAGCAAACTGTCTACCAACCGCTTTGGGAGAACAAAGACGGTAGAACTTGGCAGCTCAACCCGCCATCTTCACCTGTCACTCTGAAGAGAAAACTGGAATCGGAGTCTTCAACTGACAGAGTATCCCCACCCTCGAAACGTGAAGCTTCATTGGAAACGCCGACCGAGCCAGAAAAACGTACCGCCCGAGAGAAATCACGATACCTCTCTGACATCCTGGGTTGCGCACGTCGCACAAATGGTTTCGAAGCACAGACCAAGCTTGACCGACATGTTGACGAGACCCACTAATTTCTCAGAGCGCCGCGTGCTCAAACAAGCTACGATGTCATAGTGATCAAGGCGAAACAGTTGGTGGTGCCTGACGCGCTAGGTGCCCCAAATCTTCGCGGTGAGCAACAGGCCGCCACAGTGAACAGCTGTCAAAAACGGCCCAGCTCAGGAGAAAGACAAGAAATGTCAAAGCAAAGTGCGACAATGTGTTTTGCATGTAGTGCGTCCAAGTTCACCGTACTAAGCCTTTCTCAACCGTTATGTGTTGCTTTTCCTGACTGACGATAGTGCGACGGAGAAAAAACCTGCCACCATTGTATGACGCAACTCAATAGTGCCTTGACCTGCTGGAGAGGTCCATTTATGGACTCTTTCGTGCCACTGATTCCGCTGTTCAATCAGTTGCCATTACCTCATGAGCAAATTAACGCCGTCGAATTGTACCGTTCTCCTTCAGCTCCTCGGTTCGCCACATTTTCCGACCTGCTATGGAGGTCTGACACTCTGCCAGGCTCACCAAAGGTCGGGCTTCACAGAAACGCCTTCACTCTTGCTAGCCTCCGCGCGATAGACGATGCCGTCAACGACGTCAACGAGGGTACACCAGGCGGAATGAAACGACTACTGAAGGTCGGAAGGTTACATCGATTGCGCCAGCTGTGCTGCTTGGTCTTTGACTGCATCCTCGACCTACACAACACGGAGCAGAAAGACGCCCAACAAGTGGACTTACAGGAGAAACTTCAGAGGATTCAAGTCGAACTTGAGAAGTGGTACGGCAGGCTCAGTCGTCTCCTGGCCAACTCGAAATATAAACAGAGCGATCTCAATGATTGCGCGTGGGATCTGTTCTTCATCATCTGTACAATGTTTGTGATGTTACGCTTGACTGTTATGTTGACCACGTCATGGGCACAATTAGCTGACACCAAAACTGACGTAGTCGACGATGAGGCTGCCATCATGTTATGCTCTCTTCTGGCGATACAGTTCAAACCACGGCGACGTGCCCAGAGACCTATTATAAGGATCCTCTTGAACGACAAGCAGAAATCTACTCGAGGTCAGTGACAACAACATTTCGCTCTGTCGCTACTGACCACCTACAGAATTACGAAAGAGCATGGGCTTTCTTGATGGAACTAACGGGATCGAAACCTGGCGCCAGCTGTACGACCAGTTCGGCAACAGGGATTCCCACTCGCAAGACCTTCCAGCTGAGACTCCCCATCGGAACGATTCCCATGAAGGTTCACCAAGCACCATCTACGCGCATGTCCATCCAGAGTTTGTGTGACTAACGTTGAGTGACATGTTATTACAAACCTATCAGAGGCGGGAGAACTGAAAGAGCGATGTACAAGTACAAGTACAAGTACAAGTACAAGTACAAGTACAGTCCAAGGTCGGTGGAGGAATGGAGCACGAGAATTTGCCTCAAGACGACTGCTTTACGAGGACGACAACGTCTTCCTGCCGCGACCGGCCCACCAGTACGTCGAATAATCTTCCTCGCTTGGATCACATCACCTCCTGGTCAACCACAGCTTTTCGCAGGCATGAGACTATCGAAGTCTTCGTCAGTACCCTATCTCGATGTCGAAACTCGTTGATTGTGTGCGGACGAGCTCTGTGTCCACTGCTGGCGTGGTGTTTCAGCCTCTTTCCGGGTCTCCTGCCTGGCTCCAGGGCGAATGACCACACCAGCCGCATCTCGCCTTGACCACGACGTTTCCAGTGACCCCGGAGACGCTAAAAAGCCCTGCTTAGTTCACACGAATGACAGCGTCCGAGTGCTGGAGTTTTTTAGATGAGTCGAGCACGTGGAAGGTGGATGCCAAGGTCGTCAAACATCGGGAATCACTTGCAAGGCTCGTTGAGATGGGTAGCCACAGCGTTAGATAGCGATCGGGACAACTGTTTTGCAGCACTTGTCATGACCGATCGAGGTGCTGCAAGAACGTGTTTCGAAAATGACAAACAAGGTAGCTTTATGTGTGACGAACGCCATAATCACACCTAAACGATCTTGCTCGTTTCTGACAAGTGGTACGGACCCTCCTTACAATGGATGTTTTTCCTTTCCTACGTCGAAGGCATTTTTGGTTCGATACAACTTCTTAGTCAAGTGACGAGCCTTGCAAGGTTCACGCTGTATATCGGGCCTCCAGTGGGCCCTAACATTAATGTATAAACTTCGCAATTTCCCCGCATCCACGTTTATCGGTTGTTTCATATCATTAACTTCAACCATCCATTACACAATGCCTAGAAGGCCGTTGAGTGAGATCTCGGGTAACACAGGTAGAGGAAAGGACCTTACTGCCTTCCAGCTAGGCCAAATAGCCGGCCTTGTAAAGGTCGGTGTGGGGGGCAGAAAGACAGGTCGGATCCTTGAACTGTCGCCTCAAACCGTATGTAATGCGAGGAAACGGCTAACTAAACTATCCACCACTGCTCCACGTAAACGATCCGGAAAGCTTACCTCTTACTTTATACAGGATGAGCGGGCAGTTATACGTGGTGTGAGATATAATTCGAAGCTCTCAGTCAAAGAGATCGAAGTTAAGAGTGGTATTAAGCGATGCCTTAATACTATCACGGAAAATCTTGAAGAAAAACAGTCTTCTTCACTGGATTTGGAAGCGGCGCATCTTCGTACCTTGATTTGTTTTTTTTTGTTTGCTGAAATCAGTGCCTTCGCCACGTCTGATCAGTAGCTCATGGTTTACGGTAACATAGGCTCCGTCATTATACTCCAAGGTTTCTGGTCCGCTGGGTGCCCGGGCCCCATCATCCTTACGACAACGGGTGCCAGTGTTGGGCGCGATTATCACAGTCAAGATCAGAACATTCTTTTATTCACGCGAAAGGAGAGCCTGGCATTCATTTTCAACATTAACCCTGTTGTTTGAAGACACCGAAGACGAGAAATGTGAAGACAACTGAGGACATCGTCTTGAATGGGCAATTGAAGGAGGAATCCAAGGCTCGACCGATGTCCGTATTGAACGCTCCGGCCGAGTCGAATCAGCCCAGGACAGCATCGGTATTGAGCATTGACATTACCCGTACCGACAGTTCTCGGCATACTGTATCAACTTCGACGCTCCAACTGTAATCATAGAGACTCATGTTCGACCATTAGCCTACCAGAGGCAGGATTTACAGCAAGGTACTCACTTCGAACAACCTCAACATGCGCTGTGGGTTACGCAGACTTCAGAATTCGAGCAATGCCGTTCTTGCAAATACGTTAGGGACCTGCGAGTATTCAACCTAGAAGTATCACTCAACGCGCGCCAACATACCAACGGCATACAAGCAGAGTGGCCTTTGTAAGGACCTCAAACATCATGTACGTAAGCGTGCGCAGTACGCGACGGTGATTCATAGCGCTGGGTGACCAGAAGCATCGTTGGAGGTATGTCAGTGTGATTGTGCGCCATCCCGAGCGGAGAATATCTGTTTGATTGGTGCAACTACTGCTGTACTCATCTCCCGGAAGCCGGTCTATCTTGCTCAGCGATGCTTCAGATTTCTACACTGTGGCCAGATCAACATTCTTCTTGCTTCAGATCATCCCGAACTGCACGCGAACAAACAGATGTTTCTTCATCGACATCAACTGTCACGGGAAACTTTTGTTGCAGCATCTGGATCGCGGCCTGCGCTTCCCGCTCTCGCTTTTCATAAGCTCTGATTTTCCGTCTTTGCCGCGAGCACTCTCGCTCGAGCCCTTGATTCACGATCTGCAGGTCTCCCACTTTCCGATCATACGACTCGTCCTGCTTCTGAATTTCTACGGTCTTTGTTTGAAGATCTCCCTCAGCCTTTTCTAACGCGGACTTTAATCTTTCCACCTGCATTTGGAGGGTTTCCATGCGTCGTGTGGCTTGACCTAGTCTCTCTTTCAGCTCGTCATGAGACTTCGTCGCCGTGGTTAGTTGTTTCATGACATTGTCGCGTTCTTCGTTGGCTGTGGTGCGACCCTTAGTCAGTTCTACTTTGTGCTCAAGACCCAGGTCTATTCTGTCTTGTAAGTCGGTTCGCGTTCTCGAAGCAGCGGCTCGATCCCATCCGAACTTGTTTACTAATTCTTGAACTCGTATCTGGAAAGCTTCCTTGACTTGTATAACTTCTTGCAACCTTGCTTTGGTGCTTACAGCCTCCTGGTACCAAATCCTCGCGTCTTCTTCTAACCGCGTCTGAAGAGTAATGGCATCTTGAAACATCAATCTCGCCTGCTCGGTTCGCCGGTGGCATTCAACTCGTTCGGCGGCAAGTTTGTCTTCCCTACGTTTGCGATCAGTCTGGAACTGGTCGATTCTAGTATCAAACCATTGGCAGAAACTTGCGAGCTCCGCTTGCAGGACGTGGCCGCCTGGAAAGGCTTCGAAACTTGTGTCTGGTTGAGAGGTGAGCTGGATAGGTAGGTATGTTCGTTTGTTGAGATTCATCGGACCCTTTTGGCAATTTCGTGTCTTTTCGAACCAAGTTTTGATAGCCTACAGGTCCAGACCCGTGCAATCCACCAGACCCGGGTACTCTGTCGGTGACGGATACGGCCTGGTTAAGTTGCGATTGCAAGCACGAGCAAAAATTTCCAAGGCTCCGGACCACTGAAACACAGTGTCATTGACTATTGTACTACTCGTGTTAGTTGTATTAGAAGACGATTGAACCATACTAGTCTATGGACTATAGAAATTCTGTAGAGATGGAGGTAGTCGTCTAAAAAAAATTGTCGAGGGCGGAAAGTAAAGAAAGGAGGATGGTAAGCGCGAAGTTCAACGACAAAAAGTGGAGGTTGGGACGCCAGGGGGAAAGGTTGGGACGCCTCAGCTCACAAGAGGCAGCTGTTGGTGCGAGATGATCTTATGGTCCGTGTCAGTAGTTTCGGTTTCGCTGGTGTATGAGCTGTGAGTTGGTTAACGAAACGACCACATCCTACGGAACGCTCCTCGTGTAAAGCCTTCGTTCAAGAAAACCTCGGTATGAAAATCTTTAGTGGACTGTAGCAGCACGAAAAACGCGGATGAGGTAGTGTACGTGGGTCTTTTGTGTCTTGCTTCATCTCGTGATGTTTAGACGGAACACTGGACACGAAAGGCATGGACAAGGTGTGTGGTGAAGAAAGGGCAAATATGCTGACATAGTTCATGGCTCTTGAATATCTCTTATTGGTGATCGGTGAACTCAATATGATGTGTATGTGTGTCCAAGATGAAATTCCGGATCATGATTGTCTTCATGTCCATATTCTACCATAATCCAGTCCTACCTACGACGCAGTGCCTCTAAAACCACAATGGGCAGAACAGGACCAGTTCTGGCATGCTTGCCAACAGCTTATCATTCAACCAGACCGTGCCCCCGAAATCTCGTTGCTAGGAGGATTACCATTCGACACCAACTAAACGAATACAGATGATGACTTGAGCATGAAAAAGCCGCTTCTATCGATAAAACAGGACGCGCTATATGGCAGTACACATGACAAAGGCGGCAAATCCACAACGTTCATACAACTGGAACGACACTAGTACGTGGATACGTGTATTCTCCAACTTCAATGTCGACCACTTCTGAACTGTCGTCGCCGCTATCCACCTCGATGATACCAGCGACCATTGGGGTGAGAGAAAGATAAGGTGTCATCCTAGGCACCGATTCGTGAGCTGGCAGTGAGCCAACGATAGTCGGGAGGGACTTGTTGTATATGTTGGTTGCTTTGATCAGGAGTCCGCCGTATAATGGGTACTGAGTGGTACCGTGACCCCACCCACCTGCGTTATCTGTCGCATGAGCATGAGTGTTGTCCTCAATCTCCTTCTGCTCCTCCATTTTCAGAAGATTGAGTGCGCACTCGGCTCGTCTCTGAAGAGTGTCCATCTTGCTTAACGCTTCTTGCAATTCAGTCGTGCAATTCCCGTCTCGGAGAACCTGATGAGCTGCATTGTTACATGACGACTGGATTGCATCAAGCACGTCATCTGTCATCAGAAAAGCAGCGTCGACGGTAGCGCGATTCATAACTGTCGTAGCTACAGCCCCCCTCTGAGCCGTGGACGAGACTGACTTTGTTCTGAAGCTATCGTGAGGAGGATCGTGGAGGGACCTTTCCCTCCGCCGACGGCGGAGAGGCAGGACGAAACCTTTGGCTGCGGCACACGCATCTCTCCCTTTTCTGAGATTGTTCCTCGCAGTGCCTAAGCTATCAACAAGTCTTTTTAACTCCGACTGAACATGGGAGTCGTAGTATACAACCGTCCCTGGCCCTTTTTGGAATTTAGATGGCGCTGAAGCTTCTAATCGAAGGGAGGTTCGCGGCTTTCTCTTCTTGTTCGCTGATGTAGAGATAAACCCGTCGTCTGCTTGAAGAGTAGAGATCTCAGCCAAATCAGGTGCATGGGGTGGATACGAAACATCCTGATCTTGTGCCACCCGTGCTTCGATTGCATCTCTGCTCGGCATGGACGATATCGAACTGGACTTCCTCTTTCTGGTCCTCACTTGAGGCAGTACCCTTGCATCTTCGGAAGCGTGTTCATCGTATCGTCGCGCAATGTAGGCAGCTAATTCTGAGATGGATATCTTCCACTGAGGAAGGCTGTCAAGCACATGCTGGAAACTCGTGTTTGCGTCCATAGGCTTCATAGTCGTCGTTGGCGTTGAACGATGGCTCGAGGGCTGTCCAGAGAGGCATTACTCAGTTGCAAAGGTCGTCAGTCATCGTCGTCAGACTCGACACAGGTGTATGGTTAGTGGCGTAGATGCCCGGTATGTATCGCGTGATCTCTTGCCCGATGAGCGGTACTCAAGCAGGCAGTTCACCCTGATCAGGGGTTTCGGAGAACGAGTTCAGATGACTGTAGTGTTACAAGACCGGTGGCATGTGGTGTATTCAGGTGGTGAGTAGGTCAGTATGTGGTTTTCGAGTTTGCTATGGAAGACGGAAGTCCAGTGGAAGGAAGCTGTGATGGTAGCCAAAGATGATACCAGACGAGCATAGGGTTTCTCCTTGTGCCCTGGTCGACTTTTGCCGTGCACCAATGGAGGCGATTGCAGGAACTGAGCAGCTGGGCTGCACGGGTCCCTTCGCAGGTCCGTGGCTGTCAAACGCGCATGAGTTGCTTTCCCATGTCGATCAGTACGTATTTGTAATATTGGATGGATGATTACTCGCAGGATCACCGTTACGTGCCTGCATCGAGAAGGCTTTGTTTGGCGGTGCAGAGGACGCCCACACCCGGCGGGCTAGCAACCAAGAGATCCAACCCATCACCCTCGTATCTACCATGCTCCAAGCAGTGCTGACCCCTGCGTCTTTTTTTCTGGACTCCCAAGCTCATTCGACCAATCTGCATAGGTTTCGAGCCCCGGCAGCATACTACTTGAGCTCCTGCATACAGCTGCGTCTAACCACGCATGTCAAGGACCTTTCTCCAAACCTGTCTCGGTCTGTTCTGATTATTGCTCACTATGCCTTAGCGGTCACGTTAAGCAAAGCGTCTCGCCTGCTCACACAATTGGCTGTCACTAGCGGATCTGCCCCTCCATCATCCACCAAGATTCTCCTGCTTGTACAATCCGGGTTATCTCACCAGAGTAGTTGGCGTGGTAGAAAGACCGAGCATCCCAGACGAGCGAATAGAAAGCTTGTATGTCCGTGCTCGTGAGATCATGGTTAAGGATCACTTCTTGCGCTTGATTGGCCAACTAAATTCGTGATTGAGTGTCAATGCCTGCTGTATTGAGTTGATCCGCGTTGAGATGGCCCCAGGACGATCGACCTATACCAGGTACTACGCGTGCGTACGTTTGGCACATGTGATGGCTCAAATGTAGCGGATACACCCAACACCACCTCACCGTACCACATGCTTATCCTCCATTGAACCTCCCTCATCTATGACGGCAATGTCATATTCCTCCTGTTCCTTCTGTTCCTCATCCTCCTTGTGTCCGCCGACGAGCGTCTTGCTTCTATCGTGACCACTCCTCTGGCTGACCATTCTTTTTTGCCCCACATCGGACTCTGCTGGTGCTTCTAAAGCCGTTGAACTTCTCCGCTTGGTCAGGACTGGCTGTGCTTCCACCTCAAAGACTTTAGTGCGGTGTCTCCCGGACCCAGCGTGCCAATACCATGGTCATTACCTCCACTTGGTAACAGAGAAGGACCAACGCAGTGAGACCTTCGTCAACGAGATATTTGTACTCGATACGTACATTCATCTCGTCAGAGAGATAGTTAGCTCCCTATCGAGCAGACGCTTGGTTGGCCAACTATATAGTTCGACCAGATATCCGTTCGCTCTGGCATCTTCCTTCGTCACGGCACTTCCAAGACAGTCCACCACGGAAGAACTGTGAAGTCCGACATGGCAGAGCAAGAGCAAATGAAGGGCGAACACAATGTATCTTCTGCCACCACCGCACACCCGTCGAGCGTGGACGCAATTATTTCAGAATCAGTCATAAGCTTCTTCGAATCCGATTCCGATTGCGACTGCTCCTGTGTGAAGTCAATTTTCGGGTCATTCGACCGCGGATCCATCAAAAGGGGGAGGAAGAAGAAGACAAAGAAGAATCGATGGTTCGATCGACTTCAATCGTCGAAATATGATGAGAAGAAAACGTACAAGAAGAGGACATCGGGCCAGAGCGGCGAAGACACAGGGCTGCAGTTGCAGATCTTGCCTGCCCCTGTCATCGTCCCGAACCAGAAGGACCGTGATTCGACTGTCAAGGGGCAAAATGATGCCCGTGAGCCTGGCATCATTCACGCCATCCCTCGATTGCAGTCGCCGGTCACCTTTGTTTCATCTCCAGAACACCAACATCGAAGCCAGGCCGCCAACCCACATGACGCGATGCCATACAGGCGACGAACGTAGGAACAATCTGGCCTACGCGACCGATAACACAAACCTATCTCTGGAAACAACTCGCCGACTGACAAGACCAGATCAACACGGCGGCGTACTTCCTGAACCCTACGAACCAAACAAGAAGAGAAAGCCGCGAACCTCCCTTCGATTAGAAGCTTCAGCGCCATCTAAATTCCAAAAAGGGCCAGGGACGGTTGTATACTACGACTCCCATGTTCAGTCGGAGT
>Ga0181469_100029_pt1 | contig 34828 bp, 28 predicted proteins | sample InSIn2SAF170_2_FD_119081 | JGI IMG/M metagenome (GOLD analysis project Ga0181469, IMG submission 119081) | Clean room microbial communities from NASA Spacecraft Assembly Facility at Jet Propulsion Laboratory, Pasadena, California, USA -... ... | reverse complement strand
CCACAATGCCACCAACCCCCATCCCCATAAACCCAACCCGCCTAACAACCCTCCTAACAAACCTAACCAGCGTCCGAACACGCATATCCAACACCTGCAAATCCCACTCCATCCCCCAGCCGCCACGGTTAGTCGCAGTATCAAAACTAAAACCTGCGTCCGATATATTAGCTCTCCACCAACCACACCAAAAATCCACTTCTAACACCACCACCAATAATAATAACACAAAGGAAGGACAGGAGGGAGATGTGGAAGCGCAACACCATTTCGGCGAGAACTACGTCCAAGAACTCCTCGAAAAATCGCGCCTCCTACCCACAACTATAAAATGGCATTTCATAGGCGGATTGCAGAGTAATAAATGCGCTCAACTAGCGCGGGAGTGTGTGGGACTTTGGGCTGTTGAGAGTGTTGATTCGGTTAAGAAGGCGAAGTTACTTGATAAGGGGCGCGGAGAGAGGAACGTAAAACTTGACGAAGAAGGAGGAAAACAAGGTGGTGATAAAGACGAGGGACTGGAAAAGGGCCCGTTGAGGGTGTTCGTACAAGTCAACACATCAGGCGAAGACAGTAAAAGCGGCGTTGAACCGAACTCAGAAGAACTGCTCGAGTTATGTAAGACTGTAAAGGAGGAGTGCGGGAATTTGACGTTACAAGGACTAATGACCATCGGTGCTATTGCGCGGTCGAAAGCTACGACTGCGGAGACGGAAAATGAAGATTTTGTACGGTTGAGGGAGGTTAGGGATTGGGTGGCGGAGAAATTGGGGGTCGATGATAAGAGTGAGTTGGAGCTTAGTATGGGGATGAGTGAGGATTTTGAGGGTGCGATTGTGCAGGGGAGTAGTGAGGTTAGGGTTGGGAGTACGATTTTTGGGGAGAGGCCGCCGAAGAGTGAGGCTAAGGTGCTTGAGGATGTGGAGGAGGGGAAGAAATGATTGAGCGTAAGGGCATGCATAGAGATGTTGAGGATTATATGTTCATGTACTGTATGTCTGAAAATGGCTTGATGGTGGAGCTGCTTGAGCTGGAGAGAAAGATTTTTGCAACTCGGTGACTGAGATTCGGAGTGCACTCAGACTCGTGCGATGGATGTTGATTACGGCCCAAGATCCATCCAAACCATGTTAATATCTATTCGCTAATTTCTCTTGCATGGCTCTCACAAGGATACCTGGAATGGTGTCATGCGTCGCTCGAACGGTCAATCTATACATCTAGGTTCATGTTAGTGTTGGCAACTGAAAAGAAAGTGAATGACATACCTTTTGTTCAGGGTTCGGCTCCAGCCGCATCAAACATCCAGTCTTGCCCTTCTCCACTTGGAAGACAGCACATCCGACAATATTGCTCGGATTTGGATCTACATTATTCAGTACCCTCCACCTGAAGTCTTGGATGATAGACTTCGTCACTTCGTCGTTCATAGCCATAGATCTATCTCTTAAACCGAACGTACTTTGCGCCTCCATAGCTCCGCCACCAATCTGGCGCCATCGCTTAAAGAAGTCTTCCGCGGACAGCTCCGAGGGATCCATGTATCGGTGAATAAGTACAGGAAGACGGAGTGTGTAGCCTTGAAGTGCACCGGCAAGGTAAGATATTCGGATTGTGGGTGATTCTGAATATGCTGCAAGCGCTGTGCAGACTATGGTCTGTTGAGTCTGTGCACTTGCTCCGATAGATGATTCGGGAAGGTTTTTTGTATCGATCTTCAATGCAGAAGAGGAAGGATTGTTGAGAGTCGTTGTAAATGAGCCAATCGGAAAGGATGCTTTATTGGTAAAGTAAATCTTGATGACACCCATGTGACCACGATATTCCTGCCGGATACCGACCTGGATTTGTGAGTCTTCGAAAAGAACACCTTCGTCACGGAAGTAGAGGAGATTGTAGCCTAATTCCCAGTCTGGAGTCAAATGGGCGGCACTTGCGAGATTTAAGGGTTTGTTATCGTCTGCTAGCAGGTCCAAACCTTCCAAGTCCCTTGAAGCACTGGTGCCGTTGGTTGGTGGCTCAGTAGGTGCAGTCGTTGTGCCCGTGGCATGTGATGATACAGTTCCTCCGTTAACGACAGGTGAGTTGCCATTGACAATTGTGGTAAAGGAACGCTTAAGTCCAGTTGACTGGCTGAGTAATTTCTCTGTTTTGTCAGCATTTGCGTCTTTACCACCCACTAGCCACGTCCTTCGCTCACTGGTGCCAACACTCTTTTTATGAAGCCGTTGCAACAGGATTGAAGCTCGTTCTGAGAATGGTGGCATTTCATCACAAACTGTCCGGAGAAGATCATCTGTAGGAAGAGTTGCTAAGGTGAGATACTCACAAGCTCTTTGTTGGAGCTCGGAGTCTGGTGAATAAGTATAGAACCTGAACATTTGCAGCAGTTGAGGCTTTATCTCTGGGAAAAGATTGACGAATTTGACGAACGTTGATAACAAGAGCGCTCGCGTCGTGTCAGGAGAGGAGACCATTTTTGCTTGTAATGCCATCAATTGCTCGATAGGACTACATCCTTTACTATCGGCAATAAGATGGCCGAACTCGCCCAGCACATAACCTCCGATCTTGACCAGCGAATCGTGGCAATTCTCAGTTTTCATATACTCAAGCATATTCTGCGCTGCATATGCCTGTAGCTCTTCGTTGTTCGTAACAATCTGGATAACTCGCTGCCAGACTTCGTCACTGACATGGTCACCAGCAATTGCGAACAACCTCAACGATATATCGATATACCATTGAGCGTCTGTGGCATATTTTTCGGTCAATATGGCAATCTTTAGCACCATTTCCTCTCTTAAAGAGAAATCAGCAGTCTGTAGGTATTTCAATAGCTCATTAACTATTGGCTGTGCATTTGTGGTGTCGCACATGCTGTAGAGAAGATCAAGACCTTTCCGTCGTACACTAATATCACGGTCTCTCAGCGAACCAATAATTATGTTCTGATGTCGTTTGATAGGCTCAAGGGTGTCTGCCATTGCTGCAAAATGTGTCATGGCATCGAGACCCAGATATCGCACATTGGTCTCTCGTGATTGGATGAACTTTCCGAGTTTTGTGGCTATCTGAATCATGAGGTTGTGTTCGGCATTGAGGTGAATAAGCAGATTAATCGCTTCGAACAGAACTGCGTTTTGAGCATTGTTCTGCTGTACATTCTTCGGTGCGTCTGAGTTTGTTTGCAAGATTGCTTGTAGAGACTCGCGGATCATGTCCCTGACATGAGTATCTTCGGACTGCGGATAAAACTGTAGGAGCTTGAGGAATTTGACCTGAATCCAGGGGCACGGCACCTTGTAGTAAAAGTAATCTGGCGAGACGTCGTTGTCGATGACTACTTTGCGTAGCCTTTGCACAGCCTTGACGTAGCTGCCTTTGTATGCCTCGGGGTTGTCTTGTATTAGAGCCAGTATTAGCGATGTAACTGATAGCACTACACCCATGTCCGGGTCGTCCATCAACGCAATTATCCTTTCAGCCCACTCCTGCTGCATTATGCTAGGATATTTGCGATACAGTCTCAGCAGAGTCAAAGCAGCCTTTTTCTTCACAAATGCTTTGGATGTAGGCGATATCAGAAGCCTGTGCACATCCCCACTCAAAGCCTCTCCCATTTCTCTTCCACCAACGTTTGCGACAGCATGGAGGGCCAAACAATTGTTGATCTCGTTATGGTCGAGCAAATCCTTCCGTATTGAATTGACAACTAGATGTAGGAGATCGTGCTGTTCATGGAGAAAAAGCGTCACCGCGAGATAGCCGATCTGCTTCTCCGAGTATTTTGTGGCAGAGATGAGATTGACTGCCTCAAGATGACCGAAGTCGACATTGTAACCCTGGATGTATATGTACAGCAGCTTGCAGACATATTTCTTCTTCTGGTATCCGTCCAACTTCTCGCCTTTGAACTTTTGCCGAATGTTCGCTAATTCCTTGTTTATGCGCTTCTCTTCCAATTCTCGTGCTCGGGCATTCCGCAAGTCTGCTATGAATTGAACCAGACCACGCATCGACGACATGACTGCAATATGGCCTCGAACGGCCGACGTGTATGGTTCCTAGCGCCTGATCTACCGGTTCACCGTTGTGTGGCCCGCATAGTGCTTACTCCTTCTGTTGTCAACAGCATTCGCGGCCGCCGGATAACCAAAAAATCCCCTCGTTCGTAGAAACTGTTTGTTAGCGGTGAGATCGCTGAGGCCCTTGAGACTAGAGCGAGAACAACATCCCATGAGCAGTCGTTAGTGTCGAGCTTGTCGTCGTCTTCAGGTTCGCTGGAAGCCACATGCGGCTAAAGATCGGCCGATCCGGTGATAACTAGCGCCAGAATAGTCGAACCAAAAAGAGCCTCAATCTAAAGCGCGTCAGTGGGGCCATCATTAACGCGTCCCGTTGCGATGACAGTCAACCCATTGAGGTGGGGAACCGTTATCTCGATGAGTTCCAAAACGATGTGGATGTGAACGACGGAAGCGCAAGGATGGCGAACGAAGCCCGACAGGAACGACAGCTCATGCGACAGCGAGGTGCAAGGTCTGTACGATAGTCTCTATGCGGAGGTGAGAGTTTAACGTTGAACAGTGCTCGCGATGTTGCGAACGCAGACTTCGGCTTCGAGTTCGGTGCGGGTACTAGAGAAGAAAGGTTGCTTATGCGACAACGTGGTGCTGGTAACAGACAAATCAACAATGTCGACTTCGGTTTCGCATTTTCAACCCCGAGTCAGCTGAGACGGTCGAGGACCCGGAGTAAGACTCCCCAGACTGCTTCACAGATTGTTCGACACTCCACAAGGACCTCTACTCGATCAGAAACAGAAGGTCCACAACCAGTTTTACCCAGCGCAACTAGAGTAGAGTTGGCATCTGACACTACAAAGAGTCCAGCTAGAAAGAGGAGGCGATTGAGTGAATTGTCGAATCTGACAAGAGCCACCAGTGTTGAACTTCCGTTCAGCTCGGAGGCGGTTGGCATCGTTCATGAGGAAGGAGATCTGCTAGTCGAAGCGCCTAATCAACTACATACTGTGCACGAGGAAGCTTACGAGAACCAAGAACATGCTGTACCATCATCACCTCTTTTCATCTCCGCTGAGAGCGCAAACAAGGAGAATGGGGTGGCTACGTCTTTATCAAGCAAGCCTGCGCTCAAGCGACGGAAGAGAAAATCAATCGGTCAACAGAGCATGAGGAAGAAGAAACGTAATTCTGGAGCGTCAGGCATGCAAGTTCCAACACCCTTGGATACTCATGAGAGTGTGACGGCAGGAGATAATGACATCCTGGTTGACGACGATGACGGGATGAACCCAACAGATTTGACGTCGCCTGCTACGAATAATGTGAGTCGACAAGCCTCAAAACTGGCCTCACCACTTTCGATACAGTCTCAGGAGCAGCCTGAAACGACATTATTGGACACGACCAAACCGAAACGGCGGAAAAAGAGAACATCCATAACATTCAAGAAAAACAAGAGACGATCGTCAGATCTCACGAGTCGAATATATACGCCTCCAGACGAAAGCATAGTAGAAACCATAGAAGACCAGGAGTCGGTGGACAGGCTTGACCCGTATCACGGCACCGTATTGTCCTCAGAACCCAACGATGCACAACCTCACTCTAGCCGACGTGGTCGTTCCAACACAAATCCTGTTCCAGGCCTTCCACCAAACAGATTCATCAACGCAGAAGCTCAACTAGAACACGCCGCATCCGATTCCGAAGCCTCAGACCAAGATTACCATCCAGATGAGGGCACACCAGAGCCCACACCAGCCCCGAATCGCAAGAAAGCCACCCTCACCCAACAGCGCAAGCGTCCAACGAAAACCAAGTCAAACGTTACTGTGCCGCAAAAAGCTTCCCAACGTGGAAAATCGACCTTCCCAGTTCTGACTCATCGCATGACAAATGTTCAACACCTTCCCACAATTACTGAAGTCTCAGAAGGTGAGGACGTAGACGCTGACGAACTCGCCCTCCCACCGACGTTCACAACTCGGCAGACACCAAATGCTGTTGATGTGCTCGCTCAGATATGTCGCGAGACTGTCGACTCTGCTCTCGAGAATTTGCGAACCCAACCTCACATAGACGGCACATCCCGCCCGATCCCCAAGCAGAAAACATCAGCATTAGAAGTCTTCCGCACAAACCTCGACTCGCGCTTATTCGACGTGAGTCAATCACTAGACCAAAGGCTGCAGCTCGAGACGAGACTACGCAAGTCAAGACGTGACAAGGCCGAAGTACAAGCCAGATGGCTTGAGCTCCGGGAACGAAGAGACCAAATTGCGCTCCGAGCCGACGAGATAAGGAAGCAGCACTGGGAGAGCGAGGCAATAGCACGGAGGGCATGGCAAGCTAGTGAGAGTGCTGGGAAGGTAGAGGCAGAACTACAAAGAGCTGAAGAGGGTGAAGAGGACGAAGTGGGAGATAGTGGAAGGCTAGAGGTTATGATGAGGACTCTTGTTGGTGATGTAAGTTCTGTTGATGGGGGAGGAGTATTACGGACGTTGAAAGGTTTCAATGAGCGGCTTGAGAGGTTGGCTACTGTGCTTGAAGGACGGTAGCTGGTGTGTTATGTCTCCAGCGTTGGTATCACGATGTCTACGAGCATGAAATTGAGACTGCTGAACTCTCACGAGTAGCTGCGGTTGGTATCCAGTGTTGTTGCATAGTAAAGAATATCAATACTCAATGAAGTCTGCTGGTGCTGGCTCAGAAGCCCTTCTGTAGCCCAATTTTTGACTGGCCATGATTTGACCCAAGCACTACCGTTTCAATTTTAACATTAAAAGGACTTGACCATGTGAAGACTATGACTTCAGGAACAGCGAGATGTGGCGTTGTTAAGATCAAGGTCCTCTGCTGGTTGAACGACCTGGATTTGTGGAAAGGAGTGGATTTATTAGCTGACCGCTTGCATAGATGATCTCACGCCATCGAAGAAATTGACATGATGGAGGATCCGTTCTACCGGTTAAAAATATACTTATTGGTCTAGGTCTATACTTAGGGGCTTTGAAGTGGCCTCTAATCCTCGATGAAAAGACAACGAAGCCAGCCGCCGGAACGATCTACCATTGATGCCGAGACAAATACGTCAGTCGACACATTAGACCACCTTACTTAGTAGGATGAATGTCCCGCTCCGACAGACCTTTGACCAGTCGTCCATAGATATCAACTTCGTCTCCTGTAGCCTCAACCTTTATCACTCTGTCCTCCTTCTCGAACATGTTAACGACCGGCATACTGGTGTCAACGAAGGTTTTAAATCTCTTCTTTATACTCTCCAAGTTGTCGTCCGCTCTTCCACTCGTCTTCCCTCTGTTCAGCAATCTCTTTTCCATTACGTCCTCTGGGCAGTCAAGGAATATGGTACACTGCGATGGACATACAGTCTGCTCAAAGAAGACTGCTTGATCCATCTTGCGTGGAAACCCATCGATCAAAAATCTGGCTGTATGTGTCTTTTGTTTGTCGAGCTCGGCGTGCATGGCATTCTCGAGGAGCTTGACAGTAACCTCCATAGGAACAATAAGACCGTCTTTGATGTAGTCCTTGATCATCTGACCATACTGACTACCCTCTCGATCCTGTTCCTCACGGAGGAGGTCGCCAGCGGAGAGATGTTTAAATCCAAAGTCTTGGACTAGGTGAACTGATTGTGTTCCTTTCCCTGAGCCCGGTCCACCGAGAATGAATATTACTGTCACCTTCTTGGGATCGAATGCAGGCGAGACGTTTGAGGAAGCCAGTGGTAAATCAGGCTGGATTTCAGGCGCTGCGCCCGAGGTTGGGTCTATTTGAGGAATTGCGGGCATGTTGCGGGTTGATGGACTAAGAGTTTCGCCGGTATCGGGACGTAGTAGGTTGCTGAATAGGTTCTTGTGTTGCTACTACCGCTTCGTTTTGCTTTTGCTTGACCATAAGCATGTAGATACCACTGGTTGCAATGAGAATAAATGCAAATGGGACAATAGGTAGTCGCTCGCCGCGCCCTCCCGGTTGGTGACTGCTCTGTTTCGGAGAGGTTGACGGGGGCTGTGAGGAGTACTTCCGTATGCTTGTCCGGAGAGGTAGCAGACTCGACGTGTTCGGCCTGATCTGTGAAATGGATATGAGCCTTTGCATTACTTGAGTATGGATAACGAAACTGTAGGCTTGAAGCTCAAGATTTCAGTTCCTTGAGCATTACACTTTCACGTGCTTCTGCACCTGCATGATGACGGCGGCAACAGTTTGTATCAAACTGTCTAACCATGCCTAAATGAGTAAGGTGCTGTCGCGAGGCTACGGTAGGCGCAACCTTGGCAAAATGAATCCGTGGCTTCCCCAGGAAGCGCAGTTATAGCAATTACTTGAACTCAGGAGCACACCTAGCAAGCCATCCACTTTCCATACTTTCATCTTCTCGGAACAATCTTTTCTCTCCTCCTCCCGTGCGCGATACAGTGCGCTATCATTCGTTTCTTGTAACCTCACGGCGCTTCTGATACGTTCTACGATTTCTTGTTCATGAGGCCGTAGGGGCCATAGCAACCATGGCAGGTTCCCAGATACTGCCCATCAAGTTCACTGAGGTCGCTCAGGTAAGTTCAAATCGAACGGTATAGCTGTGATAACGAGACTGACTTCCCTCAAGCTGACACAACTGGATATTGCCGTAAGTTAAGCATTGCGCATGTGCAGGCCTCCGTCACTCGAGTTACTGACTTTCAATTCAGCAAGCGTCTATAGGTTTTAATTCTTGTGTGAGTATGATGCTTTCGTTGAGAGCCAGCGCCCTCGCTAATACCCACTAGACATTAGAATCAGATCACTTCGTTTGCGTCCGTCAGAAAGTCAACGAAGAGGACAAGCCTCAAGTCATAATAGTCAATCTCAAGAACAGAAATGAGGTCACCAAGAGAAGCATCAGCGCTGACAGTGCCATCATGCACTGGAGTCGCGAGATTCTAGCATTGAAGGCACAAGGCAGAACGATCCAGGTTTTTGATCTGGCTTCGAAGCAAAAGATGAAGTCGACAGTGATGAACGAAGATGTCGTTTTCTGGAAATGGTACAGTGAACAGAGCTTGGGTCTCATTACTGATACCTCAGTCTACCACTGGAACGTGTTCGATCCATCTCAGTCCGCGCCGGTGAAGATGTTCGACCGAAATCCCAACCTTCAAGGCTGCCAAATAATCAACTACCGCGTCAATGCTGACGAGAAGTGGATGGTGGTGGTAGGAATTTCACAGAAAGAGGGTCGAGTCGCTGGATCGATGCAGCTATACTCTAAAGACCGCGGTATTTCACAAAACATTGAGGGTCACGCAGCTGCTTTTGCTACACTACAAGTTGAAGGCCAGCCTGCACCTTACAAACTGTTCACTTTCTCCGTCCGAACCGCAGCTGGAGCCAAGCTACATATCGTTGAGATCGACCCCAACTCCTCGAATGCTCGATATGCGAAGAAGGCTGTGGACATCTACTTCCCTATGGAAGCCGTGAATGACTTTCCAGTCGCTATGCAGATTTCGTCTCGATACAACATCATCTACATGATCACAAAGTACGGCTTCATTCATTTGTATGATCTTGAGACAGGAACATGCATATTCATGAATAGAATTTCTAGCGAGACTATTTTCACGACAACCGGGGATTCCGAGGGTGCAGGCATTGTCGGCGTCAACCGTAAAGGTCAAGTTCTGGCAGTCACCGTGGACGATCAACAAATCATTCCATATCTTTTGCAGAACCAACATGCTGGTATGGCTGTCAAACTCGCCGCTCACGCCGGTCTTGCAGGAGCAGACGATCTGTACCGAAACCAATTTGAGCAGCTGTTCGCTCAAGGCAACTACCAAGAGGCTGCCAAGGTGGCTGCAAACTCCCCTCGAGGCTTCCTACGTACCCCAGAAACGATTCAACGATTCAAATCTGCGACTGCAACTGGTCCAGGTCTTTCGGTTATTCTGCAATACTTTGGAATGCTGCTTGACAAAGGTCGATTGAATAAGTACGAAAGTGTCGAGCTGATCAAACCAGTGCTCCAGCAGAATCGAAAGAATCTGTTAGATAAATGGATGAGCGAAGGTAAACTTGAATCATCTGAGGAGCTTGGTGACATTGTGCGACCATACGACCTCGAGATGGCACTTAAGATCTACCGAGAGGCCAATGTTCCCGCCAAGACTGTTGCAGCTCTTGCTGAAACAGGCCGCATCGACGAGCTCCTGCCATATGCTCAACAGACAGGTTACCAGCCCGATTTCACATCGCTACTACAGCATCTTGTAAGGACAAACCCGGACAAAGGTGCAGAGTTCGCTACCCAACTTGCCAACAATCCTGGTGGTCCTTTGGTTGACGTCAACCGAGTTGTTGACATTTTCATGTCTCAAAACATGATCCAACAGGCCACTGCATTTTTGTTGGATGCTTTGAAGGAAAATCTCCCAGAACAGGGTGATATGCAGACCAGACTCCTGGAGATGAACTTGATGAATGCGCCACAGGTTGCAGATGCTATTCTAGGCAACGAAATGTTTACTCATTACAATAGACAGCGCATCTCGCAGCTCTGCGAACAGGCAGGGTTGCTTCAGCGAGCACTCGAGAACACCGACGATCCAGCCTCCATTAAACGAGTCATTGTTCAGACTGACAAGCTTAACCCAGACTGGTTGCAACAGTACTTCGGCCGAATGTCCGTGGAACAGTCTCTGGACTGCATGGATGCTATGCTAAAGTCAAATATTCGACAGAATCTGCAAGCTGTGCTGCAGATTGCAACAAAATTCTCGGATTTGCTAGGCCCAAACAACCTGATTCAATTGTTCGAGCGCCATCGCACTGCCGAGGGCTTGTACTACTACTTGGGCAGCATCGTGAATTTGAGCGAGGATCCTGAAGTGGTATTCAAGTATTTGGAAGCAGCTGTCACAATGCAACAGTTCCCAGAGGTTGAGCGTATTTGCAGGGAAAACAACTATATCAACCCTGAAAAAACCAAAAACTTCCTCATTGAAGCTAGACTGTCAGAACAATTACCTCTCATAATTGTCTGTGATCGCTTCAACTTTGTCAAAGACCTCGTCAACTACTTGTATCGAAATCAACACTACAAGTCCATCGAAGTCTACGTACAGCGCGTCAACCCATCGAGGACACCTGCTGTCGTTGGTGCCCTCCTTGCACTTGATTGTGAGGAAAGTGTCATCAAGAACCTCTTGGCTTCTGTCGATCCAAGCGCCGTGCCCATGGACGACCTTGTCCAGGAAGTTGAGAACCAAAATAGGCTCAAGATCCTGCTGCCATTCCTCGAAACCACACTGCAGGCTGGTAACCAGCAACCAGCAGTGTACAATGCTTTGGCCAAGATCTATATCGGTGAGTAGCCCTGCCCTTGTTCTTCTTCCTACCCTATTTCTCCTACTTTCTCTGGCTACCTCCTTTCGCAGCATTGTACACTAGCTAACATCCATTCAAGATAGCAACCATAACCCCGAACAGTTTTTGAAGGAGAACGATCTCTACGATACCCTCTCCGTCGGCAAGTATTGCGAAAAGAGAGATCCCAATCTCGCTTATATCGCTTATCGCAAGGGTCAAAACGACCTGGAACTCATTAATATCACGAATGAGAACTCCATGTTCCGTGCTCAAGCCCGATATCTGCTCGAACGCGCCGATCCCGAGGTCTGGTCATTCGTCCTCAATGGCAATAATGTCTACCGAAGATCGTTGGTCGACCAAGTTACGGCTACAGCCGTACCAGAATCCACCGAGCCTGACAAAGTCTCAGTGGCCGTCAAGGCTTTCCTTGATGCTGACATGCCAGCTGAGCTTATTGAGCTCCTGGAAAAGATCATCCTCGAGCCTTCTCCATTCAACGACAATACCAACTTGCAGAACCTGTTGATGCTGACAGCCGCCAAGGCCGATAAGAGCAAACTAATGGACTACATAAACAAGTTGAACGACTTCAGCGTCGATGAGATTGCTACAATGTGTATCGACCAGGGTCTCTATGAGGAGGCCTTCGAGATCTATAAGAAGGTGGATAATCACTCGGCTGCTGCAAACGTACTTGTTGAGCACATAGTCAGCATAGATCGAGCTCAAGAATATGCAGAAGGTGTTGATTTGCCCGAAGTGTGGAGCAAGGTTGCTAAGGCACAACTTGACGGACTACGAGTTAGTGACTCGATTGAATCATACATCAAGGCCAATGATCCGTCCAACTACAACGAAGTCATTGAAACTGCCACGCATGCCGGTAAGGATGACGAGCTTGTCAAGTTCTTGAAGATGGCACGAAAAACTCTGCGAGAACCGGCCATTGACACCGCACTCGCGTTCTGCTACGCCCGTCTCGATCAATTACCAGAACTCGAGGACTTCTTGCGATCCGGCAACGTTGCCGACGTGGAAGAATCGGGTGACAAGGCTTACGCAGAAGGTTATCACCAGGCTGCGAAGATTTTCTACACTAGCATTTCCAACTGGGCTAAGCTTGCCACCACTCTTGTTCATCTTGAAGAATACCAAGCTGCCGTTGACTGTGCCCGGCGAGCGAACAGCGTTAAGGTCTGGAAAGAGGTTAACCAGGCCTGCGTTGCGAAGAAGGAATTTCGCCTTGCTCAGATTTGCGGCCTCAACCTCATTGTTCACGCAGAGGAGCTGCAGGATCTTGTCAGGCAGTATGAGCGCGAGGGCTACTTCGAAGAGCTCATCACCTTGTTACAGGCAGGTCTCGGTCTCGAGCGTGCTCACATGGGCATGTTTACTGAACTTGGCATTGCCCTGTCCAAGTATCACCCAGAACAAGTCATGGAACATCTCAAGCTTTTCTGGTCCAGGATCAATATACCGAAGATGATTCGTGGCTGTGAGGAAGCTCACCTCTGGCCTGAACTCATCTTCCTCTACTGCCACTACGATGAATGGGACAACGCCGCTTTAGCCATGATGGAGCGTGCTGCTGATGCATGGGAACACCATTCTTTCAAGGACATTATCGTCAAAGTCGCCAACCTCGAGATTTATTATCGAGCACTCAACCATTATCTCCAGGAACAGCCACTACTATTGACTGACCTGTTACAGGCATTGACTCCTCGCGTTGACGTCAATCGAGTTGTTCGGATGTTTGAGAAATCCGACAACATTCCGATCATCAAACCATTCCTGCTTAACGTACAAAGTCAGAACAAGCGTGTCGTCAACAATGCCATTCACGACCTTCTTATCGAAGAAGAGGACTACAAAACCCTTCGTGACTCCGTCGAGAACCATGACAACTACGATGCTATCGAGCTGGCCCAGCGTCTAGAGAAGCACGAGCTCGTCTTCTTCAGACAAGTTGCAGCACAGATCTACCGAAAGAGCAAGAGATGGGATAAGTCAATTGCACTTTCCAAACAAGACAAATTGTTCAAGGACGCGATCGAGACAGCTGCCATGTCCAGCAAACCACAGGTTGTCGAAGACCTTGTTCGATACGTAAGTTTAAATTCAAGCTGTCATCCCTTTTCTGTACGATCGCTAACACATCGCAGTTTGTTGATATTGGTTCTCGAGAATGTTATGTTGGCATGTTGTACGCATGCTACGATCTTCTCCCCGTTCACGTGGTTATGGAGCTTTCCTGGCGACATGGCCTCAACGATTTCACCATGCCATACATGATTAGCGTTATGAGCCAGCAGGCCTCCACCATTACCGAACTCAAGAAGGACAACGACGAACGAAAAGCACGAGAGGCTGCTCAGACCAAGGATGAGGATTCGACACCAATACTCGGTGCGGGTCGATTGATGCTGACCCAAGGTCCGGCATCTTCGGGATCACCTGCTCCTTACGGTCAGACGAACGGCATTACACCTCAGGCCACCGGGTTTCCTCGCGCATTTTAGGGGGATGCGTCTAAAGATTTAATATCATTTCAATGAATGCTTGCATGACCAAGGACCAACTGTGTAAGGAAAACGGCGTTGATGACGATCTCGAGCAGTACGTACTCAAGATGTGTGTGCAATTGTCTTGCAGTATTGTTCTCTAGCTACAGTTCTCAGCGATTCATAGATCTTGTCTGTAGTCGGATCTGATGTGGACGGAAGTACGAAAGAAGGGCCCCTAGTAAACACTGTATGCTTTATACCTAGGTGATGAATTGCTGTGCAACAAGTTAAGACATCACTGCCTCTTTAAGGCAGAAATAATTACACCTTAGTGGTTTGTCGAACACATGGTTTTGTTTCTCTAATAGACTCTAAGGTTGACGGCAATTTCGGTACGAGGTATTTCGACGGTCCATTGTGCGTAGTCCAGAACCCTCATGTTCACCTGTTTCTCACCGGGTGCGGTCCGATATCTGCCGTGAGTCAGCAAAGTGGATGTGCTGTTACCAAACTGGCGGAAGTGGGCGGTATCCTTGCTGACGATAAGACAAACAGACAAAGATTAGAGTTACCGCTTCGCTCTTGAAGTCTTTCACCGCTGCATTCGTGGCTGGCAATCTTTCTGTTTCGCCATTGGTCTATACCAAGCTGCCGCAGCAACGAAAGATACCGGCCTCAAACTCGACCTATGAAGAGATGTTGAGCTTTCTCGTTTTCTCAACAGCTGCACGGCGGATCGACTTCACTGTTTTGGTATGGCTGCCGAATCACTAGCGCGGAAGTCTGCGGAGTCGGCTCACTGGAAGATCGGGACAAGTTGAGTGTGTTGCCTCGGGTCAGGAACCGCAACGATAGCTGTTTACTATGACGACTTTGCGGAAGACGTAATATTGACCCGGAATTCTATAGACAATGGTCGTCTGAACAGCGAGATTGACGAATTACATCTCAATTCATAGTCTTCTAGATATCAAGTATATACTCTGCATAACGACATAAATTTCTTTGCTCTACTGGCTGTATTGGAATCTCAAAGCAGCGAAGTTGGAAATAGTACAGGTCCGATTAAACTCGAATGCAAGGAGATAGCCTGTCGGGGAAAAGAATCTACAATAGGTCGGATATTTTCGCATAGAAGGCGTTGAAGTCGGAGTCGGAATTGTTTGGCCTGAACCGTACTAGTCAGCAACTGTGAAGTGGGGGGATAGTTCCTAGAGCTCTCACAGGCATGGAGGAGCTTCGAACCCCACTGTCAACTCGTTCGGCCTGGAGAAGCCGCTGCCGCAACAACAAGAGAATTGTAGCCGGAATCATAGATAGAGTAGCTTGCACCTGCTGTCAGTGCCTTTCACTCTGCTACTTCCTCGTCACTGGCGTCGAGGGCCATCAACAAGACGCTCACTCGCTTAACAAGAGAAATAGCTTTACTCTTGTGCACGGCCCAGTTCGAGTACACTCTGTATTCTTTATTTACATTAACCACCACCTCGTCCACTTGACGGCTCTGGCAGCCCTCCCTTGCTGTTGTTCTTACCTCCAAGCTGTGAGCTGAGCTACTAGAAGGCGCAGTCATGGCTCAAGAAAATGGCACAGCCATTCCTCTCGAGGATGGCCATCCTCTCGAGCACACTGTTCACCACCGTCTTCGAGCCAACTCGACCATCATGAAGCTCAACAAGATCATGGTAGCCAACCGAGGCGAGATCCCTATCCGAATCTTTCGTACTGCCCACGAACTGTCCCTCCAGACTGTGGCTATCTTCAGCTACGAGGATCGGTTAGGCATGCACAGACAAAAAGCTGACGAAGCCTATGTCATTGGCAAGCGTGGAGAGTATACCCCTGTGCAGGCATACCTCGCTCAGGACGAAATAGTCAAGATTGCACTGGAGCATGGTGTTCAAATGATACACCCTGGTTATGGATTTCTCTCTGAGAACTCTGAGTTCGCAAAGAAGGTTGAAGACGCCGGCATCATATTCATTGGTCCTTCTTGGAAAACCATCCAGGATCTTGGTGATAAAGTGTCGGCACGAACATTAGCCAAGAAGGCCAATGTACCAATCGTTCCAGGTACCCCAGGCCCTGTCGAGAAATATGAAGACGTCAAGGCGTTCACCGACGAGTACGGTTTCCCCATCATCATTAAAGCTGCCTTTGGAGGTGGTGGTCGAGGCATGAGAGTCGTTCGAGAGCAGGAGTCGCTTCAGGACTCGTTCGAGCGAGCAACATCAGAAGCCAAGTCTGCTTTCGGCAATGGTACTGTGTTCGTGGAGCGGTTCCTCGACAAACCAAAGCATATTGAAGTTCAGCTCCTAGGCGACAACTACGGCAATGTTGTTCATCTTTACGAACGAGATTGCAGCGTTCAGCGAAGACATCAGAAGGTTGTTGAGATTGCGCCAGCCAAAGACCTGCCCCAAGAAACTCGAGATGCTATTCTGAACGATGCCGTCCGACTTGCAAAGTCAGCCGACTACCGCAATGCAGGCACAGCTGAGTTCTTGGTTGACCAGCAGAACCGACACTACTTCATTGAGATCAATCCTCGTATCCAAGTCGAGCATACAATCACCGAAGAAATCACTGGTATTGATATCGTTGCTGCTCAAATCCAGATTGCCGCAGGCGCAACGCTCGAGCAGCTAGGGTTGACGCAGGACCGAATCACTACTCGGGGTTTTGCTTTCCAGTGTCGTATCACAACCGAAGACCCGTCCCAAGGTTTCGCTCCGGATACTGGCAAAATTGAAGTGTATCGATCAGCTGGTGGCAATGGTGTTCGTCTTGATGGCGGTAACGGTTTTGCAGGTGCAGTCATCACACCTCATTACGATTCAATGCTTGTCAAGTGTTCTTGCAGAGGTTCAACGTATGAAATCGTGCGACGAAAAATGCTACGTGCACTGGTTGAGTTCCGCATTCGTGGTGTTAAGACCAACATCGGATTTCTCGCATCTCTCCTAACGCATCCAACCTTCATCGAAGGGACTTGCTGGACGACGTTCATCGACGATACTCCAGTGAGTGCTTTCAGGGCCCTGTGTCAGTTATAAATGAGCTAACATGACTTGCAGGAATTGTTCAAACTGGTAGGATCTCAAAATCGGGCACAAAAGCTGTGTAAGTACTTTCGGAACTCCATATCAGATATAGATAGACTAATATGACTTACAGTACAATACCTTGGAGATCTCGCCGTCAACGGTTCGCAGATCAAAGGACAAATCGGAGAGTCGAAATTCAAAGGCGACATCATTTACCCTACCTTACACGATAAGGAGGGTAAAGAAATCGACGTATCGAAACCATGCTTGGAAGGGTGGAAGAAAGTGATTGATGAACAGGGCCCAGAAGGTTTCGCAAAGGCTGTCCGTGCTAACAAGGGCTGCCTGCTCATGGACACTACATGGCGTGACGCTCACCAATCTCTTCTCGCAACCCGAGTTCGAACTGTTGATCTCTTGAACATTGCTAACCATACTAGCCATGCTCTCAACAACGCTTACGCCCTTGAGTGCTGGGGTGGTGCTACATTCGATGTCGCAATGCGCTTCTTGTACGAAGACCCTTGGGACCGACTACGAAAGATGCGAAAGCTAGTTCCAAATATTCCATTCCAGATGCTTTTGAGGGGTGCCAATGGTGTAGCGTACAGTTCCTTGCCGGACAACGCTATTGAACACTTCTGTGTTCAGGCTAAGAAGAATGGAATGGACATTTTCCGAGTCTTCGATGCACTCAACGATATCAACCAACTCGAGGTTGGCATGGTAGCTGTAAAGAAAGCAGGAGGTGTTCTGGAGGCCACCGTGTGTTACAGTGGTGACATGTTGAACCCAAAAAAGAAGTATAATTTGGAATATTATATGGACTTGGTGGACAAGATTGTCAACATCGGCACACATATTCTCGGTATCAAGGACATGGCTGGTGTGCTCAAACCAAAAGCAGCCAGACTCCTTATTGGCGCGATTCGAGAGAAGTACCCGGACCTGCCCATCCATGTGCATACCCATGACTCCGCTGGTACTGGTGTTGCATCAATGGTCGCTTGTGCAGAAGCTGGAGCCGATGCTGTCGACGCCGCCACTGACAGCATGTCTGGTATGACATCTCAACCAAGCATTGGCGCTATTCTAGCGTCGCTGGAGGGCACCGATTTGGACCCTGGTCTCAACGGTGATGCAGTCCGTGCTCTCGACACCTACTGGTCTCAACTACGACTCGTCTACTCCCCTTTCGAGGCTCACCTGACAGGACCTGATCCGGAAGTTTACCAGCACGAAATACCAGGAGGTCAACTCACCAATCTCATTTTCCAATCATCTCAGCTTGGTCTCGGTGCTCAGTGGCTTGAGACAAAGAAGGCATACGAACAGGCCAATGATCTTCTTGGAGATATCGTCAAGGTTACTCCAACGTCCAAAGTTGTAGGTGACTTGGCACAGTTCATGGTAACTAACAAACTCTCATACGACGACGTGCAGAAGAGGGCCAAGGAGCTAGATTTCCCAGGATCCGTACTTGAGTTCTTTGAAGGTCTGATGGGCCAGCCATACGGTGGCTTTCCAGAGCCACTACGGTCTGATGCGCTGCGGGACCGACGCAAAATGGATAAGCGACCAGGTCTTTACCTCGAACCAGTCGATTTTGCCAAAGTCAAGAAAGACATCAAGGAGAAGTTCAACACTTCCAGCGAGACCGATATCGCCAGCTATGTCATGTATCCCAAGGTGTTCGAGGAGTACCGTGGTTTTGTTGAAAAGTATGGGGACTTGTCAGTTCTTCCCACTAAATACTTCTTGAACAGACCAGAGATCAATGAAGAATTTCACGTGGAACTCGAGCAAGGAAAGACGCTGATCCTTAAGCTTCTTGCTATTGGACCTCTCTCGGACGAGACTGGCCAACGAGAGGTATTCTACGAGATGAATGGCGAGGTTCGACAAGTCACGATCGATGATAACAAGGCAGCTGTGGAGAACACTAGCAGACCTAAGGCTGATCCTGGTGACAGTAGCCAAGTTGGTGCACCAATTGCTGGTGTACTGGTCGAAGTTCGAGTACGCGAAGGCTCAACTGTCAAGAAGGGAGATCCGCTTGCAGTAATGAGTGCCATGAAGATGGAAATGGTTGTCAGTGCGCCTCATGCTGGCAAAGTCACAAATCTAGGTGTTAAGGAGGGTGATTCGGTGGCAGGTTCCGACCTTATCTGCAAGATTGAGAAAGCCCAGTAAGGTCTCGTCATGATCAGCGTGTTCAACAAAGTTGCCCAGCGAGCCAAGCTTGGAGGAATAGAACGTGGAACGGGATAAGTGTGTCAAGCAGGACTGTTGGAGTTGTTTGGTATTTTTAGAGTGGCATCCTAAATGAAGGAAAAGCAAATCCGTATCAATATCGGTATCAATGTCAATCATTACAATCCTTCTCCTACTGCTGTATACTAATAAATGATTCGTACACGTCGGTCAGAAAAGATCAACTAGGGAGGGTCCCAGCTATCAAGATATTGTCGAGTCCCGACCGGCCAGCTGTACCTAACCAGACAGGCCGACATTGATCCATCTCGGATAATGTAGCTTCATGGGTGGTCATCCACACGCTCCTCTATGGCTCGCTCGATTAGGCTTAGGGAACCGTTTCTTGCGGGGTGCATTAGCTCTTCAGACTTGGCGTCATCGACAATCGTCTCCCATCAACAGCTCTCTCCTGATATGATCTTTCGATGGCCATTGGATATGCTTGGCTCGCTCTTCCAAGTGTGGGTGAACCATAGCATGTGTCCTTGCTCGGGGTGCTGTCAGACCACTGAATTGATTCAAGTTGGTGAGGCATAGGACTGTCCTGCTCGACGTCTTGCTCTCCGGAATTACAAAGCCTGTCAATTGAGGCGAGGAAAGTATATGCTACACTCCATCGTGAGTTGCATTGAACCTTATCGCTTCGATTTACAGCTGGAGTCGTGCTGGTATTGTGTTGACTCGAATCGAACTACTGTGCAGGGTAGGTTCGTGCTGACAAACAAGCCCTAGTCCCAAAGATCCAGGTAAGATCGACGACCACCATTCACATGTGCTTTGCTCTTCGGTACCCAATATGGGCTTGCGAGCTACTGGGCTGTACGATATGCATCGTCAGTTCCATACGTCATGATCATATGTGATACAAAGGTAGGTATCGATGTCGCTCGCCCTTGCTTGCTCTACCTCCCATCTACTACTCTCATATCAAAAGCACTTCACGCAACCATACCAAGTCAAAGCAGAATACTTCACACACTACAAATTATCGACAAGAAACCGCAGCTACAATGTTTCTCAAGCAATACAACTACAAGCCCCGCAGCAACAGTCAGTCCTCTGCATCAGGTGAAGCAGCAAAGCAAGAGGCCCTTGTACAAGAGACTGCGGCCCAGGCACAACAAGATAACGCTGGTGCATCTACTGGAACTTCTGGCCGAAGACGGGTAAGTCAACACTACCTCAGCTCACGAAACACTAATAGTGCTAACATCATGATCTGCAGTCCTCAGCCGACCCCAAATTCGCAGGCTTGACCGATTATAAGCGAAATTCTATGAGCGACAAGCGAGAGGCTTATTCCGACCAGGCATCTGCACAGCCGGGTGTGCTTGGACAGATGTGGAGCAATTTCACAAAGGGAAAATGATTCAGTGACCGACATGAAGCCTTGAAGAGTTGAAGAGTATCATAGCATTGCATCCCGTCCTACGGTACGGCATGGTCACATGGTTGGGTGATTGAAGCTGATGCATACCTACGAATTGCGATGATGACGGTGACTTTGGAGGAATTGTGAAAAACAAAAACATAATTAAGATCCGAAATGGCGCAGGATTGTTGCTCTGCTTCACAGTACGTCGATACCACATGATTAAATGAATGAATCACTATCATTGTTCCTGCCTAACAAGCAGGTTGCTTCATATATCTCGATTTAGTGCTCTAGATCAAACTGAGATTGCCGCTTCTATCTTTCATATTCAATCACCAGTCTTACACTTCCCAAAAACAGCTAATGCCTTCTTACCGGATGCAAAACGATATAACTAGACTTGTCACTCGGGATTTATACACTACAAACGTCCCCAGTCAAGGACACCAAAAATTCCGCTATGCCCTGCAGAGAAGACGTTTCTACGATCCTTGGTTTCTTGAAGATACTTATGACCTTCTGTCTCTTCGCTCGCTTGCTTCTCTAGTTGTGGAAGCAAGCCTTCTTTCAGTCACACCAAGAGTCACTTTCGCAATCGAGAGTTGCTGCCCTGACCGACAACGATACACTCATTCATACCAAGCAACAACCACCCGTGACCCAGCAAAAACCACCTGAACTGCTGCACGCCCCAGTAACCTGTATGCAAATATATCAACGAACAGTTCCAACATCATGATACAATCAGCAACGTCACCTGTAGTTAACAACAGGACCATGATTTCGGAGAATGTCTCTGCTAGCTCCTTCTAAGCAATGAACTCACGAACCAAGGATTGATTCAATACCTACCTAGTATATGGCCTCGGAACATCAATGACCTGGAATACAACAGGGCCTGTGGACACTTCTCGATCAACGAAGGCACCGTTGGCGCAGACGATCATCGTGGCAAAGTCCTCACCCCCGAAGAGATTGAAGAACTGGAAGAGCTCAACGCTGACAAGCGTCGAAAGCGGCGTCGCCATTATCCTGGAAGTGACGGGAAGGAGAATACTGCAGCAAGCAACCTCACGGGCGCACACACAGCTGCCACGGGTTGAATGATCTGGCTTCCTGGCTACCAAAAGATTCTTCTGCAACATCTGCAATATCGATTGTGGGACTCAACAAGAACTCGATCCTGCCGGTGCCGGTGCTGGTGTGCTGTACAGTAGTGAAGGGTCTCAACAAGCCCGGAACCCAGGCGCTCAACGAGAGGAATGTTGCCACCACGAGATTTTACTGCAAGACTTGCGACCACGCCCCGATGCAAACCAGATCATACTCACACAACATCTGAAGTCGGCCAAACACGCCAGCGAGGGCGGCGGGGTGAGGTCTCAAAACACGACGACATTGACGCCCCCTTCGCCCAGCTCCCAGCTCCCACGACGATCAAAACGACCATAGTACGGGTCCTTCCTCGTCCGGGTCCTGTCCTGCTGTAGCAATAGCATTAAACAAAGACTCGAGAGTGACGCTGAAGAAAGCCGTGTCTGACGGAATTCAAAGAATGAAGTGAAACTCATCTAAGACTGAAGTAAACCGGGTCCGCTCTATAGTAGTTCAATTATTGTGTAATACTCGTATACCACTTGTTAACAACCATGCTGATACCAATAACATGGATACGGAATGTAAAATTACACATCAGTATAAACTACATCAGCACGGAGAGGACGTTGCGGACTACTGTAAGAAGTACGTCTTGTGCGATGCCATGTAATGTGACCATCGCACCTATACCAATAAACTATATACAGTATGAATGTGTGATAAGTGAGAGCTATATACATGGCACAGCGGAATGAATGAATCAAGCGAGGACTCTGGAATGCGGTACGGTGCTGCGCAGAGGATTGGACGGACGGACGTTGAGTACCAGGGTACATGTACTTAGATGAGAAGATAAGAGAGTTAGAAGGCGTGTTTCGCCATTAGTGATTTCGATGGTATCCTTATCTACTTAAGTTACCTACCTATGTACCTACATACCTATCTCAGCTGTCCTGACTCACCTGTTTGAGATTGCTACGTTCATTGGAACGATGTCCCCGTTTTCAATGGGGTGGGGTATGTGCAAGAAAGGCTTCGATTGATGTTATATAGTTTCAATTTTATTGCGTTTTGGTAGTCGATGGTGATGGGTTGTGATGTACATGTTGGCTGTTGAGACACACGCGCGTACCAAGTCTTCGAATGGTTTCCTCGTAAGCTGTTTATCTTGCATAGAACATCGAAAAAGAATCATCGCTTGAATTGGGACCGTCTATAATCTCCGGATAATGTCCTCCGTGACCTGCTCCGTGGTAGCCGTTCCACCAAGATCTGGGGTCACGAGCTTGCCTTCCGCCAAATTCGCATCAACAGCCTTATAAATGGCATCTGCTGCCTCGGGAAGATCCATAAACTCCAACATAACGCCTACACTTCTGATCGTCGCGATCGGATTCGCGATACCCTTGCCCTCAATATCAGGTGCTGAGCCGTGGCATGGTTCTCCGATGATAATACCTTCACCGACGTTGGCAGAGGGCACGAGACCTAGACTGCCGACTAGTGCTGCGGAACCATCAGAGAGTAGATCACCGTAGAGATTTGGCGCGACGATGACATCGTAGTATTCTGGTTGGAGGAAGAGTTTGTAGACCATGCTGTCAACGATTTGTTCTTCGATTTTCAAGCTGCTGAATTGTGATTGGGAGAGGGCTTCGCGGGCGGTGGATCGGAAGAGGCCGTCTGTTTGTGAAAGGACATTTGATTTGTGGGTTATTGTGACCATGCCTTGTCTTGAATCGCTCGGGTCGGCTGTCTGTCTCATTTTTGCTCTGCGGACTGCGATCTGGCCTGCTATGTCTGCTATTCGCCATGATGCTTTGCTGGATATGCGTTTTATAGCTTCTGCGATTTGATGCTTTCCTGTTGGGTCGGATGGGTCGGGGTATGTTTTTTCTTCTTTGACGTAGAGGTCCTCGGTGTTTTCACGGACGATGACAAGGTCGATCGGGGTTCTAGTCGGGGAGGGAAAGGCAGGACTGAGGACAGTCTTGCAGGGTCGGACGTTGGCATAGAGCTTGAGGGCTTTGCGCATTGCAACTATGGGGGAGGAGTAGCCTTCTACTTTGGTGGTAGGGGAGCTGCAACAGAACCTGTCAGTCGGGGGGGTCTCCATGACTCGAGAAGTACAGACGACTCCGTTGAGGTGTATATACGTACCTAACAGCTCCAAACAGTGCTCCGTCACATTCTTGCTTCAAGGTGTCGATTGTCTGCTGCGGAAGAGCTGCACCCGTTCGTTTGAAGCATTCAAAACCGGCGTCGAGATCAACGAAGGAGAAGTTGAGACCTAACGAGGATGGTAGTGACTCAAGGACCTTCTTGCCGGCCTACAACAAGTGAGTAGTTTGCTCTTGTGAATGCCGAGTATTGAGGTGAGCCTACTGGAATGACCTCTCGACCAATACCGTCTCCAGGGATGAGACCTTCTCATTGTCAGTGATTGAACAGAGAAACAAGTACTTCCATGACTAACCTATTCTTAGTGATCTGGTCGCCATCGTTCTTGCTGTCAACAGCTATATGTCAAGTTTCGAATAGCTGTTCGGCGTTGTCCCAAAAAATGGCCGATGTCGCTGGTGTGCTTTCTCCCTTCGGTCTAGAGTCTTTCGCTAGTGTAAAACAAGCAGATTAATCTAATCTAATCTGACTAGATCCAGCTGACTCATTTATCGTGCTATCCATAATGATATAGCTTCATTACTATAACGAACGAACGACTTAGCAGGCATGGTTATCGAACAGTATATCAAATAACTACTCGTGATATACTGTATGTACCAATGATAGTGATTTCGATCAAGCAAATATTTTGGATGTGTCATGGAGTGGTATATCCTTTCTCACAACGTCAACTTGAGAGTCTTGATCTTTTCATACATCATGATTGAAGATCTGCGCCACCCCTGAACATTGAACACCATCTAATGCAGTTAAACACAACCCAAATCCAAAACAGATGCGGCCAACCGAACCTGGCTGTAATGTGCAATATCCAACCACAACATGTGACTCCGATAGCAGAGGGCTTTCAAAACAATCCCTAAGCCATGACACCCACCACATCACCCTCAATACCCACATCAGAACTCAACTCAGGAGTGAGCATGCCAGTCTGGTTCCTCTCTTTCATCGGCAAGTCCTCATCATACACCACATCTTCGTACTCTTCCTCAGCCTCCATTCCAATGCCACTGTCATATCGCCTCTTCCTTCCTTTCTGCATCTCCTGTCCAATACCAAGACCAGCACCCGATCGTCTGGCGTTCTCGTAGCTCACAAGACGTGGCTTCTTATATCGTCCCCGACCACGCTGTACCTCGACGCTACCTGGCACACTCTCGCTTCCACTCTCCTCTGCACCGATCTCTTGTTCTTGACTGTCTTGATCGCGCTCAAATGTCTCGACTTCAGTCCACTCAGCAAATCGTACTGATGCACTCGATGGTGTCCTCAGACCCCCATCCTCGCTCATCGCGCCATCACTGCTGAACTCCCGCTCATCATCGAGTTGCCAATTCGCGATTCGTACTTTGGCGCCATTGACGTATCGCTTGCGAGTTTCGTTGCCTTTCATCAATGTCTTGATCAGTTGTTCTTGCAGACCTTCAACTGCTTTAGCGCCTTGCTCAACTTCGCTGCGCACACGTTCTTCGAGCTTGTTCTTGACGATTTTGAGCTTCTCGACCTCAGCGTTCGCCGATGCAAGAGCAGTGGCGAGGCTTGAAATGCGTACATTAAAGGCACCAATCTCGGCCGCTTGTTGCTGAGATGAAGTTGAGGTTGACGAACGAAGGTGTGTAAGCTGGGCTTCAAGGTCAGCTGCGTTGCGCTTCGAAGTAGTGAGTGATGTCTCCAGTTCGTTGATGCGTGCTAAACGTTGAATAGCTGATACTTCTGCAGCTCGGCGACCGGTTTGTTCTGAAGCCACCCGTGCTTCCAACTCTTCCATCTTATTGCTGTGTTCTTTTGTAAACGATGCTGCCTGTTCCTCTTGCGTGGCCTGCTTGGACTGAAGACCATTGATCAATGTCTCCAGACGAGTGATATCGTCACGATACTTGTTGAGTGCGCTGCTAAGGAATGTGACATCCTTTTCCTTCTCTGTCAGGTCGCGCTCGAGTTGCTGGCTGCGCATTCGAATGTGCAAAGTGTCCTCAGCTTGTGCATCCAGGGTTGCTTCGAGCTGTTTGATACGCTCATTGGCCTTTTCGGCTGCAATAATAGCCTTCTCAAAGTTCCCTTTCAGGTTGTGGTGCTGATCTTTCGAAGCTTTGAGGTCTGCTTCTTTAGTTTTGAGTCTCTGAGAAAGCATATTGAGCTTCTTAAGCAGCTCAGGTAAGATCTTAGGATTCTCAAAGCCAGCACTCGTCTCACCAGGGACGAGACGCTCGAGATCAAGGCGTGCTTCGCGAAAGTGTGTCGCAATGGCTGCAACCATCGTCAGTGTGTCATCAGTCTCGGGAGTACCGAAGCCAAGGTTTGTGATTTCGATATCGAGAGCTGTGAGCGCAACTTCAGCATCCTCGGCTCGGCTTGTGGTCTCCTTCAAACGGTTGGACAGGTCATGATAGAAGGAGCTTGGTGCATCAGGAACGCGTGACGAGGATGTGCTTCCTGCTTGTCGTGCTGGAGAATCAGCAAATTGGAAATCGAATGAGGCATTGACATCTCTGAAAGAGCCTAAGAAGCTGTTTTTGGCTTGGCGGGCTGCTTCGAGCTCAAGGCCCATTGTCAGAGCATCAGTTCCGAAGTGGCTAGGTTGGTGACTCGGAAGAGGATCAACATCAATATCAATATCAACATCATCATCTTCATGAATGAGAATAGTATCGCCTCCATCGCTATCTGGTCCGGATATTCGTGGAATATGATCCCAGGAGCCTATGTCTTCAGTGTCTTCAGCTGCAAAGCTCTGTCTCAATGCTTCAAGCTCAGCCTCGACTTCGTCAACACGTTGCTGACTTGATGGTGGCACATCTTCCATCAGATCTGGCTGTTGTTGTGCTTTACTTTCTTCGAGTTCAGCTCTCAGCAGTCGAAGCTCCGAATCTTTGGCCTCGATCTCTTTCTGCAGAGCAGCCTTGGACTTCTTCTCAGCCTCGTAATTGTTCATCTCTTCGCTCAACCCATTCCGCCTAATCCGTCGTTGACATCTCTCATCGAGGATTGCAGTGAACGGTGTAAATTGGATGCTACCCTCAATGACGGGACGAGCAGGTGTCGCTGGTCTTCTCTGGCGAGGAGTGCCTAGTGATGAGCGTCGGAAGGCAGGAGTTAGTGATGTCGATGCAAGATCTGTAGTGGATGAAAATAGAGTTGGATCAGAAAAGCGAACTCTCTTCGAACGTCTTGTCGAAGGTGTTTTGGCTTGTGCGACGCTGTCCGAGGTGGCCCGTGGCTTGACAGGCGAGACTACACTGCTTCGCCGCTTTTGTCGTCTCAGGGCAATGGGCACGTCCAAGTCGGCAGCATTTGTAGACATGATATAGTAGATTCCTCTTGGGAATCGGTGGCTTTGAAAGATTCTCGTATAACGAATATGGTCCACTGTTGTCGTCGCGTTAATGGTTATGGCAGCTTATCGTTCAGTTCATGTCCCTGTTGCGCTGCCTGTGGCTATTCTTTGCACGTACTCAGACCGATCTTTGTGGTTTGATGCACACAGTTCGAGTCTCTAGATGACCATAACACGAATGGAGGAAGATAAGGACGAGTTCAAATGGGCTGATGGTTGTTTATGTGGTCGTTTAACAGGCCGCACAAGAGGAGTGACGAACTTGTTTATCGATACCTACTCAATAGGGCCTAGTCATGTTTACCTTTCCAATCGCGGAATAGTGTGATCCATGACTTTTTGGCTCCAAGCTCCGGGGTTCGCAAAGTGTCTCAACTTTAGGTGTCGATTGGCTCTCAGAGCTTCCGGCCCTCGACACCTTTTTAGAGTTATCCCTTATATGCTGAAAAAGGCTGTTCATTCTTCATTCCATTCCTCGAAGCTCTTATCATTCTTCATAAGGAGTGCATGAGCTTCAGAATCACATAACGATTCCAACAGGCTATCACTGCGTTGCTATGGACGACGTGATAGAAGTGTTTGCATCGTGAGGGCATCAATAGGTACATGTATGTGGATCTGTTGCTACCACTTTCCTGTCAATCACGAATAATGATTTCTAGACACGGGACATTCACGCTCTTAGTATTCCAGAGCCTGGTCGCTACTCCGCATCCTCGTCCTTGACTTGACGACTTCTGTTGTCCCGTTGCTTCTGCCGCTTCGGGGCTTGGGTATCATCATTGACCTCCTCTTCATCACTTCCGTTGCCACTGACAGTGCGAGGTTCGGGAAAACGTGCTCCTTGCTCAATGTACCATCGGAGTTTGTCAGCAGGGTCGGGTTCCACCCCATGACGAGAGCGATATGTCTCTCTGGCTTGTCGCTTGATATCTGCAACTTCTTGAGCAATTTCGTCTGGTCGATAGTCTTTTCGCACTTCAGGTTTATATGTTGTTCGTTCAGCCACAACTTCACACAGATTAGCATGACCTCCAAAATCACTGTTGTTGATTCTTACCTAACTCTCGTCAATGGCCAGTCTGTTGTAGTGGTCCTCGAGGAGGCTCCCACATGCCTTCCTTCTTAATAATCGAAAGCTTATCCTCACTCTTGAATACAGGTGCCATGTTGTGGAATTCTTTCGCGAGCGTCATCAAATCGCAGTTTTCGATGTCTTGCAAAGCGGTAATGGCCTTTTTTCGTAGGTCCAGCAGACATTCGATCTGCGCACCAGTCAAAGTCGGCGTCGCAGGGGCGTGATCAGACGTGGTTGCTGGGCGATTTTTCCAAGTATTCAAGATGTTGTATATTGACTCGAGTGCATCTGATGCCTCTTTGTTGGTCCTTGCTTCTGTGAGTTTACTGACCTTCCCGATTAAACCACCAGACTGTGGCTTGGTCGCTACCTCTAGTCGAAGAACTGCTATCTGCAATTGGTCGAGGTCCGATTGGAGCATTCCATCCATTTTGATCAATGGGTTGGAAGCCATGTCGATGACCAGTTAATCGTCAAAGGACTGGCACACAGTTGGAGTCGATGGAGGAAGTCAAACTCAGGACGGAGAAAGGTGTTAAAATAAGATGAAAAGCTAAGATGTGGTGGACGGAATCGCAGACATAATATACTGATCGGAAGGAATGGTGAGCCGCAGAACTTTAGTTGCAAGAGAGTCGCAAGTGAAAGTTGCAGGTGAAGTTGCAGGTGAAGTTGCGAGTGACAGTTGTAAGTGAAGGTAAATTGATGTCTTCTCTATTACATTATGAAATTGACTTCGTAGGCTGACTTTCACATGGAACATTCTTGCATATAAATGTCGTTGCACTCCCAGTCTCTCTGTGTTTCTCAATTATATTCACCCTCATCTTCGCTTTGAGCACCCTTCCCGAATGCTAATAGGACTTCCTCTGAACTCTAACCTTAAGACATTGGAACATGTGCGTCTAAATGATACAGTTAATCTCGCCCTACTAACAATCGATGATAGTGAATCTCGGTACCATGTCGTCTCCTCTCGCAACACCCACAAGGAAGTCTGGATCTTCGAGATCCGCGCGGACTCAAATGAGTACAGAACCTCAACTCAAGGAGTACGCCTTCAACAAGTTCGGTTGGGCCATGCGAGACAATCGCGTTCGTAACGGCCTGGAAGTCATACGTGCATTCAAGAAATCCAGCCTCGATGCCCATGGCACGCCAGGTATTGCCGAGCTCAAGCAGATACCTCTCTACAGAGAGAGTCTTGAGTTCACGGAGGAGGAGCTCGAGACAGATAGTCTGCAGCGTGTTCACAGCACAGAAACTGCTCGATATCTTGTCGTTGGCTATACGACAATGAATATTCTAAAGACCATCCCAAAAAACCACACCAGCGATAGTCCTTACACCAAGAAAGCACCGGGATACAAGCAGCAGAGCCCATTTGGCATCGAAGCACCACATGCAGATGCCATAGTGCCATGGATTGAGGACCATACCAAACCCGAAGACATGATACTCTATGTTGTGCAGGATCTTGCCGATGTCAAAAATTTCCAACCTTATGTTCTAGTCATGCCATCCAATGGACTTTGCAATGTCTATCGGTGTAATTCGTACAATGTCTTCATCCGCCACGAATTCCGGGACGACGGCACTGAATTGAACATGAGAACGGCGAACTGGGGCAAAATCATCATTGGCGAAATAGACAAATACCTCGACAGAAACGGGATGGGAGAGATGCGCCGCAGCAGGAGAGCAGAGAATCTAGGAACAATTCAGGACACACCAGACGATAGCCTACACTCAGATCTGACCATGATGGTGTATGCTGGTCGCGCTGATGAATCGGCGCACAAGTTTACGGCCGAACAGCTCACAGGTTTGATCCAGCGCGTCGTGACGGATATGAACCAACAACCTCTTCCAAACACCCAGGCTCTTGAAGCATTTCGTCGTCTGAACCAAGAAGGAGATGTTTCTTGGTCGGAGGAGCTTGCTGAAAAGAGCATGAATGAAGCAAAACGCCTCTGGCCTCACATTAAGGGAATGACACCAGAGCGTATGGACAAGGCAAAGAAACTCCTCGATCTGTGCATCGAATCCTCTCCAGCAAAAGAACCCTTGCCGGTATTCTATCTTGATGGCTTCATTGCTCAATGCATGTTCGCGTTCAGCGAAAAGGACGTCAACATAGGGATTGAGAATGGACATGGTGCTGCGATCTGTCAGTACAACATAGAGATGATCAAGCGCGTCAAAGGGCCTATACCACCACGATCACTATCAGTGATTCCTCCGAGTCAGGAGCTTTCTCTCAATGCCGTCAAGGCTAAGCTCCAGGAAGCACCAACAACGCCGAGGGCATATCTGAAAACTTAAGGAAAATTTTGGACGTTCTATAGTTGAGTGATATGGTCGTCTCATTATGTGGCAGCAGTGAACACGAGCACAGGATACTGATTCGGCATGGGCAGCATTTATGCATGCATGCAAGTACCACGTCTCGTATGTTATACACATGCTTGACCAGCTTATTCCAGTCACAGATCTACTAAGTTTTAGAACCAGTCTATGTCTCTGAGACACCGACTCAGGAGGGCACCGTGGAAAGTTTAGTTAGAAAATGACAAGATGATTCCTGCATGTGCAAATGATTTTTGCATCACGTCCGTACATAGTAAACAATAGCGATCGGCGACACTCTTACGGGACGCAGCATATATTCTCGAACACTCATAGTCTTTGTCTCCCCTATACCTTTGCGATTTCAACTTGGTTATCGAGAGGTTCTTAAATCCAAACACTGATAGTGACTTCTTAGACGTGTTAAAGCTGCAGTAGTTCTCGTTACTTGGTGGTTTCGAGAAGTAAATGCTTGCGCAATCTTCCCACGAGTTTTGGCAGAGGTTCAGGCTGACATACAGTGTATAAACTACTGTGCGGAGGACGCCATGGGGCTGCTACTGTAAACACTTTGAGTGGTGGTACTACGCTGGTGTTCACTTCTTAAACTTACCATGGCAAGTATTAAATAGTGCCCTGATGACGTCAACTGTACATGCGACAATAATTGTTTATTTTTGACCTACGACCGACTTTCGACATTCAGGATCAACTGCATAGAGGTATTGAACCAGCATCTTAGAAACAGACTTTCTGCACGCTTGCAAAACCGTGAAAACTAATAACAGTTATGGCAGAACCTCAATTAGAAGACCCAGCATCTCATCATACCAAATATCGTCTGCGAGTCACTGCAGGACCGGCATACGACCCCTCCACTCACAAGGTTGTCCCTGTGAACAGCCCCGAGACTGTGACCTTCGAGAACGACCATCTCATAATATCTTTGGCCGTGCGCTTGAAGCACTTTACCGGGTTCCCCGCCTCCTCCCCTCAAACATCATCCTATTTTGATCATCCTCTCCATAAAACAGATCAGTATTCGATAGCTTTCAGTTTCATTCCCAAAGTTGACATTCCCGGCGCGGACTTGGTCTTCGGCAATGATTTCGACCGACCAATCCGGGATAGATTACCTCCTGGCTTCAACCAAGCCTTACGAATTGTCAAGTGGTGGATTGACCCCGGATTGGAGGGCGACGCCTATGCTGACCAGCCATATCTGTATGGTCCTGCTTTGAGCAGTTGGAACTATCTGCGAGTATGTGATAAGATCGTTCACGATGACAAGATCGGCGACAAAGAAGCATGGAAGATACCCAATGCTACATCCTTTCACGAACAAATCGTCGAAGAGGGTGCGGAAGGTGATGGCGAGGAGGCGAGAAAGGAGGCTGGTGTACCCGCAAGCGCCGCCGCTCGTAAGAAACATTTCTTGACAAGGTCAAACCTCGAACATTTCACCTTTGAAAAGGGCCGTCTATATCAGTCTGACTTCGGCAATGGTTATCTTGACTTCAACGATTTTTCCCTTAAACTGCCTGGTTTTAGCTTGAACGTCATCGCATATGTTGATGCCAAGACACATGAGCTTCGTTATACTCTCAAGAATTTTAAAACTGGCGAGGTGTATTGTGCAGTTGTCTTCACACTGCTGTTCGGGAACGAGTTGGAGGAGATGGAGAAAACAGAGGGGGACAACACAACCGGGGGTGTTGACTCAGGAAATAAGGAGACGCAAAAGAAGGATTCAGTGAATGAGGCGGTTTCGGATGAAGACGATGTCGATTGAACACGTCCACCACAGATTAAGGAGAAAAATTACTAAGCGATCAATAGATCTATGGGTGGCCGGAATCTATCAATTCTTCCTAGTATGAACGAAGTCCGGATCATTCTTCACTACTGAACACGCACAGTGTTGCGGATGTCTCTTCGCATCTGCTGCTGCTCGAATTACGATTGTCGACCAAATCACCATCCAAGTACTTCAGCTGTGCAGAGATCGTACACTCCGTCACATTACACTTCTGCCAGATGCCCACCTACCCGATCCGAACATGTATAAATCGGGGTTTGTCTTTTGGCATCAATTTGACAAACATCACTCCCACTGTTGTATCACAGATGGTAGGTGGTCTGAGAGACACTGAGTCCGAACAAAGAAATCGTCAAATTCTACACGTCACACAGCATCGAGCCAACTCTTGTTCTAGCACCTGTCAAATTGCACATCTTCGGACCAGTGACCCATTTTGGTCAGATTGTGTCGTACAAGGCTCTAAGTGGTGATATACAACGAACACCTGGCATTGAAATGTTCCGGTGATCTTCTACCACTCCATTGGGTACCATATGTTCTTACAGAGCTCCAGATTGAGATTGACGACGTGACTGACACGATCGAGGTGGCGAATATGGTCATTTGACTGACAGTGGTGGACGCATTGTTTGTTCTGTTAGCCACCACGAAATTGAAGGGCAGCCCTCCAATTATCGTGCAAAATGCGACCATTCAATAATGGATCACCAATATCGAACCCAAGATGGTTATGAATTCACTCGGTTAAGTTGGAGCTCGTACTGGCTTGACGGATATTGTCCTCATTCCTACTACCTCTTAGTCGTGAGACAACTTCTCGAGTCTCCTCAGGCAGTTATCACATCACCAATCATAATGATCCTTTCCATCCTTAGACAGGGACATCCGAGTTCATTACTGCGCAGCTATCAGCGTGCACCAGGCACATAGAGCCAGACCCCTTTCCGGTTCACAATTTTTCCATACTGCGTTTACTTTCTTTTTGAAAATGGAGGATGTAGACACAAGAGCATATTCATCTATTTCTTCACTCCCCTCACTCCCTACTACCGTTGTCTTTGATTTGTCTTTTCATATGGTTATCTCAACATGAGCAAAGGATGCTCCCCGAATCGTCTTATTCCTTGGAAGCTCTGTACATAACTGTAGGTTTTTCCATCCTCCCGTGCCTCCATGACAGCTTGCTTAGGTAACTTGGATTTATTTTCTGTTTGACGATTCATACATACCACAACTGTAAGTCCCGCGTATATGGACGAGTAGGACCAAGCTAGGCCAGCCACAAACATTCATGAGTTAGGACAAGAGTTGCTTCAAAGAAGTCTAATAACGATGGCGAAACAACTAAAGCACATGCTGAGTTCTTGACAATAAAACCCAGCCCATGTCCAAATATTCGTAACGATTAAGCTATTGAAGTCTCCTATACTACTCACTGATCTTTTTTCTCTTCCTTCTTCTCCTGCTGCTCCTCCTTCTCCGCCTGCTGAATAACCTCCTTCAAACTCTTCGCACTCGCCTCCAACTCCCTCTTCTCCTCCCCATCCAACTCCATAGGAATACTCCTCACAATCCCCTCCCGTCCAATAACAGCCGGCATACTCAAACACACCCCAAACTTTTCCTGCCAATGACTAACAGGCCTAATATTTCGCTGATCAAACAAGATACTCTTACAAATACTCGCTGCCACACCACCGATTCCAAACGCCGTTGCTCCCTTCGCCTCCATGATCGCGGCGGCTTTCTTCTTCGTGTCCTCTGCGATAGCGGCTTTGTCGATGCTGATGTCGCTGCCGCCGTTGTTGTTGTCCTTCAGGATTTGGGATAAGGGAATGCCGCCGATACTCACGTGCGACCAGGCTACGAGTTGGGAATCGCCGTGCTCGCCGAGGACGTACGCGTCTATACTGCTGGCCGCGACGCCGCTTTTGTCCGCTAATATTCCGCGTAAGCGTGCGGAATCGAGGAACGTGCCGCTGCCGAAGACCTGGGATTTCGGGAGGCCGGAGTATTGCTGTGCGAAGTAGGTTAGGACGTCGACTGGGTTTGCTACGAGTAGCAGGATTGCGTCGTCGCGGAAGGGCTTGCAGCTGTCGATGGCGCTTTTGAGGATCTTGATGTTGCGGCCTATCAGGTCCGTGCGGGATTCGCCGTCTTTTTGGGGACTGCCGGCGGTCAGGACGATTATGTCGCATTGGCCGGCTTCTTTGCTTTCGGCGGCGCGGACGCGGGTGGTGGTGTTGCCGTGGTAGGTTGCGTCGCTGAGGTCTTGGGCTTGGCTCTATGTGCCTGGTGCACGCTGATAGCTGCGCAGTAATGAACTCGGATGTCCCTGTCTAAGGATGGAAAGGATCATTATGATTGGTG
>Ga0181469_100025_pt1 | contig 36061 bp, 32 predicted proteins | sample InSIn2SAF170_2_FD_119081 | JGI IMG/M metagenome (GOLD analysis project Ga0181469, IMG submission 119081) | Clean room microbial communities from NASA Spacecraft Assembly Facility at Jet Propulsion Laboratory, Pasadena, California, USA -... ... | reverse complement strand
GCGCCCGGAGGTATGTGTGTTGCCAAATCGGCACGTAGAGCTTTCGTACCTGCTTCGATCGACGCAGTGGAAAAGGAGAGCGTTGGATGAGTTTGCTTCAGTAGCTGCCGGGCGACCATCTGGCCCAAGGTGCAGTAACGAATGCCTCCTTGACAATAGAAATGAAACCCCACTCGATGGACACGATACAGTATCTCGTGGAGGGTCGTGATCTCGTTATGTAACGTCGCCCAACACTCGTCGAGGTCACGCTGCACACGTTGTGACGAATGCCGTCCGGGGTAGACGTAAACAATATCCATCGTATGGGTTCGTTCATTCATTCACCTTCGCCTCAAGCACTCAGTAGTAGGAGAAGCGAGCATTCTTAATAATTGGCCATACTTCTTCATCCAAGGGTTGAGGCAGGGCAATTGGAAGGACAGTGCCAGAGGAGGGGTGGGGGGGATATTACATATTGGGCCATGTGGCGTTAGGCAGTGAAGAAGCGCTACAATGAGTGTCATACATGGTATTCCGCATGACACACTGCATTGCACCTTAGTAAACTGTGGGTGTAGCATTAGGTGCTAGTGGTCTACATATCGCTCTTTGTTTTTCAACGTCACGAGGTGTCACATGCTCCACAGTCTGGACAAGATCCGGAGTTGGCTTGCTTGAAAGCCTGCCTATTAGTATTGAATGCTAACGAACACCCAAAGCTGCTCAGGCCCAACTTCAGTGGGAAGGCTCCTGCAAAAATCTACCTCGAGAAGAAAAGGACGCCCTGACACTTCTTTTGTGATGGGAGCTTTCGCACCCCCTACGAAGACAATACGATATTCATGGTCAAACATGTGCGAACCAGCTTGTTTTCCCACCCCCATGTCCTACATCTACACCCGCGATTACAGATGGGTCACTCTAGTGCCGTTAGTTCAGTAACCATAGCTATGACGCAACGATATCTTGATTCGAGGACCGGCCAGGTAAGATCACTCCAGTCGCATCTGGTGCCACCTTCTGATCCGAATAGCACTTCTACAGTGTAGTACCCCCTGTCATGGTCTATCACCATGTTCAGCTGCAAATTGACCAGTATCAAGCGAGGTTGAAACATATGGCGCAAGTGCATCGAGAGCATTTGAATCGGATGTGTAAACAGCACACGAGTGCGGTGCACGAACACACCGTCGCTGATGTTAGAGCAGCAAAAGAGCACAATGACAAACCAAAGCGGAAGGTGGCTCAGGGTCTCGAAAAATGTACTATTCAATACATCCTTAATTGAAAGGCTTGCAGGGGCGCACGAGACCCCCCATGTTGGCGCGGGCGAGGAGGACGCAATTGTGCGAGTAACATGAGACAGCCCTACTGTATCGCACGTTAGTATCTCGATTTCTTCACTTCAATGCAACACAAAAAGTTTCGTGGATCTCGCGCAACTCTTGCACAACCACTAACACATGTCCTTGCATGTAGTATGTATGTATCATGACTATATCGTCGGAAATTCTCGTGCGTGACTTGCTGGGTATGGGTTACTAGTGCTTGCTACGTTTATCGTCGACGGATTTTTAATTGAGAGGCTTTTGATTTTTTTGATTGATTGATTGCATTCATAATTGACCTAGCCACCTTGTGGCAGCTATGCAATTCTATATACAATACTTGGTCACCAACAGATTTGGAATGTTCCTTCTATGGCTTCGTACTGAGAAATGCATCACTCTAGCTAGGAAGCGGGAAAATTGTTGTTCTTCCTCTAATCGAGAGGCGAGCGAGGCTGGGTAATGCATCAGCAATTTACCGACTTGCCTCAAAAGCTGACCCCCTCGTACGCAGTGAAACCTAATATATATAGGATGCGGCACCTTGTTACCATCATGACTCTTGAGGGCCGGAACACTCCCTGTATTCATCGGCAATATGGGCCGCAACCAGCCTTGGACAACTGAACAAGTATGTGGACAGATTAACCCTGTACATCCAAGCCACTAACCAGTGTGCAGGAGAAATTTCTTTATCGACAGCGCGTGAACAAAGTACCTTACAGACTGATTGCAGAGAAACTTGGAAAGACCATTGGGGCATGTCGACTGCATTTTCACCAGCGCTTCGGCGTCGACAGCCTACCGAAGGACGACTGTCTCCCAGAACAACCAACTCCGGCGCCGGCCCATATCCACGAGAGTGCTGCCACGGTAGGCCGGCACCATCAATCGGCTGCTGTCGGACGTGCCCTGGGAATGCCAGCTGCCCTGAACAGCCCCCTCAACCCTCGAGAGATCGTCGACGTGGCGAGATTGACCGACATATACCGCACTCACGCTGGTGGGTTCTGGGGCGTCGTCGCCCTCGACTATTATGGACGTCCGTCATCCTCTGGTCGGGAGCTGGAGAATGCCTTCCTGACCAGAGTCCTTCCATCCTCACGGCCGTATCGCTCGGGAACACATGGGAATCTTGGTCGTGCTTTAGGGCTGCACAGGCATCAGTATTCGAGGGAGGCGTTGCCACCTTCCAACTATGCTAAGGTCACGGAGTGGATGGACTGTGTGATGTCTACACCAACCACCGAGCAGCCTGTCGCTCCTCCAGTTCAAGCGATCCATAGCTCGCTGAGCAGAGATGATGCTCCAAGAGATCAGAAAGGCACCAGTATGGAACCGCATCCCCGGAAGGGTGGGGAACACTCGATGCAATTGCGCAGTGCAACTAGGTCAAATCGCATAACAAAGGCGTGTTAGGTCTAACATGTTAATGTAACTGTATTCTTTCTATGTGACAAAACCACGGTCTCTATGTCGACCTTCCCAAATCCCACAATTTGGACCTCCGTCCTCCATCATGCCTCGCTCCCTGGCTCGACTTTTTCACGTTCTCCCAATCCGTTCTGGTTGTCCTCATACACCGTTGGAATTGCTTGTTGATCGGTGCTCTTACTGAAGACCTTCATCAGTGCGTCTGCCAGGTCGTTGTAGTCTGTACACGCCAGACGTAGTGATGCAACGAACTTCATGGATGCCTGATGCACCTCGTACATCTCGATCATGTGCCTCGGGGCTCTAGTATTGTTTTCCCCAACGATGGCGAATTGTTCCTCGACTTGTGTCTCGGGGCTCTAGTATTGTTTTCCCCAACGATGGCGAATTGTTCCTCGACTTGTGTCTGCAGAATTGCTATACGATTAGCCTGAGATTGAATGGTGAGCTCCTGTGCTAGGGCGTACGATTTCCAAGATCCTGGCGATTCCATCTTTGATCTCAAGAGATATGTGCTACTATAGGTCGGGTTGGTGGAAGTGTTTATATTGTTGGCTACGTACGTGTGACTGTTAATGCCTCTCCAGCACGAGCATACCAAGTACATGTACCAATACAGGATTTGAAAAGAAGCATCGATATACAAAAGAAACCCCCTCCCTTCAGGTTGGTGCGGCTAGGAATACCGGCACGACTTTCTGTGTGGATAGTGCCCCACTTTGAGACCATGCTCCACACTCACCAACAGGGTTCGTGTGGAGATCCACCTTTCGCTGCAGAGCACCTCTACAGGTGAGCCCCGATGAGTCCCGAAGACGGAGTAAACGCGACCTTGCCAGGAATAGAGGTAGTCTAGAAGATCGTGCGCAAAATTATGGCCAGCCTGACACAAGCTCTGAACGCGAGGCCGTCTCCATCGGTCGTGAAAATCCGAGTGGCAGCATACAGGACAGGTAGCTATATGCTTTTCAAATTCTGATATGACAAATCGTTCGTCCCACTTGGGCGATCTGTAGACACGTGGTGGCATGACGAATCTTACTTTCCGCGCTGATGTGCCATGTCCGCACGAGGACGATTGTCTTCGCTTTCGTCGTCGAAGGTCACTACTGCGCATAGGCCAGCCCATGGTGAGTTCTAGGCGGATATGGGTGCACCCATTACACCTCCCGCGTCCACCAGACGGTTTATAACGGTGGTTCACAGTCGAAAACCCAACCCCATCCGTACAGAGTATCCAACCCCCCGCCCTCCTGTGAGGTTTCAGCTGTCGCATATTTAGTGAAGCGCTTAGACGACGTGGCAACAACCTAAAGCCCTCGGAGCACCCAGCACAGACGTGAATCTCCTAGCCTCACCTTTCCGGCACACAACCACTGGATTTCGCGGAACAGATCATGTCGAATGGGGAAGCAGCGACGACAGTTGTGGACTTCGTCCAGTCGTGTTGGCCACCTGACGCCGACCCGGCTGTTAACTACTGCATGAACGAGGACGCCGGAAAGCTCCCGTGGCCATCTCAGCAACCAGCCCGGGTCTGCTCGACGCTCGTGGACAATGACCGTGTGCAGATATCGTCGTCGCCACTTTTGCCAGACGATGGATTTGGCTGCGTGCTGGACAACCAGCATGCAAACATAGAGCCAGCTCCGAGGAAGCGTAAGGTTCGTCGTGCCGTACGTCGTCGAGATCGTCACTGACCACAGGTCTCTAGATTCGTTTTGCGAGCCCCCCTCCTCGCAAGCGGTCCAGGCTCATCCAGCAGATCGAAGAACTCATCGGTGAGACGGATGAGGAGACCGACAATGATGAGGACAACAAGGAAGCACTAGACAATACGGTCTTGCTGCAAATGCAAATGGTTGCTATGGATCTACAGCAGCGAAAGAAGAAGAGGTATATGAAGATTGTCCTAGAACTACAGCAAGAAAACCGGAGGTTGGTTGAGCTCGTCGACGAGCGGTCGAAGAGGTACACAGCATTCCTACGAAATGTTGTCCTTTCACACGGTGCCGGCATGAGGCAGCACTGGGACATGGTCATGTGTGAGACCGAGCGCGAGCTGCAGGTTGTGGGTATGTAGCAGAGTGATCAAACTCCGGAATTCAATGAAATCCGTCGTGATTTCCAAGTACATGTACGGAACGATAAAGCCGCATCAAGCACTCTTTCTGTGAAGTTTAATCTCGTCGATCCTGTGGCAGAACTACAAAAGGACTCATGTCTAAGAGGTCCTTCGAACACACAGTTCACGATCAGGCCTGGGAAAGCAATTTGATAGGCTATATGGAAGTTTAACATCAACCTGGCTTACAGCGTGCTATACTACATGTAGTCGAGATAGGCGACAACTCAAATCAACCGAGGCGAAGAAAACCAACTAATGCTTCATAACTGCGCAATTAGTATTTGGTACCTGTCTGAAGCCTTGGGCACCATGGCTTGGTCGTGAACTAACAACAGCACTTTTCTATTCTACTCCCCTTCGTTCCTGTACAAGTGCAAGCATTTGCTTCACATCGTTGTAATGTGATGTAGCCCATTGAACACAATTGACGGAAATCCGTCCCTCATTGGCTCGGACGATCGCCCCAATTTTCACCGGCGCAAGCTCCCGGGCCAAGATCTCCAGGTCAAAATTGAGGCCAAAACATCCCAGCATAGCCACACGACGTCTGTGTTCGAACGCGTCAACATCTCGTAGACCCAAAGCAAATGTCTTCAGATACTGTTCCAGCCGCTGGAGGTCCTCTAGGCTGGCTGTCCTCAAGCTATGTTGACCCAGCGGCTGCCACATAACAGGCTGATGATGTCGCGCAACAAGCAGCTGAATGTGATGAGGTCGACAATACAGATCTGTCCGCTCACGGAACCAGCGCCTAGCCTCATTGAACGGATCGCGATCCTCGAACGAAACGTCGTCCGAAGTAACGAGATCTGATGCGTGGATCTCTGGACTGAAATCTGCGTGGTCAAAATGCGGACCCAGCCGCCATAGGGACCATTGTACCTCGAGCGAAAAAGACCACGTACACGGGTTCAGCACAGCGTCTGGGATGCTACAACCCACAGATGTTGATACGGCCATGGTGTAGGGCCGTACCTGCCCGAGGTGACAAGAGAATTGCGCGTTGCACTGCGGGCATTCCCAAACAAACTTGTAGGATGTGTACCGACTCGGATCAGACGCGAATTGGTCCTTCGCAGTCAATGTTCTGCCAGCCTTGACTACCAAGCCTTCCTCAGACGTCGCTGCTCTCAGCTGGTTAATACTTGACTGACATTGCTCCTTGCTGCCATGAGCCGTCCTTACCAGGAACCGAGACGAAGACAATGTTGTGAGAACGACCGAAATCAACCCGCTGCACCCCTGCTGGCAGATCTCTAGCCACGCGAACTGCGCCTGACCGTCCTTTCGCACCGTCCAATAGCCCAGAAGAGAATTGGTGTCGACCTGTACGATTGAATGCGCTTGCGCATCGAGGCCTGTGGGGGCGTCCTCGAACAAGATCCTTCGGTGCTGCTTCTTCGGCTTCAACAGCCTACGTGTGGCAAAGATACCCAAGCCGATTTGAGCACATGCTGGACGTTCGAGCGCTGCACATTGTCGTGCAAACGCATACCATGAGATATAGTCTGATACTTCAGTGTGGTCGTCTTGCGATGCCTGTAATTGGGAGAACGATCTCTTACTACCCATACTTGAAGGCACAGGAGAAGATGAGTGGAATGGTTTCGGGTCCGAGGTACTGCCAGGTGAGCAGATTGGCCTTTTATCCAGGCTAAAATTGGAATTGTGACTGTGGCGAGGGGGGCCTGTTTTCTCTACGGTGGACAGCATACAGGCATAAAAGATGCAACATCGTCTCTTGTTCAGTCAACTGAATACCAACGACACCTGCAAGAAGCCATGGAACGTCGAATGACCCGTTGGGGCGGATCCGACAGCAGCGCACATGTCTCATCGCTACCCAGGACGAAGACGTTTAACACACTCCAAGACACTGCCGATCCTCCCAGCAAGCCACGGCTATTGTCGTCGAATGACGGTCCGACACAGCTGATCCCTTTCATGGACAAAAATCCATGGCAGGATCATGAGCAGGTGGCAAGCATTGTGCAAGCTAAGAAAGTGTACGTGTCGAGCTGCATGCAGCCCAAAATCAAGCTCGGAAGACTGGTTGCCATCAGGAAAATTGACCAGTGTCCGAAGGAGGCTCTGAAGGCGCTACAGACCGCGAGGGACGAAAACATCGTGAAGTGCGACCAGGCCTATTTCTGGGACGAGTCGCTGTATCTCGTGTATGAGCTACTCCCAAACGCTGTAACGCTGAGCCAGGTCATAGTTAATCCTCGTGGACGTCTCCATGGTCCAGAGATGGCGACCATCTGTCTTGGGCTGTTGAAAGGGATCAAGTACATCCACGAGTCGCTTCGTATGGTTCACGGAGACATTACCAAGCACACGGTGCTGCTCAGCTGGCACGGGCAGGTGAAGATTGGTAGGTCCATGTGTGTATGTCAAGCGGTGGGCTTGCTAATTATGTACAGCCAATCTCACCGAAAAGATGCTCTGTGTCGGGACGCAGCCCCGACGGGATGACCTTGCGGGCATGGCGGGCATTTTGACTGAGATGATGCATGAATCGCCCGACCGTGGTCAGGATTCTGTGGTGGAGTTCAAGAACCAATGTTGTGACAATGACCAAACGGCGACAATGCTCTTAACACATCGTTTCCTACAGCAGGCTCGAGCTCCTGCGACGCTGACCGAGTACGTTTTCGTTGCGGATATACTTGCAATCCCATCTTCCGTCGCGATCTTTGGCAAAGCTCGGGACGGCAACGCATCACATGACAAATGATCATCTGTGAACGAAAACAGCGAGGTATTGGAATAGTAGTATAGGCGGGCACCTAATGGACCATCGCATGAAGGAGAGGAGAGGGCTCGCTATGAGTTGTGTGGAGTGTGTGTCATTGTCTGGGATGCTATCTATCTATCTCGAGTACCGCGCACGTCGTAGAGTAGGTACATATGTATGAGGCCAGCCTTGGCAGGGGGAGATGCCTCATTTACAAGGCATTAAGAAGCCCTATTACGCAACGTGCGATCAACCCGCGACAGTATGTGAATAGGTCAATTTCTATTGAAGTATTGAGATATTAAGGGTTTTCCGCAAACACTGTCAAATCAAGTTCTTCGTAGAACATGCCGAAAGATGGCGCAAGCTCTCTCAAAACAGAACAGAGGGATGCGCACCAAGAGAAGATGGAGATGTGGAACAACATGCAAGAGAGGAACAAGACGCTGGCGGCAATTGTGTTTGTTGGCTGATGGGAAGTGGTCAGCGGTGCCTCCTCGAGGTATTCTTCTGAACACACCACTAAATCGTTGATCAATAAATCCGTCCCATTATTGATTTGTATTTGTTGCGATATGATCACACAGAGTGCCCAGAGGGTAGTGATGCCGATGGCTGACGTGCCCATCACCTTGAGCCGGCGTTGTGACCAACCTGTCCAGCGCCAAGTGAGGATTCTTAAGACCAGCAGAACCCACATCATCATTCCAGTCCCTGTAACCAGCAGGGTGTACATCGATGCGTCGCTGAGGGGGTTGTCATGTTCGTTCATTTTGTGGAAGGCGCTTGCGGAGTATATCGTGATGGCAGTCACCGAGACTGCATTGTATAGCTCAAAGACGACGAGACTGAGGCTGATCACCCTCATGACGAACCAATTCCATGCAGTTCCAAGAAACGACAAGGACACAGATCGTATCTTCAGAAGGCACAGTGAGACATCATCATTCCACTGTAAGCTTGGAGTCTCCGGGAAAGCTGACCATGTCGTGCTAAAAACGTGGGAACACCCCAAGTTTCTCGATTTATGGGCCCCCCTTCTTCTCTCCTCTTTCTCTTTTCCAACCCCTCCCTCGTTCTAAGGTGTCAGCTCTGCGTCAGGCGTATTCGCTGCTCTACTCCCAGGAAACATGAGCACGACATAGGACGGCGTATGCCACCGAGTGCGATGATTCATATCGTGCCACGCATAAAGCACGAAATTCTCTCTTGTTGAGCGTTTTGATTGGAGTACGGTGATGTACAAGGCGCTTCAAACATAAAACCGTAGAGATGAGTACATTCTTCAAGCTAGTTGCGCAGCTCGACAGCGAACTCGCACGACAAGGCCAAATTCTGAACCAGTACACGCAGCGTGTTCAGGACATCGAGACGGGACACGACAACCCTGGTGACCTTTTCAACTTGATGCGGGAGCTGCAGCTAGAGCGTGAATGTTCCAGGGAAGTGACAGAAAGGCTGTGGCAGGAGATGAAGTTGGCCGCCCAGAAAAACGAGCACGCAAACCACGTTTGCCACAAGCACCTACAGAGGCTGGCCCACAAGCAGGCTCAACTGAACCCACGATGGTGGGGTTTTTTAGCCCGAGATGTCCCTGCACCACCTTCCTCCGTGGGCGATCAGTCCGCATACGGTGGCTCGCTCGACCAGAAGCTGGTTAGTGAATACCCCTTGAAGCGCTATATGCGATTGACCCTTTTCTTTAGAAGCCCGCCAATGCGGACATGACGAGAGACCGATCTGCGGTGTTGCGGCAATTTGAGCGCGACATGGTTCTGCTTGCTCAATTGTTTCGAGACGTTCAAGAGTTGGTGGTTGCTCAGGAGCACAACATCAGACGCATGGAGCAGACGAGCTCCCAGGTCGTGGCTGAGGTTGAACAGGCGAATGTAGAACTGGACGACGCGAAACAGAAGGCGGCTCGGCTGAGACGCAACAAGTTTCGGGCATTGGGAATTGGATTGGCTCTCGCCCTGGTTATTGTAGTCGCTGTAGCTGTTCCAAGCACCCTCCGCAGTAGAGGCAATACGAAATGAGCCGATATCTAGACACCCATGTTCAAAGCATCTCGTCCAATAATGTCATCCTTAAATCAATGTCTTGGCCAACGGGTATGAAGACAAGGACTCCGTAAGATTTCCAGCTTTTCCTGATCTCTGTCCGGACGAACGGGGTCGTCTCCCCCCATGCACCTTCAACGAATGTAAGCTGGATCATCGCGTTCTTTTCATCTACTATGGGCCGGAATACGCGATGACTTCTTCGATACCGTTCGAAGAGAACATGGTACTCCGTCTCATTTACGGCCCGCGGCCGTGGGAAGTCGTTTCGTCCGCCTCGAAGCTCAATTAGCACGACGTACAGCTTGGTGTCACCCTTCTTAATTACATAGAATAGTTCCGACAGCTCCGTGGCCAGAAATTTGTTGATCAAGCTCTTGTCGTGTTGGGTGTCAGGTTTTATTGGAGGTGTCCGTGCCTCTGTTGTCTCTTCAGCTTGGAGAACCGTGGTTGGCGCTGGAAGTAACAAGTTCGATGATGTCTGTGGCCGAGGCGGCGATTGTCCCGGAATTGTCTTTGCCCGTTTAGCTGAGGTGGGCCGGTCGATATTAGAAATGAATGATTGGTTAGATATAAAAAGAACGGTGTCAAAGGATCTCCCGGGGTTATCTCCGCTGTGTAAATTGTGGGAGCTGCAGGGCTTCTGAGCTATCCATTTAGCTTTGTCGGGGCGCGGCAAAAGCTGAAACTTGTTGTTCATCCTCGCATACACGACTGGTTCCGCCACGTCACAAAACGTGGCCGCAGCTCTCCAAACTTCGTGATATGCGTCTTTGCTCAGAAAGTACTGGTGGCGGATCTGCGATGACAGTACTTGCACTACGTGTAGCCCTATATACCCGCCTGTGTTGTGGATATGCTCGAGAAGGTTAACCACCAATGAACCCCACTCTTGCTCCAGGTCAAACGGGCGCCGCTTAGGGTCTGTAAAGTCGGGGTTTTTAGTGATAATGCCGTCCTCTACCTGATACTTCTTATAATCGTCTTCGGTGAAGCGAAAATTATCTACCGGTTGGCGATGTGATGCTGCAGGAACCTGAGAAGTTGAACCCCGGCCTTCGACACCGTCCATTGCGGTAGGCTGCTCAGCTTCGTCGGATGTCGAGGATGGAGGCTTGTCTAATAGCAATCGAGGTGATGTTGGTAACGCCTGAACTTCGACACCGTCCATCTCCGTGTTCTGCTCAGATTCGCCCACTGGCGATCTAGGTGATGCTGTAGGAGCCTGGAGAGTTGCACCCTGACCTCCGACACCGTCCATCGTAGTGTTCTGCTCGGATGTGCGGGATCTGTACAATCCGTCATCAAGAGCCGTCGCTCGCGCTATCTTGTCCTTCACCTCCTCCCAATTGACTCTGCCTCCCTGCCCGGGTTCTGACTCAACGCATAGGGTGCCATCACCGTCTTCCCCAAAGAAGGCCGTGAATATATCACGAGCCACTGCGAAGTCGGAAAGGGTCAGACCTGATTCTAGAGGCAAGGGGCTGTATACGTTTTCCAAGAAGAGCATTGATTTGTTTGTGAGATATGCCTGTTCATACATTCTGCCGCATCTCTGGCCGAACTTGAATCCGGCGAGGCTGTTAGTTGTGAAGATTGGACGATCGATGCGCTCGTTAGTAATGAATGCCATGGTTGATTCCCTCCTACCGCCGACCTCAAACCCTTGCTGGCGGGCATATTTGATTAGGCAGCCTAACGCTTCTTCGGGTAGCGTAAGATGGAGGGCGGACCTTTTCCTCGAGTTGAGTCGTGGTTTGAGTAGCTGTAGATCCGGGAAATACCGAAGGGTATGTAACCAGAGCCGTCTATAGGCTTTGGAAAATCCCCGTAGATGGAGCTCGGTCGGATCTTGCAGAGAGGACCTGTATGAAGCATACAGCGTGTTCCGTAGGCTTGACTTCGACAGCGGGTAGAGATCACGGAGGATTTTGCTACTGGGTTCGAGCCATTTAGAGTCTTCGATGAACGTCAACAGGGACGGAATGATTCTCCTCGTCCGCAGACAACCAGAACTCAGCAGCGTTCTCGATGCAGTATCCTTGACCGAGGAGAAAAGGAGCCCATCGTTGAACCGGCGGGAGATGAAATCACTGTCCTGCTTTGACAACGCAGGAGACCGGCCCTGCAACATTCGCGCGGTATATGCGTCGACAGCGTGCTTGTGAGACTCTCCAGTTATGCCCATCCACACTCGATACACTGTATCCAAGTACGTTGCCAGCTCTTCCACACACTGCAAAGTCAACAGCCGGTGAAGCGTGCCCAGCTTAAAATCGTACCATAGCCCTTCAAAGTCAATCAAGCGTACCAAAGCGTTGAGAAGGGGCCGCAATCGCGCCTGTCGCTCCAGTTGGCGCAGGTCGCGCCTCTTGCTTTCGGATAGCTGCGCGAGCCAGGTATTTTTGAGGCTCAGGGACACCGCATCCCCACCCAGGGTCATGACTTGTCGAAAGACGATACCATCGCTGAAAGGCTGGGAATTCTCGTAGCGGTCTTTTGCGCGGCACTCATTTTCAACAGATAATGCTAAGACTGTATTCGTTAGTTGAATATGATACGATCGAGACAATCCACCTGCCTTGTTCTCGGTAAAAGTCGACAGCCCACCAATGATCGTTGGAGTGTAAGAACACTTCGGCAGCTGCCAGACGATGTCGCCCATGAAGATAAGTGATTGAAGATTCAGCTCGTAGTCGTGGCAAGTCGATCTGTCCTTCACGGTCGAATGTTGAAGAATATAAATTGTACTCCTCTTCGTTGATGATAGCGCGGAGACGGTTACCTTCGTCAAGCCGGCGGCATCCTTCGACCGCGAAGATCTGGTACAGTCGTAGCACCTTCCTTGCATCCAGGCTCTTCTGGGATCCCAGCCGGGGTTTCAGTATCACAAAAGCAACCAACGCGCTACCACAGTAAGCTCGCCTCCAGGCGTCTTGGTTGGCCATGCCGACATGCTCATCACCTCGAGGCGAGACTCAGCGACTCGGCCTAGGCCTGGGAACGTTGGGTCGACATGAAGGACAAGCACACTGTCGACGATGAGTACTGCAGAATACGACCCCCCCCCCGTCTTTGAACCGGTTTAGCAGCCGAGCTTGGCGCTAAACGTGGCCATCTAAAAGCACTGTCGGCAGCATTGACTGCTCCCATTGTTGCCTTCTGAACAATCCATCATGCACCATTGCGAGCATAAAGCGTGGATCGAAGTGCATTCTGACGGCGCCAGCAAGAGCATCCTCTACAACGACCGCCTAGGCCATTTAAGACGTGGACTTGACAGCCCACACCGGCAATCGCCTAGCGTCGCCTTGTTTCTGGGCAAGGCTTGCAAGGACAAAGTTCTCCGCAGCTTGTTTGCCAAAGACTTCCCCCCTCGACGCACAAGCTCTGGGATCAACATCCATCTCGATCGTCGTACCAGGACATCGCAGTACCCACTCTACTTTGCCGAATTCGATCCTGACGACGACGACCTGTGTGGCTCCCACAGCCCACAGCCCAACTGTCATCTACACCACACCACACCCATATCCTGGACAGGTGAGCAGGATGCAACGACAGTCGACAACGTGGCAGCGCGCCTTCTCCTACCCTTCGTTGATTTGGTCTGCGTCTTTGCCAACGACGTAGGAGGGCCATCGGCCGCTTCTGACCTGCTCCGAAGATGGGCACAACTGGGTCATCATGCCCACACGTTGCCCTCAGGTGGTGCCCACGTCATCCTTGTGGCCGATGAAGCCAACCTGCCCACCGATGTGACCACATTACAGCAAGAGGAGGCTTTTTCCAGCACGTTCAGATCGATCAAGACCCACAAGATTTCCACCCGAGACAGGGGAGCATTCTACGAACAGGTTTCCGACTGCCTAGCGCTTTCCCGAAACGAGCGGCGGCGGCGCAGGCTCTTGTTCTCTGCTACACACCAAGAGTCGCTCTTCTGCTCTGCCGTTGCGCACTGCGCCAAGAGTATCAGGGAGCCATTCGACCTCCTTGGTGCTACGAGAACTACCAGCACCGGCTTGGGTAAGGATTTTGTGGCACATGTCAAACACGTATTTGACGTCGCGAAACGGGCAGACGTACCCTTCCACGATGTGAAAGTGGTCATGGCGTCCGCTCTGTCACTCGATGCGGTGTCGAGAGAACCTCATTGTAAGTGGATTCAGAGTGGAAGTGGCCGGCAAGCGCTAATCGTAGGTTTGCGACAGTTTTTGACTCCAGCTACATCTTCGAAAAGCTGTATCGGCAGACACTGTTCTTCGCTCTATCGCAAATCTTGCGTGATCCCTCGGAAGCGGCAAAGGCGTGCGAAGATGTTCGCAGCCACTTCCACGCCTACTATGAGGAATGCTTCTCGACCGGTCATTCTGTCCGTGAGGTTCACCAGCGTACTCTGAAGACAACAATGAAGACCTGGTCCAAGATGCGATCCACCTCGACCTGCCTTGTCTGTCTAAAGTTTCCACCTGAGCATGTTCTGCAGTGTGCACATTCCCTTTGTGAAGCGTGTCTTCGGTCCTCCGCGGTCGACGTGTCGTCGCAGATTGGAGCCCTAGACAGTATGGTCCTCGAAACCTGCCCAATATGTCAGCATGGTCCTAGGTTTACTGTCCGGCTGAAGCCTCTCACCGCTGGAGTGCGTGTCCTTAGCATTGACGGTGGTGGGATCAAGGGAATCATCCCCCTCGAAACCCTGTCTCTAATGCAGGCGTCGCTGGGAGCGGACTGTCCGATCCAGGAAATGTTCGATCTATGCATAGGGACAAGTGCAGGTCAGTGGAGGCGCTTCTTATTGTCACACACTCGGCTAACCCGGTGATAGGTGGTCTGATCGTCCTCAACATTTTCCTCCGCAATTTTTCCGTGGTGCAGACGCTCAACACCTTCAAGGAAATGAGCCGCAAGATCTTCAGTGCCAGGCCGGCTGCACAGCAGGCCCTTACGGCCATCTTGACACGGATCATGAAGACCTTGTCGAGGGACGAGCTGTATGACAGTGGGCTCCTAGACGAGGCTCTCGTGGAGCAGTTCGGTGCCCACAAGATTTTTGGCTACAATCCGGCGATGCAGCTTGGTACACGTGTCGGGGTGATAGCAACGGCCACCAACAGCAATACATCTACACCAACCCGCATCTTCTCCAATTACAATGGTGTCGGCCCACGCCACAAAGATTGCCGTAAGCTGACGATCCTGGCTCTGGCCAGTGCTGCCTCACATACTGACCACTCGTCCTAGGTTATCGTCTACAACGGTCCGAGGAAACACGGAAAGAAGCTTTAGTGTGGCAGGCGTAAGTTTGAACGCAATCGGCAAACGTGACAACCCTTTCATCTGACCTGAGTAATAGGGCACGTGCGACATCAGCCGCACCGATCTACTTCCGTCCCGCCGTGACCTCCTTCGGCGTGTTTCAGGATGGGTGCATGTCTGCCCAGAACAACAATCCTACCGAGATCGCGCTTCTTGAAAGCCGCATCATTTGGCCGTCAGTTTCCAGACCAGATGTCGTCCTTTCACTGGGGACCGGGAACTGCCAGGTTGCTCCTTCGCCTACCGTTGACAGTCCGAAGCTCTCGCTCAGGGATGCTTTCCCCTTTCGTATTGCCCGCTCCTTCTGGTCCTCGATGGATGGGCAACTGATCTGGGGCAATCTTCTCGGCCGGCTGGATGATGACGTTCGCCAGAATTTCTTCCGGTTGTCCTTGGAGTATAACGGTCCCGAAGCGGCAATGGACGACCATGGTGCCATGGAGATGCTCGCACAAGCTGTAACGGTTCATCCTTCGGGCGAAGCAGATCGCCAAAGAGTGCTGATGGCACTCCTCACAGCCTGCTTGTTCTTCGAGCTCGACACACAGCCGGTCTACATTGCTGGTAGATTCCACTGCGAAGGTAGTATCCGGTGTCGATCCTCTCAAGCCTTGAAGTCCATGTTACAACTCTATCCCCATGGTTTGGAATTCTTTATCGGAGCCTTGTCTCTCGCATCGTTTGTCGACCTGAAAGACTTATGTGCTGGATGTTCCCGATATCGGAAAGTTGTCCGATTTTCGACCACATCCATGGACGAGGACCTTAAACTCTGTATCAAATGGGACGGTTTGGCACAAAGTCGCTACATTAGCGGTATGCCACGTCAGCTGGCCTGGTTCACTAGTGTTCAAGGCTTTAGCGATGCGTTCGGGCATACTGCGCTGCGTTGGTCGCCTCGTGAGTCCTGCCCGAGTTGTACCACCACGCGAATAGTGAAGCAACCTCTCGATGAATCATCAGATGAGAAGCTCGCTAAGAAGGTGCGATTCAATAGGAATCGACCCTCCCGCCACAAAACATTGACTTGAGGAAGGATACTGAATGTGAACTGTATAGTTCGTCACACGTCAAAAGATAACATATTCATCGAACGCCTTCACAATGACTTGGTTATATTGTAATGGTTATGCACATGGGCATCTATTGATCCCTCACGTAAGAAAGAGGAAGTGGTAGGCTACCTATGAGTTGTGTGTATCCTGTCTCTTTCTAAGGGTAACGGCTTGATAGCTTCTGATCAGACACTTGAGAGCTTCTGATGGAATTGTCGAGTGACTATACGACATTCATCCAGACATTCTGTGATCCAAAGGTGTAGGTCCCAGCTGTCGCGACTGAAGCAATATTTTGACTAGTCGCACATAACAGGAGGCTGAGCCAGGCGATTCCCGTAAACATGCTCCACGTGACTGGCTTTGGATCAGCAGGAGCTCGAAAAGCATATAGGAGGAACGATCGCACTCGCCAAGAGTGTTTGACTCTCGAATACCAATGGACGGTAGTCAATGCAACATCGATCGCACTCCACAGCACTGCGATAGCTTAGCAGTCCAGCTTCAAGACGACTACTTAATGCCTGTCACCATGTCCACCATGTCTCAGCAACCAAAAAACCCCAACCATTGAAACAGGGCCACTTCTTTTCGCAGCATGCGATTCACATCGACTGACCCTGCCCTAACTAGGATACAAATTCTTGAGCGCTATTTCAATAACACAGATCAGTATCCGAGTCCAAACGGTTACCGACAGCTGAAACAAAGCACCAATCTATCAATTCCTTATATTCGGCAGTGGATGAATCAAAGACGAAGGAAATTCAGGAAAGCCATCAAAGCTTCTGCAGAAATGTCGACCTACCACAACGATAGAAGTCCGTCATTTACCCCTCTATCGACCGAAGATTGTGTTACAGTCAGTGTCGCCGTCTCAGATCCGGTCTCAGCAAGTGAACGATTCGAAGATCGTGTCATGGAAGCAGCCAGTGTGAACGGGGACATTTTAGGTCTAGTCTCAGCAAGTGAACGAATCGAAGCTAGTCAAGACAATACGGAGTTTCTAGAATCTCCAGATATACAAGCGAAAGTTAAGGCTTGCTTTGAACGCTATACGATTGAATTAAACTCGATTATCGAACCGGGCTTCAACGAAGTAAACATCCTCCAGCAAGAACTAGACAAGACCAGGGACTACGTTCACAATCTTTGTATCCATGTTTCACACTTGGAGCACAAAATGCGAGAGGCTTGCGCCGAGAAAGCTAGGATCACAATGGAGTGTGGCTTGAAGGACAAAGAGATCAAGGCTCTCAAGAAAGAATGCATCAAGCAAGAGAGGGATAACCGGGGATACAAAAGCACGATCAATGATGGTATCCAAAGACTCCTAGCACAGGTCCAATCGCTACCGAATTCAGAAGAAACACAGAGTAACCTCTTAACAACCACTGACAATCGCGTCAGCGCCGATCAGGAGGAAGAGGCGTTTGGGACCATTGTTTGCACAGTAAGACGGGACGACGAAGCTCTGCAGGTGTCTTCATCAGTCGTATATAGCTTGCTCGTCTGTGAGAACACTACGTGTGTGCATACCTGACTATCTGCCTTTTGCAATGTGATTTCTTCCCCAGTCTCTTCCTGGGCTCTAGTTGATTCGTACTTCCACGTTTTCTCTTCATTACCCGGGCAATGTTATTGGAAGCAACTCTCTGCATATCCATTGTCATCTTTGGTATCGGTGCGGAGAGACCGACAAATAGCGCTGCTGAAGGGGATCATGCATTACATCGGGACTATTGCAGTATGCCACCCCCTGGAAGTTCATAGTGGCCCAGGCAAATTTGACTCCCCAAGCTTTAACTGTAGAGAACTTCACAACCACTGATCTTCAACTGATGTAAATATAATATTCGTAAACAGGACATCTGGTAATTATCTTAACACTATTTTCGCGTGTATTATTTCCGTTTTGAGTCGTACGTTGCATGAACTTCTTCACCAAAATACTAGAATCTATAGTCCAGTGTGCCACAGGCCGCACTAAAATAATTCTATTGTTTTCTCAACCACTCCGTATCAGATCATGAAATGGACCTCAGAATATCAAGTTAGACATCTTGAGGAACATTCATGAAAGAAAAGTATAGAGTGTCCCAGTACTGGGCTTTGTGTTACAACGAGTCCCTGTATAAAATGGTCATTTTGAATGGATTGTTTGCTAAGCAATGCACTAACTTGAACATCCACACGTTGTATGCTTGCTGCTCCTTCCGGAGTCTCTTTTTATGGTGTGACCGACGTTGCGTGTCCGTCATCATTATGCAAAGTGCGACCATTCCTACGACAATATGATGTTTCTGAAGTGCCGTTGACTTCGAACATACTCTTTAGAGAGTCAGCCATCTTGAGCAGAAAACATGACTGTAGGTGTCTGGTTCTTGCAGGAGCTCATCTTGCGGTCCTTCGGACAGCTACACTTCCTTCTATGAAACCACTGAAGCAGGATGCAGTCCAATGCCTGGTAGTATGACACATCAGAAGCAGCTGGGGGTCTACATCCTATCCAAGACAGCAAGGGGCTCAACCATGTTCATCACCTGGGCCGGTGTGGGTGAAGTGAATTGAAGGGGGGAGGGGGTTTGAAAATCGCTGCGCCACTTCAATCACCAAAAGACAACTTAAAACAACGGCCGTTGCAAGCCGACTCATCGCGACGCCCTTTCATACTCTGCAGCATGGCAAGTACAACAGGCTCGCCCACGCTTAACCGCCTCAGGCAGAGAGCGAGCTCTTCCCTGTTTCGGCGTCTCTATGTTGGAAGATCTGACGTCACCTCTATATTCTCGGACGATGGGACAGCGGTGGACGGTCATCGCTCACCTCCCACACCTCCCACACCTCCCACACCTCCCCCACCTCCTAAACCTCCTGCACTTTCGGCATCTGCCGCGCTCGCTCCCCCTAAAAGTTCTGAATTTGAAATAACGCCTTGTTCGCGATCTACGATTGACTCGTCGGCCATTTCCATCCCATACGTTGCCTTAGGGCCTACAGCTCAGTGTCTGGTCGAGATGCTGCAGATGATCTCGGAGCTGGTTGCCGCTGAATCTTCTGATGTGGCCCTCCAAAAGGCAATGGACGAAATAGCGCTCGAAACTAAGCACTTATCAGAGTCTTTCTCGAGTCACTTCCTGATGCATGCAGTCACCGCTCCTTTCGACGGACCGGAACAGTCCCTTTACTATGTACAGGTCTACATCGGCAAGTACATCCAGTCCTTGATTTGCGACGTACTTCATAACGACAGCTCAAGCCCACAGCTATTCTACAATTCTATGCACATCACTCACCTCCTGAACCGGCTGTACCAAGATCAGTCGCACAAGATTGGCTATGCTGAGCTTCCTCAGACTGACTTTGTTAAATGGCAAACAATGCTAAGGTGGTGGAGAAGATTGCATACTGATCTGCTGGGTGAGGCGAGAGGATTCTTCTATTACCTTCGCCGACGAGGATTGGTACATCTACCCCAGGTTGCTCATTGCACCTGCCGACACAGCTTCAACACTTTATATCGCCGATTAGTCAGGCTTTGTCTCCTCCTAGAGCTCATAAACGTACAACACTCTTTTGCAGGCAACCACCCCACCAAAATGATGCGGAACCTACTGACGGGAGCTGTCAGCGATTGTGTACAGGATTGTGTGATTCCCGCCTTGAAGATAAAGCGAGACATTCAGAGTGGCTGGTTGATCGTTCATCAAGGGTATGGAGTGTACGCGGTGAATGTCCGTGTGTACAAGGAGCAGGTCACGAGGTGGTTATAAGCAGGTGAAAGTGAGACTAGCATACAGCTTAGCTATGTTGATGCGTGAGATGTCGCTTTTTGTTCGTAAAGTTAAGAAGACCGATCTTCCTTACCAAACACTATCTATACTGTTTTCAAGAACTACGTAGCGTTTAGCTGTATACTTATCGTAAACCTTCAACATGTAAAGGATGTCCTACAGCCCCCAATATTCCCTATGCTTCCTCCGGCATTGCCTTCGGGGCGATAGGCACAAAGGGTTGACGTGCTATCGAAATTCCTAGACCAACGTCACTGGGACATACGGATTCGTCTTGGTCTCCTAGTCTTGGGGACAGCAAGGGGTATAACCGCTGAGTGACCCAACTCAGCCACTCCCACCTCTTACTGTAGCCGAACGCTCCCGAGGTTTCCTCATCCAAAAACCGTGACTGGGCCCACTCGAAGGCCCTCAGCTGCCAGGGACATGTTTCTCCCACTGTCTCGACGTTTGTCAGAGAAAGCGCAACTTGTTCTCCCTCCTTGATTGTTAAGGTGAAGTCTTTCTGACCCCTCCACTTAGCAAGGACCCATTGTATCTCAATCGGGACCACCCATCTCTGTGATTCGCTGATGGGCCATCGCCAAGTCGAAAGTATCGATATCTGGACTATGCTTATTGTGGTCTGCGGTCGTAGCGTAATCAGAGTGGTCCTGCAACGACCCCAAGCACACGGCGCAACAAAATGCCACTCGTGATGGATACTCAAATCCTGCAGTCTAGTGCTGAATTCTTCGGCCTTGAGTGGAACGAGATCTGGTCGGTGGAGAAGAGAACGCGACGCTGAAACATGAAAGTCACGGTGGCTTCTGACTTTAACGCGAAGATGCGTAGAATTTCGGCAAAATGCACACTCGAAGAATGTAGATAAAGCGAGATTGGCCCTATTTCGACCCACGCCTCGGCGACCTCTCTCGACCGTCCCGCGTAGAGCAGAGGTGCGATGGTCGACGATTACGACCTTGCCATGCGCCTTCATGAAGGGAGGCCAGTAAAGTTTGTCGGAGTCTTCGAACCACGATGGTAAGCTCCGACAATAGTAGTCGACAGTGTGGTAGTATAGATCTTATGATACAATATGCTCAGTTGGTAGGGGTGTGAATAGTTGTAAGAGTGTCGTAGATCAGGGAGTTCGACCCCCCCCTGGTCCGTACAAAAGCGTGAACTAATCAAAAGTTAGAACTTTCCGTGCAAATGCTCACGATCCTTTGCGAAGTCTCTTCATACGCCCATTAACGACCTCCTCCTTAATCAACGTCTTTGACCTCCCGTCCCAGTATGTTCGATCGGGTCAGCCACGGGCAAGGTCATCACCAATCACGAAACTGTCGGGACGGATGCGGGTGCTGCGCCCTCACCCTACTCTTACTATTCACCATTATCTGCATGACTGCGGCAATAGTCTTTGGTATTCTGTATGGCAAGGGTCAGAAGTTGTGTCTTAGTGATGTCTGTCTGGGTGGTCCCGCAAACTCGACTAATAGCTAAAGAGCTGAGCGCTGGATCTCGGGCATGGAAGGATGAATGGATAGAAGGAAGTCCTCTGCAACAGGTGGGGCGAGTCATATGGCCGGTAGAGGAAGATAGCTATTCGAAGTCGATTGGCGTTCTGTAGAGGCACGAACTACTGTACTGTACTAGTAATAGTGGCTAATAGGAGAAATGCTGCTGTCTATTTTCTTGGCAGATACTATCAAATGTGCATACATCATCGATTCTCAGTATCGAACCATTTTTGCCTTACGGTCTTACGGGTGTAGTACGAGATACTACCGATGTCTAAAAAACAGGCATCAAGCTGGGAAGCCTCACATCGTCCCTCGCTTTCTGCCATTGGACTTTCAATCGCTCGAGCTGGTGCTCTTCTATCAGTATCCGCTGAAATTGCTCCGAATCTCCGACACAAAAACAACTCTTCTCAATGAAGCAGATTATAGAAGACGTGCTAAACCAGTTCCTGACGAAATGCCGTAACACTAATGGACTAAAGGCCGGGATAAGAGATCGTATCTCTTGACGACTAGTTATTAGATCCACTGCGTTTATATAAGCCGACCCACCTAAGTCTTGTAGTAGTTGTACAAGTGCCTCGATCACCGTGCTAGGAAGAGTGGCCTGCTGTCCTAGAGCATCTGCTGCCCCAGACCGGACGTACTGATCTGGATCTTGTAGTAGTTCAATGAGGGTCTCAATGGCTGGCTCTTGTAATCTCGAGGTGCCTTTCCAAGCACGCACGATTTGTAGAGGTGGTATTCTTGAACATTGCCTATTCTGAAATAAGTTAGAACCCTTTTCCTTATGGCTCTGGCTGCAGTGTCGCCCAATGGTCTGGATAGCGATGCTTCGTATCTCATCGCTTGTACTTTCGCGTAATATCTGAATCACTACCTCTAACAGCTCGGCGGATATGCTTGATCGACGAAACAATATGGACAGAGCTTCCTTTTCGGTCTCTTCCTCGTTCAACAATCTTTTTAAGATGTAGTCGGAGCATTCTGCTTCCCAAACCAAGAGTGTTGATTTATATCGTCCCTTCCAACTCCGATTCAGCCTCAGTTCGCAAACACCCCACCGTAGATAACGGTCTTCCAGCCGCTGGATTCGATCTCGTAATTCGTTGTTATCTGCACTAAGCTCGCTTAGGCAATGGATTACTATTCGCTGGTGTGCCAGTCCAACAAGATCTATCGGCTCACATTCAAGTGTGTCGAGAAATCGGTAAAGCTGTTCTTTGTTCTGCTCAATTCCGAGGAGGCCGACGACGAATCTCCAGAAGATGTCGTAGCGATTGACATACTTTCTTGACTGCACAAACTCTCTAGGTGTGATAGATTCTTCTAATCGATTTGACAACCGACCACGCCCCGTCCTATTCCATAGCGATAGTGCCTTGTTGGAAGTCCAGTAGGACACAAAATACTGCGCTGCAAAAAACTCCTGAAAGGTAAGATGGATGAAGTGAAAGGTCCGATCGTTAGCTTCAACTGAACTGTCCGAGACACGCAGAAAAGCGAGATATATAATCTTATCGCTGGGCATCTGGCCTGATATCTGCAAGACCTCGGTGTCCTCAACACTAAACTCAATGACTTCCTCACAAAGGCCTCGAAACGCGAGCTCTTGAAGGAATACAATCTCAGTTTTGACAAATTTCTTGAAATATTGCCATGGCCAGTACTCCAGCCGCTGCCTTATGATTAACTTTCCATCATCATCTGTTTTCTCTAGTCGAAGTGCACTGTTCTTCCAGAGGCTCTGCGAGGTAGCACGATAGAGACTGGTCATCGTCGCACGGTCCCGTGGAAAGTTTTGCGCATTCCAGGCGTAGCAAATCGCGTCGAGCTGGATGGGTATACCGGCGAGACTACGGATGAGTGGACGCTGTTGGATGAAGGATCGGATTTCCTCGATTGTCGTATCTACCATAGCTCGAACAGTGTGCTGAGGGATACCTGGTGTGACTCTAAAGGAGCTTCAACTTTGAGACGGGCGGCAAGCGAAAATCTGGAGACTGGTTCGAATACCTTGCCCGGAACAGATTCGTTGCTGGCTAATCTCGTATCGCGGTCGCGGACGTGTTCAATGATGCCTAGATTGACAAAGCAGTATTCTAGTGGAAGAGACTGGCCAGACAAGCGCTCAATCTTGAGCCTTCCATCATTATACCTTTCCTGAATCATTTCATCGATTTGCGCAGGCGTGACTGGTTGAGATTTAGTAGGGAAGTCGTTAGGGGATAAATTTCCCATATAGTAGATGACTTACCCCCTATTTCTTTCTGAAGTCGCCGTATTGCACTTTCTCGTCCTTCTCCGTACAGCACGGGTAGCTGAACACCAAAAATCCCGAAAAGACAGTACGCTCGGTCCTCAGCCTTCTTGGTCTGACGCTTCCTAGCCCACGCGAAACGTTCTTCTATACTAAAATCCCGTATAGGTCTGCCACATAAAGCTACGGTAGGTATTCCAGTAATCTCGTGTATTTGCTGTACGAGGGTGGCTTTCGACCCTAGTAACATCCTATCTCGTGAAAAGAACTCGACAACAGAGGGTGCTAAGAGTTCCTGCAGTGTCCAACCTCGTGCAAACCACCTACTGCTTCGGAAGCTCTTTTCCCATGTATGATCGGTTCTACCGTTCACGTCGCGCTTAGAAGACGAAACATCAGCCAAAAATACGTAGCATTTGACTGCGTTTTGATACCAGCGAAACATCGACCGGATGGCCTGAGACAATTCGGGCTCGCTAGCCTTATTGATACAGCATGTGTCGATCCAGAAGTGGTCAATGCCATCTTTTCTAGCCTGTTCTGCGCAAAATTCGAGTTTGGCATATCCAATCTTGTCTCTTGCTACTCCCCTCCTAACATCGTCAAACGTCACTTCCTCGTTGTCGGAGCCCCAAGTATGGGAGAGGATGGCGTAGAGAGGTATGACATGCGGATCGTTATCATCCAGATCGTCCGTGAGGCAGAAGTCATTTTGCGGATTCGAGTGGAGGAGGCGGAGAAGGCGCATGTTTGGGCCGTTGGCATTGGTTCTCCAATCACACCTCAGCTAGAGCGCTCAAAGCATCCATACACAGTGACCAAGGTCGTAACTCGTTGTGAGAAGAAGACACAGCAACTGTAGGCATCCTGATACGCAAGGTCGGTCAGTAAGTCACAACGATGGGAATGTTGTGTGATCAGGCTGACGGTGCGCAGGGCGCCACGCCTACCACATGACTATGGATGTTGTGATTGGCTAGGTTACTGTCTTCAATACCCAAACAGATCGGAAATAATAGCTGACTGAGATGAGCTTCAAATGACTATTATTACAGTGTAAGACTAGTGCGGTATCTTTGCGGCCCGCAAGGCGACTGGGAATTCTTGGACTGGCTAAATGTTTCAAGCGTTACTGTAGGTAGCTTGGATCTTCCTATGTGGAGCAAGATCCTCGAATTCACAAAATTTCAGGATACATTTTTAGGACACCAATTTGGCACATCATTGTATCTTCAATCACCTTGAACTGGTTTGTCCACACACCTCGATGCTGCTGCGACACCCGCGCTGGCGGCCAAATCGTCGCTGTCCTTACGACGGTGTTTTCTCCTTTGAATGTCCGTGAGCTACTGATCTGTTCCCGCGGCCGTCATTACTTTGCCTTCCGAGCGAAGCCTTCCTAACTCTGCCGGCCTCTGCTGTCGCACCTTCAGCAGTACGAGAACCACGCGGCTCGCTTTGTTCTTATGGCATGCTTGCTTCGTCCCTAATCGCAACGACTTCGAGACTGGCCTGATCTGCGATCTACCTATTGAGAGAAGTGCTATTGAGGTCCTGCTAGAGGAGGAGTACGGGACTGATGGCTTTTCATATGGCGAGGCAGCTGGAGCGTTCAGCTCGATTAGTAGTATGTGTGTCGTTAATCAACAACCTTGATTAGCTGTGGGGCGCAGCTCGCCGCCTAATCCTCGGTGAACGGAAGATCTATTTCAAATGACAGACTAGCAGTGTGTCGAAGCTGTACGATTACACATGATCACGGCGGATGGTTTACTAGCCGTTTCAAATGACTTAAGCTTAACCGCATTTGGAAAAGTGAGCATGACTCCACTCATTTCTAACAAAGTCTGCCGTGCTTTGACTAGGACTTCGATTTCCACATGACTGTAGCATTAGCACCTCCTTCGTCACGGAAGTTGGGCTTGAGCTATATCCTCAAGCTCGTAGTGTTACAGTATCGCCTACTTTTACACGTAACGGGCCGCTACTACGAATACAAGCTAGCTAATATATAATGTTCAATAGTAGCAAACGGAGGGTTTTATTCTTCACTCTGTACTTCTTACCTTGTTGCGTAATTCTATGTTCTTAAGCTGTGACTTCTACCGCCGTCTTTTCTTATCGGTGGTCAAGCTGGGCGAGTCTATGTTCACGTTGCCCTGTTGGCGGCGGAGCTTAGCGAGGTTGCCTACGATAGTCCGAGTTCGAGGATGGTCCTGGCCCAGCTGTCTCTCGTATCCTGTCGATGCCCGCAGGTACATCTGCTCCGCCTCGTCCAGCTTGCCTTGATCAGAGTATAGAATACCGAGATTGTTAAGTATGCCGAGAGTCGTGGTGTGGTCCGGTCCGAGTGCTTTCTCCTCGTAGGTTAGTATACGATAGAATATAAACTCGGCTGTATTTAGCTGGGTTTGCTCTTGTAATAGTATAGCAATAGCCTTAGCTCTAAATACTTGATCCTCTCCTATCTCGTTAATAGCACTAATAAATTTACTATGGGTTAGTCTTATCGCATGTGGGTACAAATCGAGTGTATAATAAGTGCGCAAAGTTCTCCCAACTTTCTACATCGATCGACTCTGCCACACAGTCGAAAGCATACCAGTAGCTCCATGACTCAATCTGTTGGTTTAGCCCGGAAAGTGTCCAGTCATGGACACACGTGTGCATACTGTATGTCTTTGTACCTGATTGAACTTCGACAAAGCAATAGTCGACCAAAGTGCGCATCATGTTTCCGAACTCGACATAGTCGCTGGCGACGGACACTAACCACCCTGGCAACTTGTCGTCTCTTCCAGCATGGAAAAGGTCATACCAGATCGACTGGTGACCGAAGTATGCCAACAACTTCAACATCTGCGCCGCTTCGGCATTTTCTTTCTTCAGTCGTCGATATGACAGGTCCCACGTAGTGTACAAGGTTCGATCTTGATACTCACTCAATCGGAGAGGCCGTCGTGGGTTGATGTTCCATCGCTTCTCGTACTCGTGAAGGTACCACTCGAACGTCTCCGTACTTTTGTCTTTGTGGAGAAAGGCGCCGGCTGTGGCCAACGCCAACGGGAGCCCTGCTAATCTCTCAGCAAGACGTCGAGCGTGAACGTCTACCGACGTCAGTTAGTAACTGGACAGCAGAGTGAACTCCTGGTACTGGCCTTCTTTGACCTTTTCTCGCTTCGACCGCATCTGAATTATCTCTAGGCTTTCTCCAATATTGCTAGTCGATCGCACCATAAGCGCCACTGGGCCAACTTCGTCTGGGAGGCGGGTGGTTATGATGATAGATCCGTGAGATGCTGAAGGATAGTAATCTTTTAGGTCGTACGACTGAGGCTCGTCGTAGTTGTCGAAGATCAATAACCACTGAGTGTTCTTCGTGTCCGATAGCCACTGCTTTACGCCAGCGACGACCTGCTCACCGTTTAGCTGCCTGAGATCTTGTACATCAAAGATGGTTTCGGCGATCGACTTAAAACTGGTTTTCAGCATGGCTTCCGAGGTGGCATCCGTCCAGAAGATGGAGTCGTAACTGTTCTGCATGTGCTTAGCATAAGCGATCGCGAGCTGTGTCTTGCCGACCGCCGCCCATCCCACCAAGTACCAGTCGTCGTCGTTCTGTCCAACTTTTTTGTGGGCTTAATGTCTGGTGCATCTGACTGGTTTCAGCAGCCCGGCCCACGAACAAGCTGGTGTCGATATATGGTGCCTGGCCGAGACAGAGACCGGCAGGTTTGGTGAACCTAAAACCGAGCTTTCGTCTCATAACTAAGCTAAGTTAGCGACCGATCAATTGCGCTCTGCCAGGAGTGTCAACGTTGAACGGTATAGTAGATGTAGACGAGCGAATGACATTCTATTAATATGTCACCCTGCGAATAGTAGACTGTCCTAGGCAAAGATCATTCTATCGGCTTTATTTCTTACCAAGATTGAAATTCTGTGTACCGCTCATGTTGTCGTAAATGAACTGTTGTCCATCACCCGTATTGTTGTTCTGCTTGCCGTACCAATTGGTAAGATTCATGCCTGCACGCCCCTCATCGTCCAGCGAGGGCTCCAACTTCTGCAGATCTTGGAGGATTTGCTCGAGTTGCTGGCGTTGCTCTGGCTGCGCCGACTGAACCGCTCGGTGGTTGACCACGAGCTGGACGTCCTTTGTGATCAACACCATCAATTCTTCCACCTTGTTACCCTTCCCCAGCCGTCGTACCACTTTGATATAACGTTTGTTCCAGCCATCCGTCTCGGTCGTGACGATCTTCTTAAAGATGGTCTGTAGATTGTGCGCTCGCTGATCGCAGTCCTCGAGAATATCCTCTAGGGCCTTATATACATCCGGCGGGATCGAGTCTTTTCGAGGTTCGAGGTAGGTCTTATACGTCGTGAGCGTGTTGGCGAGAATAGGAAGTTGACGCGTCACGACGCGAAAGGTCATAGAGAGTTTTAGATCCTTAGAAGCGCTGTCGTAAATCTTAATACAGGTGTTGTTGATGCCGACGACGGCAGAGATAGCACCAATTACTTCAAGACCAGATATCGTGCTGGTTCAGTATAAGCGAAGATAAGAGGTGAGGAGAAGAGTTAGAGAATACCAGATTTAAATGAGGACATAGCGACGAATACAGTCAGCCGTACCTGGACGGGAGGAGCAGGCGAAGCACTCTACCAGACCTTACAGGCAGAAACACAATACACAGAGTAAAAGAACCAATGATGTGGGCGGGACAGATTCACGCCATGTTTTGATGGGAGAGGGGGAGCCAACTTCAGCGAGCCAGGAACATCTTCATTGTTGCCGTCCGCATGGCCTTGGCATGCTCGCCGAAACAGGTTGTAGAGAGACGCTTGGGTAGGGCCAGTTTTGCAAGTAATTGTAAGCGAAGTCTTTGCGCCATGAATAGGCATCGAACAAGCTCTTGATCCTGGCCTAGGCCGTGAGGCCGGCCAAATACTCCGTAGTATTTACTGTACGTTTTGCTGCAGCCTGGTAAGCTAAGACGGCTTTGCTTACTGAGTATGTTGAGGTCCAACGTTGATTGGCAGCAGCTCGACGGTGGCCGCAGCTGCCAGCCGCCGGAGCTAGTGCAAACATTACACCATCACCACCAATGAGTCCGACTGTGGCTGGATCTTCAAAGCACGCTAGAAGGACGCGTCACGGCCGGGTGAGTCGCACATGAGTCGTGCAAGATCAGGGGTGAGGCGTGGGTGAGCAAAGCGGCAGCTCACTAGGCCGGGTGAGGCGCGCGAGCCGGGAGCAGCTGGCAGAGGTAGACGCGTACATGGAGAAGCAGAACAATTTATACCGGCGGCTTGAATGTGGTGGTCCTTTGACGCTGCAATAGCAATTGCTGTGTTCATTTACTGGACAAAGATGGACCTCATGAAGCTGCTACCCTCGTTAGGTGTTTCAGGTGGGGGAGAGACCATTGTTGGCATGCCCACGAGGCGCATGCCAAAAAGGTGCTGGTCGTTGCACTTATGAGTACCGTAAATCGGCCCTACCTATGATTTTGATCTCTTCTACATCACAGCTTCGCGAAACTTCTTAATTACCAAGCTTTCAGGCACAACTGCAATTCATCAGGCTGCAGATCACTTATTCCATCACTCAATTCAAGTGTTCCATCTGCAAATCTACAGTTTTGCAAGGTTGACAGATTGACCTGTGGCGGACTTTCCTTGCGAATCCGTGCCAAAGCCTGTGCCCAATTATACGCTACGTCACCCGGCCCTTCCCTCGTTTTCATCCACAGTCACAAGTCTCACAGGTCTTGCTGGAGGCAAGGCCACCGTCACCATTTCACCTCACGCAGAATCTTCGATACCCTCACGGGCTGGCAATAAAAGAAAGGCTTCATCTGAAGACTTAGCCCGCCCAGAAAAGAGAAAGATGACTACACAAGGTGACACCGTCATGGAAGTGGACAACCCAGCTGCTGCTATTGAGCAGTTGAAGAATGGCGACATAGATGAGTCGCTGTACAGTAGACAGCTATATGTTCTTGGCCACGAGGCTATGAAACGTATGGGCTCGTCCAATATTCTGGTTGTCGGCCTGAAGGGTTTGGGAGTAGAGATTGCGAAAAACATCGCACTTGCTGGCGTCAAGTCTTTGACTCTCTTCGATCCTCAACCTACTCAGATAGCTGATCTATCATCGCAGTTCTTTTTGCATGCTGAAGATGTCGGCAAACCACGAGCACAGATCACTGCCCCGCGGGTGGCCGAACTGAATTCCTACACACCAGTTTCTGTACACGAATCGCAGTCCTTGACGGATGATTTAAGTCAATTGAAGAAGTACCAGGTGGTGGTCCTAACAAATACTCCACTAAAAGAGCAGCTACAGGTCGCAGATTTCTGTCATCAGAACGGCATATATGTGGTGGTGGCGGATACGTTTGGCTTGTTCGGTTACATCTTCACAGATTTTGGCAAGAACTTCACCATTGGCGACTCTACAGGCGAAAATCCTATCAGCGGCATCATCGCGGACATCGACGATTCTGGCCTTGTCTCTGCTCTTGATGAGACAAGACATGGCCTCGAAGATGGTGACTACGTTGAGTTCGCTGAGATCAAGGGCATGGACAAACTAAATGGTGCTCCCCCACGAAAGATCACTGTCAAGGGTCCCTACAGTTTCTCCATTGGCGACGTTGCTGAGCTCGGCAAATACCAAGGTGGTGGACTGTTTTCGCAAGTCAAGATGCCCAAGATATTAGATTTCGAGCCATTATCGGAGCAATTGAAAAAGCCAGAGCTCATGATATCTGATTTCGCCAAGTTCGACCGACCTCAACAACTACATCTTGGAATACAAGCTCTCCATGCTTTCGTTGACGAACATGGTGGCGAGCTGCCTCGACCGCACAATGATGCTGACGCTCAAAAACTGTTGGGTCTTACGAAGAGAATTGCCAAGGAGACAGAAACAGAAGTCGAACTAAGTGAGAAGCTTATCACAGAGCTTAGCTACCAGGCCCGGGGTGATCTGAGCCCGCTAGCTGCATTCTTCGGTGGTCTAACTGCACAAGAAGTGCTCAAAGCTGTGTCTGGCAAGTTCACCCCTGTCAAACAATGGCTGTATATGGACTCCCTGGAATCATTACCTACTTCTGTCGCTAGATCTGAAGAGCTTTGTAAGCCACAAAATTCCAGATATGATGGACAGATCGCAGTCTTTGGTACGGAATTTCAGGAGAAGATCTCCAACGTGCGCAACTTTCTTGTTGGATGTGGTGCTATCGGCTGTGAGATGCTCAAGAATTATGCTATGATTGGTCTGGGATCAGGGTCCAGAGGCCACATCACCGCCACCGACAACGATTCCATCGAGAAGAGCAATCTTAACAGACAGTTCCTCTTTCGACCCAAGGATGTGGGAAAACAAAAGAGTGACTGTGCTGCTGCCGCGGTGCAAGCCATGAATCCTGACCTCAAGGGCAAGATAACAACTATGAACGACCGGATTGGTGCAGATTCCGAAGACGTTTTCAATGAGAACTTCTGGGGTGAACTCGATTTTGTAACAAACGCACTAGACAACGTGGAGGCCCGAACCTATGTTGATAGAAGATGTGTTTTCTTCATGAAGCCATTGCTCGAAAGTGGCACGTTAGGCACAAAAGGCAATACTCAAGTGATCCTTCCTCGTCTCACAGAATCATACTCGAGCTCTCAAGATCCACCGGAACAGTCTTTCCCCATGTGCACTCTCCGCAGCTTTCCCAACAAAATCGAACATACCATTGCGTGGGCAAGAGATTTATTCCAGTCGTACTTCGTTGGACCGCCAGAGATTGTCAACCTTTATCTGACACAACCAGACCACATAAATACTACCCTCAAGCAACAGGGCAACGAAAAGCAAATTCTCGACAGTCTCAAAGATTTTTTGGTATCCGACAAACCGTCAGATTACAATGACTGCATTGCTTGGGCCCGGATGCAATTTGAGAAACAGTATAGCAATGCCATTCAACAGTTGCTGTACAATTTCCCGTCGGATGCAACAACCTCATCCGGGGCAAACTTCTGGTCTGGTCCCAAGCGATGTCCAAAAGCACTCAAGTTTGACACTTCCAACGAGACGCATATGGGTTTTGTGAAAGCAGGAGCAGCTCTCCACGCATATAACTACAATATCGAAGCGCGCAAGATGTCTACTTCAGATTATGCCAAGGTCATCGATAGCATGATGATTCCTGAGTTCAAGCCAGACTCTAACGTTAAGATCCAAGCCGATGAGAAGGAACCCGATCCGAACGCCAACCAGCCCGCATTCAACGACCAGGATGAGCTGAATAACATCATCGCCGCCTTGCCTGCACCAAAGTCATTGCCAGGCTTCCGTCTTAACGTTGTTGAATTCGAAAAGGACGATGACACCAATCACCACATCGATTTCATCACGGCGGCGAGCAATCTCCGAGCCCTGAACTACGACATAGCCGTGGCTGATCGCCATAAGACGAAATTCATCGCCGGTAAGATCATTCCTGCTATCGCTACGACCACCGCGTTGGTGACAGGTCTTGTTATTCTTGAATTATACAAGGTGATAGATGGTAAGGACGATCTCGAACAGTACAAGAATGGATTCATCAATCTCGCTCTGCCGTTCTTTGGTTTCAGTGAACCAATTGCCAGTCCCAAGGGCACGTACCAAGGCAAGAATGGGGAAGTCACCATCGACAAACTATGGGATCGGTTTGAAGTGGACGATATCACTCTTAGTGATTTTGTTAAACACTTTGAGAACCTTGGCCTGTCAATAAGTATGGTCAGCTCTGGTGTGAGTCTGCTATACGCATCCTTCTATCCTCCTAGCAAGACAAAGGATCGATTGCCATTGAAGATGAGCAAGTTACTCGAAACCATCAGCAAAAAGCCGATTCCCGAGCACCAGAAGAACATTATCTTCGAGATCACAGCTGAGGATACTACCGACGAAGATGTTGAAGTGCCCTATGTCATGGTCAAGTACAGAAAGTGAGTTTTCAGCTAGGATCCGACTTGAAGAAACAAGCATTACAAGCGAGTGTCACGCGGAGTCTATATGCATGCGGCGCCTGCTGCACGGAATAGGGAGATTCGATAGGTTAGGCAGACAAGAACCAGACTCGAATATAGATTTGGGATGACAATGAGGTTTTTCTCGTGCATATGTCTCTGTCGTCTGAATTCCATACTCTTCCCTATGTGGTAGTCAATTGTATTGATCTGCCTCACAATCTGCGTAGGTGGCCAAGGCTTAATCTTGAATGTGTATTGACGGCGGATCCAAAGTGCTGTAGGCTTGCTATAGGACTTGGTTCCGCTCTAAGTGGTTAAAAACTCGCTGACATAACACGAAGCAGATTTTCATCTGCATTACCAAGTGACAATTATATAATCATCTATCATCATGACCTCACTAGCCCCGAATGTCAGCCATCCCCACTTTACAACTGCTTTGCAAGCCTATTGGGGGTTACCCAGCAGAGTATATATCCCAGTAGCACTTTCACATTCATTGTTTCCAGGCTGCTGTAAATGATCAGGACTCTTTTTTCAAAGAGAGGAAACATCTTCACTTATCAGACATTCTCGATACGTCTTAGTGGAGCCGCGGCAAGAGCAATTCGCATATCGTGCAGCAAGAGGAATCTGAGTACAAGTACAATCATGTCGGTAAGTCTCATAGCGATTCGTGAGCAAGTCACAATCAAAGAATGGAGGAAGCCTGACGGCAACCTGCCAAAGCTGGCTTAAGGATATGCTTGTGGTGCCGTCGAGCTGACGTTGTATCACACCTAGGGCGAACAAGAAATAACCAACAAAAAAGGCGAGTCGATCACGAGCTATGCTGGCAAGGATGGCAGCTTCAACAGACAGCAGTCTCAATTTCGAAGTGCTATCTCCCGAGAGTCTGGCGCAGAATTTCCGCCTGAGAAGGGCCGCTACCACCTCTATGTCAGCTATGCGTGTCCATGGGGTAAGTCTGGATGATCCTGAACCTGAAGCGACATGAACAAGGTCAACCAAACCATACTGACAACCTTTAGCCCATCGAACACTAATCGTCCGAAAACTGAAAGGACTTGAGGACTTTATCTCATTCACAAGCGTGCACTGGCACATGCTCGAGAAAGGTAGGACATCCCAAAGCCCTCTCTCTCTCTCACTCCCAAACACATACTTATCAATCCTCCCTCAGGCTGGCGCTTCGTCCAAGAAGGCGAAAACGTCCCCGGAGAAAACGTCACCAAGGACCCCCTCCATCCGGAATTCACCCACCTCCGCGAAATCTACTTCTCCATCAACTCCTCCTACCAAGGCCGCTTCACCGTGCCAACCCTCTACGACAAAAAGACTAAGAAGATAGTCAGTAACGAATCCGCCGAAATCATCCGCATGCTCTACACCGAATTCGACGACCTCTTGCCCGAGAAATACAAAAAAGTCGACCTCTTCCCCAAATCCCTCCAGTCCCAAATCGAAGAAACAAACGACTGGACCTACAACGACATCAACAACGGCGTCTACAAATCCGGCTTCGCCAGCACCCAAGACGCATACGAAAAAGCCGTGCACCAACTCTTCACCTCCCTCGACCGCGTCGAGAAACACCTCGCCTCCAACACTACCAATGGACCATACTACCACGGCACCGAAATAACAGAAGCAGATATCCGTCTCTACCCAACCATAATCCGCTTCGACCCGGTGTATGTCCAGCACTTCAAATGCAACATCCGCGACGTCAGGTCCGGATACCCGAATATCCATCGCTGGCTGCGCAATTTGTACTGGAATGTTCCGGCTTTTGGCGAGACGACGCAGTTCGAGCATATCAAGAATCATTACACCAGGAGTCATAAACAGATTAATCCGTTCTCGATTACGCCTGTGGGACCGGTGCCGGATATTTTGCCGGTGGAGGAGGAGGTGGAAGCTGTTAAGGCTGCTGTGGGGAAGTAGGGAGGTAGGTAGGTAGGTAGCTGGTGGATTGCCCATTTCAGACTCAGATAGCTACGTAGGTACATATCTGGGCAGTAGTGACTCGAATCCTTATAGGGAAAAAAACAACCACGTCCATTCATTCATCCATTAACGCGGAAAATGCTGTCCTCGGCCGTCGCGACATTCATCTACTACTTAAGTAAAACATTCATTTTACGAGTCTTACCTGTGTAGGTATCAATTGAGATCTACACATCAAAGCCGGAGGGCTGCGCAGCGCCCAAGCTGAGTTCAAATCGTCCATTACCCTACAGTACAATATCCTACTGTAACATCACCCCTCTTCAAGCATAACAAACAACCTTGAATTCATCCCGCTAAGTTACATGTGTATTTACCCACCCCAAACGCATAACTACATGTATCGTACACAATACCCATATTACATACCGTGTGGCAGGTCACCCTGCCTAGGCGAGGTGTGCAGTTGGTTCTTGTAGATACCCAGGGTTGCAGACAGATCAGCAAGTTAGTTAGGACGACAACAGGAAGTAGAGAGGGTACGGAGGAGGAGGACATCGCACGCTGGAAAATCATTATTGGTTCTCGAATTCGTCTGTCCTACGAAGCGTATAGCACAGTACTTCCCGAGAATAATCGGAACGTTTGTTCATGACTCCCACTATAGACACTTGCGAGCCCTAGGTAGTAGCTACCTAGTTGATCGGTCTATGCACGCACCAAAACCCTTCGTGCCGCCATTCCATACGAGTAACTGTCCATCCAACCACCTATGACAAAACTCAAAGACTCCATCCATATATGCAACGCAACACCACCCTGTGCATACTTAAACACAGTGAAAATCTTCGGGCACTGGCGCTGCTAAATTCGTGATAGACAGTCTTGTCTCACGTTAGTACATGTTTCCTCGATGCATATCCAATCATGATATTCTTCCAACAGATTTGAAAATTGAGTTGAGATTATCGTCAGGCTGTGAAAGATTAAATGCAGAATGCGAAGCACTCGTGTATGTTTCAGTGGTGGATTTCCTCATGTCAGTCGAAGTTGAGATGTCGTAAATGGCTGGTGGAGAGCCGTAAAACCCTGTCACTTGGACCTTGCACACTCGAACGCCGATAATGTGATAGGCATCATGGTGTCTGCCACGCCTTCATTTTCTATTTTGGCTGGACCCCTCGCTCGTCAGTGGACACAAAGGTTAAGTTTTGGTCCGGCATGTCGTAAAGCATGAGTGTTAAAGATATGGTCGAGCGGTAATGTTGCTTTGTGAGTGGGGAATGGCGAGGCACAGCCACAAGTGATGTTGAGTGGCCATCTGACATGCAGAAGCATGGATCGAGGGAGATCTGTATTTGTGTCTTTGAGATCTTGTCTTTGGCTCATTAGCGCCTTCATATGGTAAGATTCGTCAAAGAGATGTATAGACATCTGCCAGGTTATATGTCTTTTTCGTTATGTATTTCGGTTTGGGAGCGTTTT
>Ga0181469_100016_pt1 | contig 44553 bp, 48 predicted proteins | sample InSIn2SAF170_2_FD_119081 | JGI IMG/M metagenome (GOLD analysis project Ga0181469, IMG submission 119081) | Clean room microbial communities from NASA Spacecraft Assembly Facility at Jet Propulsion Laboratory, Pasadena, California, USA -... ... | reverse complement strand
GTGCGTGATTTGCTGGAGGGGTGTCCAGTGGAGTTCGTTGAGGTTTGATTGCGAACAGATGTGTTCTTTCCCGTTGCGGAAGATGCTGCATTGGAGGTTTATGTTCCATGTTGCGGCTGATGAGTCGGGGGATGTAAGATGGGGTAGTGGGTTTGGCTGTTGATCGGTGTGGCGGGGACAACTGGCGACTTGGTTGAGGGCTTCGATGGGGATGATCCAAGGCGATATGCTTGTCAGACTGCCTTTACTATGGAAGGGTCCCAGGGGTTGCATTTCGGCAAATTGAATGCTACGGGCGGACCAGTCGTTCAGAAGGGTGATCCCGAAGATATGATTCTTCGCGTTGGTGATGTCGAGTCTTTGTCCTCGGGGAATGGGGTTAGATATGCAGATACCCATTTCGAGTTCGAAGTCGAGTTTGTTCTCGGCTTGGAATGTGGGTGAATCGCCTGGTTTGAGTGGGAAAATACCTTTTGGTCTTGTTATGGGGGTGCCAGATATTGCGAGCGATGATGTGCGGCCGTTGTAGACTTGGGGTAGGTAGTACCAGTTCGGGGATATTTGGAGGTTGAAGACGTCGCTGCACTGTAGAATGTTAGCATCGTACCACCTGCATTCTGTTCGTCGTTGACGAATGTTAGACGCGATGGAAGAGAGAGCTCGACACTATTACATACGTTCTTGGCGTGTTCATAGGAACAGTAGAAATCAGAATAATTCCTACTATCCATGGGAAGATGCATCTTGACTTCCGACAGCTTGACGAAGAAGTCCTCCGATCGTTCTGTCTGCTGTGCTTGTATGAAATTTTTCAGACACTGTCTGAACTGCTGTCGAGCATCGGAAGGCAAGGTTGCGAAAGCATTCCAGGACGGCTAATCACATGCGTCAGATCGATCTCGAGTTAGAATACTGTCCATTGCTGCTCACTTTAGAGAAGACATCTTCTGGAAGCGCAGCACCCAGAGATTCGAAGTGGGAAGTCTTAACGGCATGTCCTATTCGAATGGCATAGTCTTCGTAGGCCACTGCACATTCTCGTGGTGATTGACTACCATCATCAGGCTGGCTGGGGGAGGTAGCACTGATGACACCGTATGGAAGGTTGTCAATCGTGAAGGAGGGAGAGGAAGACATGGTTGCCAATATTGGTTCCTCTTTTGAATTGATTCGAGAACAAGGAATGCTGCTTGCTGCAAGCTTGGAAGGAAGTGAAGTTTGGTATGCTTGGTAAGTCACATGTTTGTGAGTTCACGTCAGCGGGGAGTTCGGACTCCGATGTCAACAACCTGGGGAAGTTACGGTGAGTTTGTCTAGAACATGATCGCCGAACACTCCGAGGTTTTGTTATTGTGATATTCGATAGGCACGTGTAGAGACAGCAAACAGAATTGGGCTTCGATGTTGTGCAGGCTATCAACTCTGATATGTTGTATACATTGCATGATGGGAAGGTTTCTTCTGGAGTCATCCCAGCAGGTTCTACGTGGCAATGCTTTTGACTCCTTCTCAATTGATCTCGACTGTATGTTTGAGGAGTGGGACGGCACGTATACCACCGCATATGAAGGTTTTATATCTTGCCATCAAGCCGTTTGTATCGGCTAATTCCCACTGGTGGGTAAGTCACCTGTGGTCCCCAAATCTTCCTTCATCTCCTTGCCGTCAACTGTCAGCGGCTTGACATCCTGCAGAACAAACATCATTCTTGCCCAATCTGTTTCACTCTTATTCCTCCACTGATGTTGTGTTGCTCTTTGCACTGCCACATCACCTCTCTTCATTTGGTGCTTCTCCCCACTATCCAGCAGCATCTCGATCTCACCTTCAAGCACGATGCCATAATCCAAGCTTTGAGTTCTATGCATTGCACAGCTGTATCCGGGAGCGAAGTCAACACATCGAATGACGGTACCGTTGGGGTTGACGAGTCCGAGTTTCTTCTCCGCCATGAGATCGTTATGGGTGGTCAGATCGACGTTGGAATTAAGATCAGCCGGCATGGATGAAGTGGTGTAAACGACACTGAAAGCCATGTTCTTGTTATCATAAGGTTGCCATTGCAAATCATTGTCTGTCTGGACTATAGCTTTACCAGAATCGTTGTGTCCTGTGACGAAGCGATGCAATTGGGGTAAGTTGGATAGCTGACCAGAGGAAGAATCTGAGGATGCCATATTGATTGCAAGCCTGGTTTCGAAGTGAAAGCAAATCCGAGACCTTGAGCACAAAAATGCGAACCAATGCCAGAGGTCTTCGGAGGTTTGGTGCTAACCACGTTGATGTAGCTGAATTGAAGATTGTTGCGTATTTCTTGACCAGAAGGCAAAGAAGTATTGGGTAGGGATGGGAATGGAAAAAGCACTGACTGGTTCAGAGTGCAAACTAGAGATTGAACAGAAAGAGAGGCTTGATGTGTTGAATTGAGAAAAGAAGTTACATACCATGTCTGGTCAGGCACGAAAGCTCTTCCCCACAACCGAACTTCGGATCGGAGTTGCATGCATCAAAACAGCTTCAATTGGAGTACCACGCACCAGTATCAGTAGTAATCTCAGTCTTGAAAGGAATCCTGAGCTCTAAAGACGACAGCAACAGGGATCCAAGATTCGTACATCTCGACTCTTTTCATCATGAGGTGAACCCTGGGATCTCAAGAACTGCAACTGAAACTACAACTGGAACAGGAGCTCTGGGGCTGCCCCGCATTCCGTGGTTCGAAGCTGCAAGCTAATGTCCAGCTTTATCGATAAGCTTACCTAAGCTCCACATCCCAATTGCTTGCATTTCTCTTGATCACGATCTTTAATACCTAACACCCACACCTTCACGCTCAACAAACGTTCACGTGCTGCTCAACCGACCCACAAACCACAACCTCATGCCCCGTCTCCCATCCGTAAGACCCAATCTCCTCCAGATCCACCGAATCTCTCAGCGTCGCACACTGCTCCGTGTCCGACTACCCACACGCCGCTTCCACTCCGAACCTCAATCTCACTCAACACACCGCGCCTTGCACCGCTGGACCGCACAGGCAATTGGCACACCATTTCTAGTAGCATACGTCTGTGAACGAGTCGCCAACAGTGATGGAAGCGGTGGCATGAGCTGGAAGCTCGATGTCGATAGCATGGGTGAGAAGCTGTTGGTTGAGCCTGCGCGGCTGTAGATGAATTGTCGGAGGATATTCCGTGAGAAAAGACCTGGCGCGCTGGGGGGCCGGAGTGTATGTTCAAGAGTTGTTGTGTCTTGTTGCGGAACATGTTTAGGCTGGGGGCCGAAATATGGGGTAACACATTCATTGGGAAAGATGTAGGCTTGTTGAAAAGACAATCAGGAGGAAGGAATACATCAACAATCAAGCACGATCGAGATTGGCAAAGGACATGTCCGACCGCCTCATCCTCGCCAGACACCTAATGTCACTTCTAATTGTGATCTCACTCTCTCGGCCGCTTGTACCGTTGGAACAATCGACGGACCACGATCAAGCGTCACTACGCCTCCTGAACTCAACAATCGGTCCATCACGCTGCGCAACGAAAGTATCCCTCAATCCAAACGCACCGAACTTATCCCTACCCAACTCACTACCAGCCTTCCTCCTCACGTCGCACGTCCAAAACACTTTACCCAACGCCAGGCTCAACTCATTATAAGCCATGGTCTTACCCAAACATCCTCGCGTACCGACACTAAATGGACAGAACGCGCTCTTGGCCCTCGCAATATCTTCACTATTTGTGTACTCTCGCATCCACCGCTCCGGTTTGAAGGCATGTGGATCGGGGAAGTAAGATGGCGAGTGGTGAATGGCGTAGGCGGACGTACCCACCTCTGTACCGGCGGGAACGTGTTCACCTGAGATGATCATCCCTTGGCCCGTGACTTCACGACGAAGAGAGGATGGGAGGGGCGGTGATAGTCGGAGACTTTCGTCGATTACGGCACGGAGATAGTGGCATGAGCTTAGTTGCGGACCGGATACGATCTCGTCGACTGATCCGAAATTGTCTTTCAGTTCTTTCACTAATTTGTCGGCCTTTTCAGGATGTTTGGTCAAATAGAAGAAGGCTGCTGCCACCGTGGTTGATGTCGTGTCCGACCCGGCAACGATGAGCAAACGGATTTCGGCAAGGAGCTCGGGTTGTGAATATCCTTTTCCAGTGTCTGGGTCCTTGGCTTCGGAGAGGTAGTAGATGAAATCGGTCCTTTCTTTGCCGCCATTTTTCTGGACATCTGTTTTGTGCTGCAGTCGTTCTGTCAATGCGGGTACAGTGAAGCTTTTGAACTCTTTGAGATGCTTCTCGATCTCAGGCATGAGATATTTGGCGAACGGTGTCTGCTCAGTGTAGAACTTGTACAAGGACATGAGAGGTGTGCTACCTACCTTGAAAGGGCATTAGCATGAAGGCCGTATAGTGAGCGGATAGGTGATTAAGCTTACTGTGAGAAACACTGCCGCCCTTGTGATCATGAGTTTCGGTAATGAACGCATCTTGCTCGACCCGATCAGATTGAAGGATTTACCAAAGCACAGGTCTCCAAGAACGTCGAGTGTCAGGTAATTCGCATATATCGCCATATTCTTAGGTGTCGACCATCCTTTCGTTTCGTCTGCGGAACCTTCCAACAATACAACCAGCCACTTGTTAATATTTTCAATCATAAAATATTCAAGTCCTCGCAGTGCTTGTTCAGAGAAGCCATGAGCCAGCACCTTCCGCTTCGCAGCGTGAACATCTTTATCGATAGCTGAATGTGTCGAGACCACTCCTCGCTCATGTAAGAAGACGTAGTTCTTCGCTTTTTGAATGTCGATGTTCTTGGAACCGGTGTATATATCCCGTAAGCCATCGGTTGTGTTGAAGATGATTTGATTCGGGCCATAACGGACAATTGGACCGTATTTTTGGTGGCATTCGAGTTGGTCGTAGTGGCGGTCCTTAAAATAGCTGTGGTAGGTGTCGTACCAGGTTGTGATTTTGGCAAGGAATGGGCCTGGATATTTGGCCAGAGGGTGGAGAGTTAGTCGGTATATCACCACGCCGAAGATCTGTTCGCGAGGTTAGTGTTGATGTTCATCACGGACTAGTATTTGGTGAGTGCTCACGTAGATCACGGTGCTCGCAAGAACGGCGAGTAGGATGTTAGCCATAATCGTGAGTCTGTAGCTTTTCCAATTTCAAGAACCAGAAGTGCCTGGAACCAGCGCGAGACATCGTATATGAACCCTTCGGAGTAAGCGAAAGCATAAGGCCATCTGCGTGGACCTTGAGGATGGAGGAATTAAAACTCTATTCGGCGTAAGCAGGCAATTCACAAAATTCACAAAATCTTTGCTTAATGGAATGTTTGGCTGCTATGACCGCAAAGTTTGTGGCAGTCGCCGAGGATGAAGCCATGTTAACGAACCCATGGGCTTGAGAACAGACAACCCAACCCATGCCAACTGGTATCCTACGATTCAAGTCTGCAGGCCGTTTGCGAAATCCATTTGCGATAACAATAAACTTTTGAAGATCTCCACAGTAAGAAGTTTGGTTATGTACTTGAATCGTCCTAGACTGTTAGCGCTTACAGTATGGTTCAGTACTAAGACGAAAAAGGCGATACCCACGATTCCAAGATACACATCATTGGTGTACATGTATCGTCTGAAGTCCATCAATGTTGTCGGCCGAACACACCAGCGTCGAGTTTGGTCCCTGAGAACGGATTAGTGGAGTGGCGTGTACTGTAGTACCTCCGCAGATGATGTAGTGCTTACAGTACTGCTATCCTACATACAGTAAATACATCCTTTCAACGTGGTCCATCGAAATGATCGATTTGCCCAGATCGAACTTCATCAGAGCCAGCAATTGCGCCCTTCGACACATGAGTGTACATTGGAATGACATAGTCAAGGAATGGGATGGCATCGAAGGCGGATGGCAGGATTTTAGGCAAACCTCGTTGATGAATACCAGAGATAGTTTCGGACGAAGAAGGAACATGTTGGTCCGCACTCGTGTTCAGCTATGTCAGATATTGGTAGTGCCTGGAGCAAGCTGGGGGAAGGCCTGGTTCGAGGAGAGTGTACGTCTGCTTACGGTGTAGTAAGCGCTCCAGTCGACAGAGGCGAACATAGGTAGTTAAACGGAATGGTTGGACAATCGACGAGAATGCGAGAAAGTCTGACCGCGAAGGATTTGGCAACAATAACAATGACAAACCAAGAAGGTCATGGCGAGAGCCTCTGCGGAGTCATATTCTTTCACTCGTGAAGCCCAGGGTAGGGAACGCAGGCCATCGATCCTCCGCAAGGTATTTTCTGCTCAGATTGCACTGCACTGTACTGAAGTGGCCGATCAAAAGACGATACATGAGATCTTGTGCAGGTCAGCAGCATCGGCCACAATGTCGCCGAAGTGTCCTCAGCTCAACATCCTCTTGTTCCTGAATTCGATCAGAAATGTCGGCATTCATAAGAGTCAGTCGCTTCTGGATATGCCGTCTGGTCAAACATGAGTGAGCAACCGTCGGAGTACTTTGATTTCCTCGGGTGAAGAGCTAGATTGATTGCGCATAATTCTCGGTAGTTGCGAATGCCTTAACACCTGAATCTGACATGATACAATGTGCTTGCCGCTAATACTGATGACGTTAGAGGGACTGACCACAGAACATGCTCCTGTGGCATAACAATTTAGAGTCGTTTGCGGCGCTGACACGGAAACGAGAATGGCCAGACGAGAACACCAATTCTTCGACATGAAACGACGGTTGTTGAAAAAGTGATGATGTCACTGGGCTCGGGCTCACCACCGAGAAAGAGGCTAACTTACGGGAAGTCGCCAGTAGAACTGGATTATGAAGTGAAGGCAATCTCGCAAAACCGTTTGCCCCGTATCCATCGTTGTCAACGTGCGCCGTTCGAAGCTTCCCTCTGGCATGCACAACTCGTTAGCTTCGATGCATAGCGGAGACCCCCTTGAAACTCTAAAAAGCGTAGCGTGCGCCAGTATCATTGGTTTCGTCATCGACCGACAGAAGGACGTCTTTGATAACACATCGAAGTTGGTAATGTTGACCTTATGCTCCACGCAATGCGTTGCGGATATGCCTGGCTTTGTATCGACATCTCTCAACATTGTCTAAGAAACATGGCCGCTTTGAGGTATCTACGTGCCATCGCAATGGTTATTTCGCGTCATCGTCAGTGGACGGGATTTTAGACATGCTGTAGAGCGATTCAGTTAATCCTTCGCAGAATATTGTTGTTCGTAGACAATGTCATCCATAGCAATATCGTTCAGCCGTGCATGAATAAATAAGAATAGTAGCAACATAGCGAGACTAGCTGCCATGATATTATAACAAGTGGGAGTTTATAGATGTGACCAGCAAGGATTTTTGTTCAATGCAGATTTGATTCAAGTGATGTATTAATCCGGACCAGTATACTATGCTATCCATGCTGTACAAAAACATCTAGTAGATGTATTCCACCGACCATCAAAACATTTAGAAGAGGACTGCAAGACCGAGAAGACCGGCACCAAAGATACCAGCACCTGCGGTGGCAGCGGCAGCAGCACCAGCTTTGCTTGAAGCTGTGGCAGCGGCAGAAGTAGCCGAAGAAGCAGCTGAGGCAGCTGATGATGTAGCAGCGGAAGTTGCTGAGCTAGCTTTAGAGGCAGCACTGCTGATGGCGGAGGAAGCTGAGCTCATAGCGGATGAAATCGCAGCTGTGTTGTTTGCGGAAGAGGCCGAGGCGAGGACAGAGCTCAACCTTGAGGTAACACTCGACGAAGCGCTTGCCAAGGAGGAGTTGGCTTTCGAGGTGACAGATGAAAGCTGAGAGCTAACAGAGCTCATAGCGGAGGTGATGGCGGCGCTGTTGGTGCTTGTAACAGAGGATGTGGCGGGAGAGGGATCAGCGTTGTTGGTAGCAGCTGTATCGGTTGCGCCACCAGTATCTCCTTGAGCAGAAACGAAAGGAGCCACGAAGGCGAGGAGGGCAAGCTTTGAGTATTGCATGTTTGCTGTGGAACTTGGGGAAAATTGATTGGATGTATTAGGACGTTTACGTTTGAGAAGTTGTACAACAATTGAAGTACTTTTGGCTGTTTGGAGATGGAGAGAACGGATGCTGAGAGGTGACAAGCATGGCAAATATATACCTACTGTTCATTGACTCAGTAGAAGCTAGCAGAACCTTTGAACAGACTCCATAAGTATAACCGCCGAAGGAGTTATCCCGTTTGTGGGTGCTTCCGGCCGTGTAGGCCTCTCAAGAATGAGCAAAGAAGCACGGACTATGACGTATAGCTGGTCATGATGGCTTCTTTCCACCAGGGGCAACCGAGAATCCACCAGGGCGTCCACGCTAGATTAGGCATAGTTCAGCACTGCGGCTTCATCTAACACAAACGGAGGAGACACTAGTGTAGACTATCAAGCATTATGGACACGTCTGGATCTTGATGCATTTTGTTCTACTGAATGCACCGGCGAGACTTTGCTCAGAATGAGCTTGGAGCAACATTCAAATCGGCTCCTGGTTTGACTTGGCTTGATCTCAGTGATTCGCGCCTCGGACGTTGGTGTACAACCGCGTGCACGGTTCGTTGAAGATGGGGAAGGATTTCCTACGATTAATTTTTGGTGGCGAAAAGTTGAAGCTTATGTTTTAGGGGTCGACCATCACAGCTTATTTGGGAACAATGGCGCCTTCCTACCTCCTCGAAACAGTTCAAGCATCTCTTTTCCCATCCAAGACCCTCTTGTTTTTGCGATACCAGCCTCGAGATCGGCCGTTCGACCAGCTTGAATCAAAAGACCTTGACCGTTTGCTTTTATTCCCTGACCAAAGAGCCAAACAACGGATGCCGCAATCTCGCTTGGATCATTAATGGGTACTCCTGCTGCACGCATTCTTTTAGCCCAATCTGGTAGCGATTCTCCAGCATTCCTCCCAGAAATGATTTCTGTCAACGTGATACCTGGCGCAACAACGGAGATGGCAATGTTGAGTGTTGCGGTGTCGTTCTTTAATGCTCGCATTAGGCCGACGATACCTGCGTTCATTAACAATATTCTTAGCTGTGCCACCTGAGAGCTTACCATGTTTAGCCGCGCTGTATAACGGCGCACCAGCACTTGCAAGATATCCAGCCAAACTCGCAGTCATAACGATACTGCCTCCCTTCTTTTCATCCTTTCGATGTCTCATGTGGTATAGAGCAAGCTTGACGGTATCATTTGCAGCATTCATATCAATCTCGATGGTTCTTCTGTCTGGCTCAGCCAGCTTGCCTTCGGTGTCCATATCATCCTTGAAGAACTGATCTTTGTACTCTGCTATACCAGCGTTCACAAATACATTGTCGATGACACCAAACTTTTCAATGCCGGCTTCAAAACCCGCTCGCTGTTCGCGCCAGGATGTGAGATCGCATTTCTGGAAGAGAAAACGTGGAGAGTTCGTCAAAGATGAGGGAGCTGCAGATACAGGTGGATTGCGATCGAGGACAATTATATTGTTCTTAGGACAGATCGAGTGAAGTAGAATAGCTGTTTCAAGACCTATGCCTGAGCTTCCACCTGTAATCAAAGATGTGCAGTTTGTGGGTGATTTGAGGTCATTCTTGTTCACTGTGAATGCTTCCGTGCCTGCCATCGTGCTGCAGTATTGGTATGTCGTGTAGTTATCTATCATACAAGCATTTTCCTAATCGATGATGTTTTCTTGAAGCAATTCTCAAAGATAAACTAATGCTGTTCGCAGCCGCGGCTCCAGCAAGCAACAGTGGGCCAAAAGAACAACTTTCCGAGGCACAGCACCACTGAAGCAGTTCTGAATTGCGGGGAGCCTGGGGACACTCAGACAACGCCGGAGTTGATGTTGGTTGGGTCGTTCTTGCCTTAGCTTCCGGCATTCCACTCCTTGCCGAAAGGTGCTTACTACTGTATTTCTTAACTGCATCAGGCATGAGAAACGCTCACATCTGGTCTACTGTATCAACACTGATGTCTCCTTGTCCATTAGTGCCGCGAAATGCCAACCGGCACGAACTCTCACCATCTCTGAAGTCACTCCTGTCGACCTACAGCACGCTATCACCATGCTGCAACTTGTGGCGGTTTCGTTAGTTCGAAATGACTTATGAATCGAGAACATGTACTATATTACACTACTACGGCAGCCCGTCGAAATGACAATATCCTGACAATGCCCAAGGTGTCGGACACTACAGCTTGCTATGCTTACGCTGGATGAGGTAAAAAGTTCAGCACGATAGGTCTGTGGTTTAGCGGAAATGATGCTTCTGCACTCTTGGAGCACAGTTATGGAACGAAGTTCTGTACCAGAGTGTGACTGTCTGATTTGCAATGCTTCGATTCCGGTCCACTGTCAACTCACATACTAAACCCTCAGTCATCCAGCATCCCATCGTGATCCGTGTTCAAGATTTTGAACAGCAACTTCCACCACGTTACATTCACGACGAACTGATCCACTAACCGCAGAACTGATCTCTATACGTACCACCAACTCACAACGAAGAGCCTCATCTACACTTCTGAATGGCATTCACTTAAGAAAAGGAGTCTCGACGGAATACCAGGCACGCATTAACACTGTCACTATCCTCTGTCGAAGACTGCAACTTAAACTCTAGCAGAGGAGGACAGCCTAGCACATTACATTGCAAGGGCAAGCACCCAGGACACTTCACGTGGAGAAAATAGGTGCTGTACATGACAGATAGCGAAAAACGTCACTCGCCCAAGTAATTTGGCACCACAATAGGAATTCCACCTACGGAAGGCAACCTCCGGAAATTGCAAAATTCTCGAAAGAGCTACACCAGCTGTGGTCCTGCATTACTACCAGATGGCACTGTATTGTCGTTTCACCATCCCAAGATTGCTGGAAAGACTGCAGAAGATCGCAAAGATGACGCCCTTGCAACTGAAGTGCCTCAAGCTGCATACATTCACTTGGGCGAACAAAGAATCCATGTCAACACTTCTCAAGCTCGTTTCGGAAGCAACAGTTTAATCGTTGTTGCACTTAAGAAAAGGCGACGAGGTGGAAGAAGAGCTATTGCTGACAAATTGCGGTCGTCATTGGCTGACTCCAAACCTCTGATTTGCATGCACGGTGTCCTGGTGCGTTGTCTAGTCGATTGTGCTGGAGCAGGCCTGATGAATACATGAGGAAGTATCGAAGAAAGAGACCACAGATGCAGGGCAAAGTATGCACCTCAACCTTCTGATTGTGCATCGGCTTTACGAGTTCAGCAGGTTGAGGTATGTATGGTTCGACACAATTAGTGAAACGGGGTCAAGAAAGGATAGGCCCTTGGCAGTGGTAGATTGCCGATCCTTCCGATATCGATCCCTTCTCAGGAAGCTTCTGGACCAGCGATATTAGTTTTGAACCTTGAGTGGAGCAACAGTCACAAAAACAGCACGTGGCCCTTCCTTACGATGCTGCCGCAGACATGGACAACTGCTAAGGGCTGATTCGAAATGAAAGACACGCTGCCGAGGCTGCTGTGTCTTCTGCATGACAAGGAAATGTGCGTTCCCTTTTCAGTGGTTACAGCAGACATGGTCTGGAAGTGGTTTTGCTTCTGGTAGACTTGATAGAGGCGTTTTCGTACTGGTCTCAAACTAACTCATGCAACATCTGGCGAAAGCATATCCTTCGTGACACATTCTCGGGCACTCACTGTCAAGGCGTAATTGAAGCGCGACAAAGCACCAAACCGAGAATAGTCTTGAAGTTAACGTCTTACCTTCATTCCATGTGTTTGTCAACGTTGTCTACAACAAGGTCATGCTTAAACCCCTTTCGAATCAGCAATATGACCACATGTCAAACCGCCGAGGAAATGTCCACCCAGAATACCTTCAAACAGCGCAACACGGGCGACGATCTACAGCCCAGACAGATACATTACGTCATATGTATTTTTGGCTGACGACGAGCATCGGAAGGGATGTGGTGGAGCTGTCCTCATTTCGCTGAGAGAGGAAGGTTTCTGGAATCGTCGCACGGTAAGTGGATAGTTTCTACTCTGGGGATCTCCAATGATCACATGCCGGCTTACCGTTTGCTCATGCACTTCTCCAAGCTCATCCCTGCAGTACAAATCGTAGCTGGTAATGAGTGAATTGTTCTCAGATCTAGGGCAGAGATAGAATCTGACCGAGGGAACCACATCTGCTGAGAATAGAAATAGGTATGTACGGATACGATATCAGAGTTTCAAAAAGACCTACAGCTCCTATGGGTACCTTTCAAGTGGTCTTCATGCGTGCTCTCCCTCAGACTCCTTCTAGCAATGCGGATAGTGTGCCGTGATGGTTGCCATAGCTCACAGATTAGCCAAACTTGCCATGGCTCACTAACAACCTCAGTAGAATCACTTCCGGGATTGTTTCGTGGGCAGTGCATTGATTGGAAGGATTCACGACACAGCCACCATTTGCGACACTGTGAGTATCAGATCCGTAACTGTAAGGTTTCGTCTGCTCGCCTACAGTCGATCCAAGATCAGATCCTTCTTTCTACATCACTTGCTTTTTTGCTGGGATTGAGCACAAAATACTGTCGGCGCATGCAAAAGTATGTCTTGGTTTGTGATGCCAAGGGGTCGAGCGTTCCATGGCGCCAAGGTGTGGTATTCTTGGAATACGTAGGAGGATTATGTAAACCACGCTATGGTACGTCGGCTCGTCGGCCAAGAGAAGCAGGGCAACTTTAGAGTTCTTCTCGTTGCTGAAGGCAGCGGCCTGTACAAGTAAGGCATTTAGAGCTACAGTAGGCTGGCGGCGAAAGAAGAAAAGACAAAGGAAGCTCCATCTGACAGTATCCTGAGCTCACTGCCACAAAAACAAATGCTTAATCGATCAAGCTGAGGGGGAGAATTGTGAGGCAGATTTCGAGTGGAAAGCGAAAAAGCTTATCACCACGATTGACCAGGATGTTTGGGGTGGACAGGGAAGCCTAACAGCAAAATTGCCTCTCCTCGTTCGTGTTCTAAACCCAGCTAGGCAAGCACCAATAGATCTGGCGCATTAACACCAGAAATAGGTGCTTAAACTCCCGCAACCAGTTTGCCCCGTGGTCGATCACAGAAGGGTTTTGCAGGCACCTGACTCCTCACAGCCTTAACTTTCATTCGACCTTCTGTGATTTCCCCACTTCGACTCGCGCCGCGACACGACAAGTGCACGTTAATGACATGCTACACTTCACAATCCTCTGTATTGCCGCGTCAATAGTGATTATATGCTCGTCCATTAAGTGGCCACATATATCTTCCTCTGCACCTGTCAATTGAAATACTCTACCTTGATTATCCTCCTGGCAAACTCGTGAGCTTCATTTCGATTTCATCAAAGTGTCTTCAATTCAGCAGCTTCTACATTCTCCGTCCCAATCGACAATGGACTCCCCACGTAACACAGTTGATACTGGCGACCAGGTCAAGGCAACAAACGGTCCTGCCGTCGGCTTCCGTCCTACCAATGGTGGTATCATCAAAGTCGAACCACCGAGACGAGAAGATCTACAGCCATCGTATGCGCAACAGCTTCAAGGCGACGAGCAGGAGTCGCAACATGGGTGGTATGGCGCGATGAGTAAGTTTGCTCTCCACAAACACGGAACTCCCTAACAATGCGCAGTCAATACTCTCGGATCATGCGTTGGTGCTTGTGGCTCCATCCCATGCTGCATCGTTTGTCCAAACCCATATAAGCCAGTCAGTCAGGGTAACGTCGGTCTGGTCACCAAGTTCGGTCGATTCTCCAGAGCAGTTGACCCTGGTCTTGTCTACATCAATCCTCTCTCCGAACGTCTTGTCCAGGTCGACGTTAAGATTCAGATTGTCGAGGTTCCGAGACAAGTTTGCATGACAAAAGACAACGTTACGCTCAACCTCACATCTGTCATTTACTACCATATCATATCTCCTCACAAAGCTGCTTTCGGTATTTCGAATGTCCGTCAAGCTCTTATTGAGCGTACCCAGACAACTCTACGACATGTTGTCGGTGCTCGTGTCTTACAAGACGTGATTGAACGACGAGAGGAGATTGCACAATCCATCGGAGAGATCATCGAAGATGTTGCAGCTGGTTGGGGTGTTCAAGTCGAATCTATGTTGATCAAGGATATCATCTTCAGCAATGATCTTCAGGACTCTTTGTCAATGGCCGCTCAATCCAAACGGATCGGTGAATCCAAAGTTATCGCCGCTCGCGCTGAAGTTGAGTCTGCCAAGTTGATGAGACAAGCAGCCGATATCTTGAGCTCTGCACCTGCTATGCAAATTAGATATCTCGAGGCTATGCAAGCCATGGCAAAGACGGCAAACAGCAAGGTCATCTTCTTACCTGCACAAAACCAAAGCATTCCAATGACCACACAATCTCTTGCTGCTGCTGACAGTACAGCTGGTCCATCAAACAGTCGAGGACAGCAATTTGATATGGATAGCGATGACGGCTTTCAGCAAGCAATGAATGCACGTGTGATTGAGAACATCTGAGCATGCAATCGCAAGGAATTGATGATGAATGTTGCTATTATGTACGGATGATATTATGGCGTTGGAAGTTGAACTTTTCGATACCCCTGGTGTATCTGCCTTCGTTTTGTATTGTACGAGACCATTTCATAGTGAATATTATCTTCATAATTCATGAATATCTACCCACAGCTGCTCTCTTCTCAGTCGACCTGATTTTGGCACCTCCAGACCTTCATAGCTGATGAGCAGGTACACATCTGAGATACTATCAAAACCTTCACTTCAAACCCTCTATCTGTGACATAGGATAAGTAATGAGGAACAGGCTTTATGGATGTGAGACGGATCACAAGCACTCTCCAGTATCTACTGCATGCTGGTATGCATTCTAGAATTCGAATGTTGGTGAAAATTGAAATTTATTCACGCGTAATGTTTTCGGTCAGAGATTTAAACTGTGAACACCTCAGACAAGAGTTAGAAGTCTGTACGCGTGAATGTCTGAAGAACTGTATGATATTCCATCTGAGTTGTCTCAAAATATCAGCTCGCCAGGGAAACTCGAGTACTTTTGAAATCCATATTGATAACCATAGTAATGGTTTAAATCGTGCCTTCTTATTGTCGTTCCGAGGTTTTCCCGTCTCAATTATGCTACTCTACACATCTGCGCATCATTCACCCTTCCGTCCTGTTGCAACGCCTCGAGTCATCACAGATCTTCTATCCTCGTCGCAAACATGGCATCTTCAGCGCCGTCACTAGTACGATCACTACATAGAGCAGCAACCAACACACTCCGGTCATCGCAGATACCGCATAACTTTCCCAGTAAAACCTTCACAAGTTTATCCCAACCATTGCGACGGCAACCACAGCCTTTATCGTCCCAATGCCTTCGTCTCAAACGTTCTTTCAACTCCTCCTCCATTCGCAGTCAGATAAATGATGATGGTGGTCGAACTCGACATCGCACAGGCGTACGTATAGCTTTGCGTGGTACGTCTACAACAATCCACTTACATGTCTGACAGCCTTTCTCACTGCGATCAGCGGCGTTGTTCATCGGTACCGGTTTGGTGCTCATTGCATACTTTCAATATGAAAAAGCGCGGATGGACAGGAAAAAGATTGTTGAGATGAGTAAAGGGTATGGGAAACCAAAAGTTGGAGGGCCATTCACATTAAGAGATCTGGATGGTAAAGAGTTCACTGAGAAGGATCTGTTAGGAAAATATGCTATTGTAAGTTACACATCCCGGTGGAACAACACAAAGGTGGCGACACGAATTCAACGACACAACACTTGCACCGTCTCGAGGCTACAGCTTGTAGATGCTAACAGCTTATCTCAGATATATTTCGGCTTTACTCATTGTCCTGATATCTGTCCTGACGAACTCGATAAACTTTCGGCAGCCATCGACATCCTCAATGAGAAAACACCCAACACCTTTCGTCCACTCTTCCTCTCCGTCGATCCAGCACGAGACACACCGGCGGTGCTCAAATCCTATCTTGCCGAATTTCATCCTCAGATTATGGGCTTAACTGGCACGTGGCAACAGATTAAAGATGTATGTAAAGCATACCGAGTGTATTTCTCGACACCACAAGATTTGAAGCCCGGTGAAGAAGATTACCTGGTGGATCACAGTATTTATTTCTACGTGATGGACCCAGAAGGCGATTTCGTCGAATGTATTGGAAGACAAGACACACCGGAGAGTGCTGCTGCAATCATTCTGGAGCATATCAAGGATTGGAGGAAAGAGGGAAAAGCGATAGATAACAGCCCGGTGGTGTACAAGAATGAGATTGGCAAGCAGACGGTGCAAGTGAGGACGAGTGAAATTGGAAGTGCGACGAGGATGAATGCCTAGGCCTGATGATGCTGTCAAGAGAAGGCGACAACTCGGTTCTGTATGTGTGAAGAGGTGGCAGGTATCAGCTCATGCAGACGACCAACTATGGTCGTGGCTACTGTGTTTGAAGTAGACGCTGCTCCTGATGAACTCAGCTTTTTGATGACTTCTATGCATAGCAAATCTGTAAAATCTTGTAACAAGACATACACACAAGGCTGCCAGTAGTCAACCATTGCCGTACCTTACCTTTTCTAAAAGCCATCACGCGACTATATTCTCCTTCTTGCAGCCAGTCTATGCTGGTTCCACAAATTGCTTAACCATTTACTAGCATGCGTTGAGACAGGCGGCAACATTGATCGACCATGCAATTGTCCGGGTCCAGCACTGAAGCACGCGTGATGCGCTCATCGCCGCTGCAGATGGGATTAAATCACTACCTCTTTCATTACTGCCGGATTTGTACGAAACGCGCATATCTCATCGTGCGAAGCGATGGCTTGAGTATCCAGATATACCAGAAAACTGCAGAGTCAAACCCGTAACGTGATTCAGCAGGGGTGAGACAAGACGATGGAGGTGATTGCGTCTGCATTTGCTCAATGTTCAACCGCGTTTTGCATTGGCATGACGTATGTGTCAAAACACGGACAAGCACATATCGAATGTGCTTGAATCAGGGAAAGCACATGCCTCGCTATTGCTATACTGCAGAACACACCAGATGAGGACTAGAATCTGCTGATCAGTTTGTAGGTTTCTGTTACCCGTGTTGTTACTTTCTCCTCACTCTACTGGTTTTTTGAGTTGAAGTGACCTCTGTTCGCAAACAACCAAGATGCCGGCTCCAGGCTATTATTTTACAGATGGAGGCACCACACCTCCGGGTGATATCAGAGGCAACCCCCTCGACGACCAGTTACGACAGCGACTGATCCATTCACGGTTACCAGTCAGTGCTACTGGCAAGGCGCCGCTTGCTCATAATACAACAACAAGTCATCAACTTGCGACGGGAAACCATGAACTTCAAGGCACTGCTCAATTGGCCGGTAAGGAGGACACAACCACAAATCTTGGTTGGCAAAAAGATGCTAAGAGTATAGACACTCTGGTTGGAGGCATAAGCAATGAAGATTTATGGATGTTGATAAGAAGATTCAACAAGGCAGGTAGACCATTCTTCAAGACGAGTACAAGCCTAATTGATGCGTCTAGCAAACAAACCATGTCAAGGCGATCCCACGAGCACCCCCCGGCGGACTTGACATGAATATCGCCGACGAAGACGAATTCTCACCTCTAAAATTACGAGCAAATGTCGAACGATTGTACATGACCGTCATTGTTGGAATGGTCGCCTTCGGTAAGCACATCGTCCGATTGCGATCATGGCGCGAGCCTAGGAGATCAGCTGCCTTTGCTGGAGTTTACTTCCTTGCTTGGATCCTCAATATGGTTGTCCCTACAATGCTCATTACCATGATCGTCCTTACTGCCGTACCCGAGGCTCGGGATCTACTCTTCCCACCTGCGCCGATTGCCCTCATCGATTCAAAAACAGGAGGGGTTCAAACACCAAAGGCCGGTGTGCTGGGAAGTCATGACAGCGTTACTGGAGCGCCTGAAAAGCACAAAGGAGAAGCTGTTGAACAAGAAGCATCGAATTTGTTTTCTAGTTTCACTTCCGTGGCTGTTAGCAGTGCTGCCGGAAAACATGAGAAAGGAGAGCCACAAGGTAAACACGACAAAGGTGTGAGCAAGAAGCTCGATAAAGATGCGCCCGATCCTACAGCCATGGTCACGAAACTTGCGGACGCATCTGCGTCAGCTTCAGGAGAACAAACAGATCATCGCCACGATAAGACTAAACAACCCATGGAAGATGCTGTTTGGGCAAAGATGAGACCTGCAATGCACGTTGTAGGAGATGTCGCTGATGGATGGGAACGTTTCGCAAATGCACTATCACCAACACCACCGTTCGATCAAAACAAACGACTACAACTTGCCGCAATTTTCGCTCCATTGCTGTTAATGTCATTCTTCGTCAAAGCTGTTTGGGTTGTGAAAGGCACATACTTTTTGACTGGTGCTATCTTCTTTACTGATCCACTGCAACAGCGCGGTATCAAGCTCCTCAACGAGAAGATTCCTGACTGGCCCAAATACCTCGAACTTCGCAATACCCTTCTTAAAGGCATACCAACCAATGCTCAACTTACCATTACCCTACTCCGAATCGGTGAAGCCAACCGTGCACCAATACCGCCACCACCAACTACCAGCGCACCGCCGCCGGACAAACCAGCTGATCTTGACAAACATGCGCTTATTGCCGAATCCGGAGTTGATGCTTCGCAAGGCGAGATTGAAGATGCAATCACTGTCGACCATCCTGGCGAAGAGGCTGGTCAAGGTTCAGCACATGCAGACGAACATGGTGCAGCACCAAAAAAGAAAGGCGGATTTGGGGCCAAGATCATGTCGGTTTTCAAACATACTACTGCTGCCGGAGTAGAAACCAAACTTACTGCAGATGCTGCTCGGGCAGCGCTTGGATCAGGTCACGCTAAAGAAAAACTCGGAATCCTACCCACCAAAGAGGAGATGCAGGAGAAGCCTTTCGATGGGCCAGTTGAGTATAGAGGCCGTCACGAAGGTCGCAAGGGTGCAGTTTATGTCGACTCATCTGTCTCGCCTGCCTCACATCATCATCCAGAGAGTCCATGCGTATATTTCACGAGAGAACTCGATGGTGTCGAAGTCGTGGAAACAATATCGCCCAAGAAGCTTGAATGGGCTGTGGCTATCAAAGATATCGCAGAGATCAAGAAAGTTGGCGGTCTAGGATGGAAAGGTAGAATTATTGTTGGATGGGCTACTGATCGAGAGGTAAAGGATAGCATAAGCATTGTCGATCGTTACGGACATGAGTATAAGGCTACAGCTTTGGCGGAGAGGGATGAGCTATTCAACCGAATTGTTGCTATGGGCCAGCAGATTTGGGAGGTCTATTAAATTAGCTTGGAGCTGCTACAGGGATGGTCAGAAGAGCGTCCACGTTTTTGAATATATTGGAGATGCACCATGTTGACGATGTTATGATCTTTCAAATTTGGGCTACCACACCTGTATGGTTTTGTTCCATCCGGGTTGACCATCGTCCATACTAGAGTTTGATGTGCTATTTTTGAAAAGCGGATCGGGATTATTGTACGGAGTACGGAGTACGGAGTAGTGTAGGTGCACTCACGCTGTCCACAAACTGGAAAGTATCCGAAACTTTAATGCGGCGTCACTCCTTTATTCGGAGACAATTCTTCAAATGCATACTAAATCATCCTTGACCTGTAATCAACTCTTTGGACCATTCTTATCCTCCAGCATCACCCACGACTCGGATTGAGGGCAGCGGGTGGAAATTCGTGTTTGCCATGAACATTTCGTTCTACATATCATTCGTGGCTGTTCTGTTCTTTTCACGCGCCTCATATTCTCGTGTTATCAGCCATGATTTTGTCGTTGCGTGGGGAACAGCAAATCCGGACGGTCGTTTGGAGCGGCCAGTCATCCAGATCAATGGTCAATGGCCGCCACCTACCATCTTCGCTGATGTAGGCGATAACATCCTCATCAATGTTGTAAACCGGCTCCGCGATCAATCCACATCCCTACACTTTCATGGATTGTTTATGAATGGCACTTCCCATATGGATGGCACGAGTCATGTCAGTCAGTGTGCTATCGCTCCGGGTACAAGCTTCACCTACGACTTCTCTATCCAACAGCCAGGAACCTATTGGTATCATTCTCATACTAAATCGCAATATCCTGATGGCCTTCGAGGTCCCATCGTCATAAGGGATCCGGAATCGCCATATCGAGGTCAATACGAAGAGGAGATCGTCTTGTCTGTCTCTGATTGGTATCATCTACCAAGTTCCACATTAATCAAGAACTACGACACAGCACCTGGTATGATGAGACACGATCCATTTCCTGACAGCGTTCTTCTCAACGATACTCAAAATCTGAAAGTTCTAGTACGGTCGGAAACTACATATCTCGTTCGTCTGGTGAATATCGGTGCTATTGCAGGACAATCTTTCTGGATTGAAAACCACACAATGACAATCGTTGAAGTTGATGGAGTCTATACCCAACCTGCAGAGGCAAGAAAGATCAATCTGGCTGCTGGGCAGAGATATGGTTTTCTCGTAACCACCAAGAATTCTACATGGTCGAATTTCGCCATGGTCGCAGAATTGGATATGCAACCATGGAGGCACCAAGAATCTCCCGCACCTATTGTCAAAGGTTGGCTTGTGTACAATGAGTCTACAGAACTATCTTCTCTTGGTAGTGATGATGGAATTTTTACTTTCGATGAGATGAGTCTTGTCCCTTTGGACAGGCAGCCGTTGCTAGAGCATGTTGATCGAAGCATTTCTATTGTAATAGATATGCACAGACAAGCAGATGGCATCACGCACTGGATGTTCAACAGCGACGCCTATCAACTTCCTGAAATTCCTTCTCTATATGCCGCACTCACAACAGGTCAAAATGCCACGAATGCCGCAGTATATGGTTCAGCATCTCAACCGTTTATTCTCGACCACAACGAGGTAGTCGAGATCAAAATCCGCAACAAGCACATGACTGATCATCCCATACATCTGCATGGCCATAACTTTCAAGTATTGCACCGATCGGCTGTCAAGGCTGGTAAAGATCCAGTATCCAAAACGGACTTTGCTCTGATACCTCTGCGGAGAGATACCCTCCTTATCAAGGATCGGGGTAGTGCAGTTCTACGTTTCAGAGCGGATAACCCTGGTGTATGGCTTTTCCACTGCCATATGGAATGGCATGCCCATTCTGGACTTGTGGCAACAATTGTCGAGGCGCCCCTTCAGTTGCAACAACAAAATAAACTCGCGCACCTACCGATCGATACAGCCAAAGCTTGCATCTCGTCTCCTCAGGCTGACTCCAGTGATCAATCGATGATTTCCGTCAATGAAACGGCATTACCTAGTGATGACAAGGGCTTTAGCTGGGCTTTCAACAAGCAACGAATTTTACCTGCGATACTGGTACTAATTCCGTTCTTACTGATTACTGCCGGCATAGCATTCTGGTTCTTTCGACGTCGTCATTCTGTGAAGAGCACGGAGTACACACTAGTCCCGATCACTGATCAAGATGATCCTTCAAAGGAGGGCAACGCCAGCATTTAGCCCTAATTGAGAGAGTGATGTTGCTATCGAGTATCTCTGCATCTCCGACAATATGCCACAGCATCGACATCCAACCTCTTGCGACGAATTGGGAGCAATTCGTCCATTAGCTCCGACCAATGCAAGCTTGCTGTGCAAGTTTCGAGCAAAGCCGAGTCGACTGTAGCTCTAATCTCCGCCAGATAGAGTAGGCTACCTACAACCACTATCGCTCGAGTTGCCTACATCGCTCGTCACGCATGAAACTGTAACTCCATAGCAAATTTGAGGGCTTCCCACCACAAGAAAGACATTTCGTCACGCGTACCAGAGCAGGACATAAATCACCAATGACTCCTCAGCCATTCAAACAAAGTCTCGGTAGCGCCGAATGTGCCCTCAGCGACCCCATGTTTCCATCCGGCTTGCTAGACGACCCATCCCTTTGTCAGTAGCGGACAAGAATTCGGCAACCTTGGGGGAAGAAAGGCACAAACTTGTGATCGCACTGCCCAACTCAACTCAACTCAACTCAACACAGCCCAACCGTTCAAAAGACACAGAATGGCTTACCAAGGAGCGAACACAAACATTTACGCACGGTTCCAATAACAAAAGAGACGTTGTGAAGCGCATCTAACCAATTAACAAACACAACCTGGGCATCGACGTGACATAGAAGAGAGCGCAGCGCGGTATTGCCAACTTGACTCACGCTTTATCCCTGTCAATGAATCATGGCATTGCGGTGCGAGTGGATCAGGCCGCAGCTCTGAAGTCTCAATTCGGCCATAGTAACTGATAGCCGATTGTGAAGGAGGAGAAAGGATCAGAGGGAGGGTGACTCTCCTGTAGCAAAGTAGCTTGCGGGCAGTTGTTCATGTACAACATGTACATTACATTATAGCATAAGAAGCGTGACGATCTTCTCAACCTGGACTGTTGCACTGAAATATATCCCCTTTCAATCCATCAACCACTTTCTTAGTCCTGCCGAAGGGCATCATCGTCAACATTGTACATGTACATATAGTAGTCAAAAACACAGCAGTCACGTGATAATTCATAATTTCACGCATCTCTCCATGGATAAAACAGCGCAAATCATCGGCGTAGTCATTCGATTGGCACGAAACACGCCGAGCACACCCCCAGATTCCCAGAATAACTAGTTCCTTACAAAAACATATCCTCCATGCATGCTTGTCATGGTTTTAATTCTCAAAAAGTCGCCATTGATCCACTCTGTACTGAATTTACTGATTGATCATTACTAATGCTATGTGTATTCATGGTTGGATAAATACTCCTGTAGCCCTTCGTGCCTCTTCTCAACCATGGCTGCACAAGACGAACCACAGAAGCAATTTCCCTGGTGTCGTACACCGCTAATAGCTAATGCACCCATGAGCGGCTTTGCGAGATTTAAGCTCGCTGTCGCAGTCACACGAGCCGGTGGCTTAGGCCAGATTGGGTTTCTGGATAATGGGCCAATAATGGACGCACAGTTAACACGGGCGCGGAAATTGTTGGAAGATATTGAGACATCGTCTGTTGATGGAATTTTACCTGTCGGTGTTGGAGTTATTGTGTTCGGGGCTGATTTGCGTGCGTGGTCGCGGCTCGTGGCCAAGCATAAACCTGCTATGGTTTGGTTGTTTGCGGCGCATAATATGAGCGAGTATGGTTTGTGGACAGAGGAGATCAGACGCGTTTCGCCGTGTACCAGGGTATGGGTTCAGCTTGGGAGTGTGTCGTTGGGATTACAGGTTGCTAAGTTGTGTCGACCTGACGGACTTGTGATGCAGGGTTCTGATGCTGGAGGGCACGGTCATGAGCGTGGGGCTAGCGTTGTTTCGCTGGTGCCGGAGATGTGTGATGCACTTGAGAGTGCTGGTCTTGCTGATTCGACGTATGTTATTGCTGCAGGTGGTATTGCTGACGGAAGAGCGGTTCTCGCAGCGCTAGTCCTGGGCGCGCAAGGTGTTGTTATGGGAACAGCATTTCTTGCAGCACCCGAAACGCATATCGATCAGGAGGATAGAGCACTTGTACTTGCTGCGAAGGATGGTGGTCAAGCAACTGTGAGGACTAGAGTTTTCGATCTTGTTTGGGGAGCTGATAGCTGGCCTGAGATTTTTGATGGTCGTGGGTTGGTGAACCAGAGCTATCTGGATAAGAAAGATGGCATGTCTGAAAGAGAGATTTGTCAGAGATTCCAGACTGGCATGTGTTCTCGTGATAGCCGTTGGAATGTTATTTGGGCAGGCTCGGGTGTCGGTATGGTCGGAAAGGAACAGTCTGCAGCACAGATTCTGGATCGCATACGAGCGGAGATTCAAACGTCGATTACCAGATCGAAATCAATAGTCGTACAAGCTTGAAACCCGTACTAAAACAAGCAGCTTGCGAAATCACCTTGCTGAAGAACTTTCCAGAATTGTTCAACACAATCAGTGCGGGGCTAGCTGTCGATCATGAAGACGCGAGGCTCTGCTGTAAACCAAGAAAACATGTCGCCCAGAAAGGCCGCGCCCTGAACCAGCGTATATAGTGGTCGTTGATACATCATGCAGATGCATGAGTTGAACAGATGCGTCGAGCTTGACTGAACCCACCTCGAATTTTGATTGGTAGGTGCATGACATTCTTTGTGTGTGGACTGCCTTCGAGGACGAGGTTGTTCAACGTGTTTGTGGTAAACTAGTGTTTGTGATAAAAGATGTGAACACCCAGACAGTGCACCTGCCTGCGATCCTAGGTCGGGTCCATGCATGTTGTCAGTAAGGAGGAGTGAGCACCCAAATCCTGCCAGAAATCCTGTTCGAAACCCCAAAGATTGGTGTTTGGCATGATGTCGAACGGAGCAAACATCATGTTGGCTTGGGGGTCTTGTTCAGTGATATGTATGTCCTGCTCTTCTGTCCTGTGCTGTTTGGCGAGTGGTCCATTAGGGGAGAGTGTGACTTGAAGTAGACTTCGGATGGTTCGCGAAGCTCGATACAGTAAAGCATAGTTTGGTGAGCCTACCTGTAGAAGGCCTCCGATTTCTACCTCTGAAGCTAGAACACTGAGATCCTGAATAAGCTTCGATACCGACAATATCTGCGGGTCGATTTGCCAGAATGAAGGACGAAGCATGAAAAGACACACGATCCCAGCAGCAGGAAGGCCATAGTGAACCACCTCATCTGAGTCAGTAACAAGCCAACGGCAGCTGGAGATACGTTACCTTCCAAAGCAAACTGGTACCCGAGTTCACTAACTGATCGCGTAGAATCACTGCTTCGACGGTCAGTGCTAACATCTCCCGCGAAATCTGAAGTAAATCAAGCTCTTCTTTCTCCGATGTAAGATTCCCTCGAGTGACGGCGACCGTCTTGGTAAGAAACAAGGTCTGTAAGAAGGTCAACCGCATGCCGAGGAGCAGATCACGTTCGCAAGACGATCGATCTTGATATGGCACCACACTATTCTGGAGACGAAGTTGATCGGGCAACGAGTGCCAAAGACTTTCTGCTCGAGCACAAATAGCCCTTCTCACGTTAGCATTGAAAGAAGTGTATGTTGCGAAATCTTACGCAAATCGATGTCCTGCATCTTCAGATTGATCAGGGTATTCCTGCAAAGCCTCAAGAATTTCCTCCTTGAGGGAGGCACAACAAGCTGTCCAGCACAGTCCAGTGACGTACTCGGCTCGATCACCAGGACCGAAGAATGCATACTCGGCGTTCGCCATAGGGCTTTGCAGAACGTAGCTGGCATGTCGTCTATCGCGAGCAGTACTGGGGAGTTGGAAACAACAAAATTTTCGATTTAATCTTGGAGGACGTCCAAGAAAGACTGCCATGTTCTTGTCGTCGGAATATATCTGTGCAAATATCGAGCGACGTAGTTCGGTAAAGAAGGTGGGTATTGTAGGTTGGTCAGCTATCGTTTCATTGAGTCCGAGGAACATGAGAGAGCCGATTACGTCGCCCAAGCGGCGCCATACATTGTAACCTTGATTGCAGTCAGTATCGAGATTCAGATTAGCAGGGGCAAGCTCACTTTGATCGCCATCGACGACAGATCGGAGGATGAAATTCTCATACTGGCAGATGAGTTGAATCTCGTTCATTGAGTCGAGTGAAAGGGCAATTTCCAAGCACTTGTCCGCCAAATCTGCCAAAGAGCGTTGGTAGTTACGCATTTCGGTGTGGCAAGTATAGAGTGGAGGGAAGAAGGGAATGTCAGCTGTGGCTCTACCTGCTACGGTTAATGCCATGGCAATGCTTTCCCATCCTGCGTTGGCAGCGCCAATTTGGCCGGCTAAATCGTTGGGAGAAGAGGATGCGGAGAGGTTTAGGGGCCGAGCTGAGTTAGCAGCCAAGTTTCGGGCGATGATTGCGAGATCGTCTGTACCGAATAGCTTTCCTTTCAGCAGTAATTGCAATGTCTGAGTACAAACCTCAATAAATAAGCCACCAAGGTTGAGAGAGGCTTTCCTGGCAAGCCAGAAGTCAATCAGACTTTTGATTGAGTTCACCTCGATCGACTTCAACAACTCTTCGAGCAATTGCACCTGGTGGTGTAATGGTGGACATGACAGATGCGTTGGACTGCTCCAAGTAGCGGCGGGAGTAGAGTTGTTGTGTGTGGCTGTGACCTCGAGGTAGGGAGAAAGATGAGCAAAGATGTTTGCCGAGCTAGATATGCCTTGATGACCTGCATTGGGATAGTGATGTTCCTGTGGTGGTTGTTCTGTTGCTGATTCAGCTGGAGGTGATTCTTCTGGTGAATTGATGTCGGCTCTCGGGGAAGGTCTAGAGAGGGGTCAGCAGCAGCTACAAGTGGCAAGGACTGGCATACTGTATCTGAGTATTTCTCGAAAAAGGGCGTTTCTTGAAAGGTTTGTCACGATAGGTGCATGAATCGGAACGGCCTGAACGTGTACAACGAAGACATACTGGCTTGGCGTGATCACAAGCCCATTTTAGCCGCCTGCATGGATCGCAAGCTGCGAGACGAGTACGCTTCTGCATGACACAGGCTCACATATCGAGCTCGTACCCAAGATGCGGCTCTTGTCATCATGGAGGTACGGGAAATTATCTAGCAAACGCTTAACAGCCGTGGAGATCATTGTAAAGATCTACAAGGTGAACTTGGGAAGGTACGATTGGTCAGCAAACCCCCGCCGTTTTAACGCGTGCAGACTGGGGTCTGGCTCGTGGCTTCCCCAATTGAGTCACCTTTGGTAAAGTGCACTTTGAACATATTCCGTCCTCTAACCACTACTTTACTGCCGTGATATGCTGTGTCGATCGGAACATGGTATGATATACCAGGCTTCGCAGTCCATCTGGCTTGGCACAAACAACGAACCACCACGCTCGTTGCCCAGGCTTCGCAGAAATTGCAATTCACTCACTGTCGCCGAGAGAGATTTACTACCTCCACCTGCTGCGATCACAGATTATAAGATGCATATCCTACACGATAGGAGCAGATAAGAGAATACAGAGAGGGACCTGAGTTAGAAGATGAGCATGCTAGATCAGTCTTCCCCACACTTCATGGACAGATCACGCAGCCCTTCATCTGGGCGTCATCCCATTCAGAACCCTCCTTGACATGCTCAAACGTCAGGGTTCAGATCGCCAGCACACTGGTAGATGTGGTTAAAATCGTTTATGTGTTATCTGAACACGAAGCAAACACCAACGACATCAAGAACAAAGGTGCACCTTCCCTACTTTGACCCGTCTAGTGAAAGCTAACAGTATGAAGCTGCTGCCCTCGAGGCCTTGTCGTGTTGAGCATCTATCCTTCCACCTGCGCAAGACGCACTTGGCCTGGCTCCTACCCTAGTCGATCCACCTGACCAAGCACGATCTCTCTACACATTGTGTCCAGATCGAGCAAGCTATCGCTACGTGTGGAATGGGACAGGAGTATGCTGACCCGGAAGCGATCGATATGCGAGCAATCATCAATTGAAGAGTCAAGAATACATACCATGAGGCCGAGAACACATGTTGACAACCACAGGGCTTTACTGATTTGGTGGTCAAGGAGGATGACAGTCAACGCCTTGCAGCCAAAACCTGTCGACGAATCTCCCACTTGCCAGGATATTGCGGATGAAACCTTTAACGACGGCCCCCATGCCTTCAATCAAGCCTGCGTGCCATGCTGATCAAAAATGTGGTTTTACCCAACGATCCATGCAGGCAGTTCTGCCTCGAGAAACTCAATCTCAACCAAGTATCTGTCTTACAGACGAACGAATATCCTCCGTCAACTCCAGCTACAGTCTTTGCCAACAGTCGAGCCCTAAGCATCAGGAGGACAAAAGGAGTTGCCAATTATGCGGTTACCCTCCACCCGTACCCTCCCGAGCCGACACAACACCGAGTCCAACCGCACGACTGAGCGCAGAATCCTCTGCTGTCGCATTTTCCTGAGCTATTTCGTATGTAAGACATGAGTTCGTCGACACTGCTTCTTCCAATCAAGGCCGACACAACATATTGGACGCATAGAACCATCCATTCACAGACAGTTCACGCCCACAAAATTGAGGAGTCCTTAATGCCCACAGGCACGGTTGCCCACCATAAGCTACTCTGCTCCAATGACTGGAATGCCATTCCCCAGCTGCTATCTATGCTCCGTGTCAGTATGTTCTGACTCTTATGAGGATCATTGTGACTTGTGAGTGCGGAATACATATTGGTATGAATACTTCCATCTCTCCCGACGAGCTTGCTCAAAGAGCACGGCGACTTTCACCGCTCAGAATACCTGTAGGATACCACGCGCGCCTCTCCGAAATAACGTCTCAAGCGCTGTCTGTTACGAAGCCGAATTCATGTTTCCTCAAGCTGGATGTCGTCTCGAATTGGAAAGCTGAGCTGGTTGCTGATCTTCGTGACAGCCAGAATTATCCAGACCGGTACTTGGTGCAAGACACCTTGCTTGTCACAGCACGGTGTTTGCCGCATGACTCGACCACAATTTCGCAAGGATCTATCAACAGCTTCCACGTCGTTGCAGGTACGCAACAGGTTGAGTGTCGTTATTGGGAACTAGTGCCAATCACTATCGTTTGGTCCGATACCACCTGGGGCTGCTCAATTGCGTGGGGCCACGAGAGACATGTCTGCAGACTCAATCAGGAAAGCGGAAATGCTAACGGTACACAGTGCGGTCCGTATGTATGTGGAACCTCCAAAACAATGCAAATTGACGGTCATTCAGTCGAACGCGAACATCATGACGCAAAGGATCCTCAACATTGCGGCAGAAGTCGAAGTGGTGGGCAGGGGAATGTTGCGCCAGCTGATGAAACCTGACCTGGTTAACCAAAGGCTGTCCCCACAGTGGTTGATCCCATGGAGGAATGCAAACGCGTGATGCAAGTACAATATGATTGCAAGGACCAAAATCCTGGTCAGCCCCAACTGGCGGTGCAAGAATCGACCTAGCCACACTCAAAATCGCACCATTTCGCAGTACGCTGTTCTGGAAAGGCTTGGGCAGGGAGAAGATTGGTAGTGGTACACCAGGCGACTTGAAGAAGTGCTTGCGAACCTCATCCGCCACGAATTCGTCAATACACGTATTACAGCACCAAGACCAAATAGATTACCTAGGTTCGAGTCGATGCTTGGTCATGTGGTCCTTCACAATCCTAAACCTTTGGTCCTCTGTTGAAATCTCGCTATCTCCACATCTGACTATTGATGCTAGGAGAAGCTCTCGGCCTACAAGCAATGAAAAAGCCCACTGACACATCTCCGATAGCCTGTCACTACCTAACGGGATTCGTGGTCGCAGCCACTGGCACAGCTGTGTGTGCTATCCATCAATCATCTCGGCATTGGTTGGAGATTTACCATTTCCGCAGCGTTTCTATTTGTGACTGCTCTCCTCGTTTACTGGACTGTCAGGTCTGGTGAGGTCTGGTGTGGAGTGCATGCTTCGGCAGCTTCTTGACTTCATCTGTACGGACCCCTGTTCTCTCCCCGCCTACTGCGAATTTTGGTGCCAGGAAGTCGGCCAGGAAAGGAATCGAAACTGTAAGGCAGACCGTTAGCGGACCAACAACTCCGACTTGAGATGAGACTTCTCCTAACAATACTACAGCATGTTCGGTCAGCTGTGCAAGTCTGAACGGAGAGAACTGTGAGTCGAACGCGAGTCGGAGACTTTAGCATGGTTCAGATTTGACGATTGATACGAAGCTTGTCGTTATCAGAGTTCACAGCATTTTGCTTTCGGAAGTTGACCACTACTCCGAGCAGCAAGATCGGAGTAGTCGATCAAGGATTTCCCCGCCTTCCGCCGTGTTTCTGCTTTGATGACAATCCCCGAGCAAAAACCACAACAGCACAACTTTTTTGGCCGCACAACCCAGTATATACAATTGATCAAACCAGATTGTTCCGATATGTCTTGCGTGCCCGAATCTCCTCGCCGTCAAGAACAGCCGTGCAACGATGGCGACGAAGACCTTACCGCTGACCATCGATGATGCCGCATCCAAGCACAGCCTGTCACAGAGAGGCGCCTACAACATGATACACAGAGATATTTGGGGGCTTCGTGAAAAGCAGTTCTCAGATCCATGGACACCTACCAATCCCAATGGAGCAATCAATCTTAGGCTGGCCGAGAACAATATTTTACACGATGACATCCAGGATTTTATACATGCTCAGCTTCGTGTCGAGGGAGTTCAACATCTGACTTACAGCACAGGTCCTCGAGGATCTCTACGACTAAGGAGGGCTGCAGCTAGATTTCTTGAGACCGAGTTTGCCTCTCTTGTACCAGTTACTTCAGACGACCTGTTCATTACCCCCGGCTTAACAAGTGCTGTTGACTCGGTGGTATGGGCTATTTGCAACGAAGGAGATGGCATAATCATTCCAAGACCGTTCTACAATGGTTTCAAGGTCGATGTTCAACATAGAACTGGTGCTGTTGTTGTTGAAGCTGACTTCGAGGGTTTGGAGGGATACAACACTCTCGACGATGTCTTCGATCCGGCTATGAACAGGAAATGTCTTGAACGTGCTTTTGAAAAAGCGCAAGCTGAGGGTATCACTGTACGCGGAGTGATGATCGCAAAGTTTGTTGCCACAACTTCCTTTTGTTCAGTCGCTGATAAATCTACAGTCCTCATAATCCACTTGGAAGGTGCTATGTAAGTGCTCACCGTTCTCCTTCCGATCTTGTCCAGTCTCTAATCAGTATTAGCCCATCGAGACTATGAAAGAGATCGCCTCCTTTTGCAGTGAACGAGGCTGCCATTTCATATCGGATGAGATTTACGCCCGATCTGTCTTCCACAATCCTAATATCCCCGAAGCTCCAGCCTTTGTTTCAACACTAGCATACGACTTAACCGACCACATCGACCCTCAAATGCATCATGTCCTCTACGGTGCAAGCAAAGACTTCTGTATGAACGGGCTTAGGCTGGGCTTCTTATACACCAAGAATAAAGGCATAATCGGAGCAATGTCAAGTAATAGGTAAGCGTCAACATGGGTTGTTTAGAGGTCAGACGCTTACATATGTTGACATAGTCCATTTTCATGGAGCGCTCACCTTCTTCACGACATCTGGGCAGCCATGTTAGAAGATGATGACTGGAGAACCAAATTCTTCGCAAAGAACAGGAGGGTGATGGAAGAGCAATACCAACTTGCGACTAATCTGTTCAAGGATGCTGGTATAAAGTACTATGAGATGTGAGTTTTTACAATCATTTACCATACATCGACTGACGATATCTAGGAATGCTGGTGTTTACATCTGGATCGATCTCCGTCCTTTGTTTGTGTGTGACAAGAGGCGTGCAGAGGAGAACTACACCTCTTTGAAAATGGCCTTGCCAGATTCGGACAAACACGCAGCACGCGAACTCCAGATTACTGAAGCATGTGCCAAACATGGTGTGCATATAGCGCCGGGGTCATCATACAGGGAGGAAGAGTATGGTTGGTTTCGAGTGACTTTTACTACCGCAAAAGCTCCGTTGGAAGAGGGTATCAGGCGGATTGTGAGTGCTTTGACAGAATTGCGGGCCGATGAAACGGCTGCACCGACGAGCGAGACAGCTACGGTTGAAGCAGCGGCACCAGCAAGTGAGGCCGCCTCAAGCGCGACCGCCACAAGTGAATCGGCTAGAAGCGAAGCAGGTACAAGTATGACATCTATCAGCGAGACGACCATACCGGCAGACAAGACAGCAAACGAAATCGAGGTACCCACGACCGGATCAGTCACAATTGCTACTGAACCGCGCATACCTACCACCGAAACAGCAACGACTGAAATACTCACATCCACAACTAAAGGAACAACACCAATCCTAGATGCAGCAGCCCCAGTATCCGAAAAAGTCGTCATCGTACCCTCAAGTTCAACAGTCGTCGTTGTACCAGCAACAGGCACGATCGTCGTTGTAAAGCCCAGTAATGCAATTGTTATTGTCCCTGGGGATGAGGCGGGGAAATCGTAGTCAAAAATAATATTTTCTGTGCCAACACTCATCCCTCTTCTTCATGACTTTGGTCGTTTGCTAGCAACTGCGTAGTCGTGGCTGGAATCTCATGCAACGTGACGGGATGTCGTTGAGTGTGGTACGTATGTTGTTTTGACTGGTGCGACGAATTTTATGCTTGTTGTAGCTTGAGTCGGAGTGAACATGCACCACTCCACTCAGTATTAGAACACGCGACTTCGTGCATGCACGCGATTATTTATTGTCGAGACACGCGCCTTGACACGAACAGTTTGTTCTTTCTACATTACGTCAGCTACAATACTCCGATCTTGTGTAGTGAATCCTCTTCGTGCTTCGAGTCAATCTCTTGTCCTTTCTGCTCTTTCAACAGCTTGTGATCGATGTTTTAAAGGATGTGAATGAGAATATGAATGTGAAATTGTGAATGAGTAACTTCAATCTAAAGTTCACCGAACTTTTTAATATCTCTATCGTCAACATGAATGGAACCAACTCGCTTCACCGTCCATGCTGTACTATCTGCCATTCGCCAAACAAAATGTAAGCTAAATTGAAGACTCGGAACAACGCAATAGAAAAGCTCCATCATAACCAATGACTTGCTGTTAACAAAGTCAAGTCATACATACATACGTAAACCATAAGTTCAATAAGTGCATCCATCGTCACCGACTGACCCGCGCTTCGAAAAATTCAGTGGCAGCAGCCGTTAGCGATGATATCGCCGTTGCCAATGCCATCGGTCGGAGCAGTCTCCTTGAACACATCCAATCTGCAAGCACACGACGCTGTGATTTCAATGTCAGCCCAAGCGGAGGCAAGATCAAGCTGTTTCTTGATGACGCGCGCTTCATCCTTGCGGCCGAGTTTAATAAGGCACTCGTGGTACCCGTGCAGAGCCCAGACATTGTTGGGGTGGGTGTGTGCGCGGGTTAGGGTGTCGTCCAGACCGAGATCTTCGGCGTATGCTTGGAGTGCGTCTTCGACGTTGCCTTGTTCGAGGGAAAGAGCGGCGAAGGCGTGACGCGTAGGTTGCATCCAGCCCCATGGTTCTGAGTAGAGGAGTGTGTCGTCGTAGTGGATGGCATCGCGGAGGTGTTTGAAGGCTTCTTTTGTGTTGCCTCTTCGGTATTCGATTTCACCGTCTAGCATGGCGGTGGCTACTCTGAGTTCGTCGCTGATGTAGTTGGGGAAATCCTTTCTTGTTGGTGAGACACGAGTGACGGCTGCACGATAGAGGGCGCGTTCCTTGTCGGCTTTTCCGAGATCTCCTGTTATGGCCCAGGCGAGGCCTTTGGCGTAGTGGGCGAAGACGGTCGTTACGCAATATAGTTCCTGGTCTTCTGGGAGCTTGTAGACTTTGATGTCATCCCAGAGACCGAAGCGGATGTATACATGCAGACGGACGGATTTGAAGAATTCCATCCAATCTGCGAGTGGTGGTGATTTGGTCTTTAGTAGTTCGTCTGTGATTGAGTCTTCCATATCGTCGACTGCCTCTAGAGCGACGCGACTCTGGCCGGCCAACATTGCTGCGTAGATGAGAGAGTGGTAGTTATGTAGTCGGTAAAAGGTGTAGAAGCCCTTTCCACCGGTACGCTTTCGATATAGCTCGTCAGCCTTGACAGCCTCGAGGTTGCTGGAGATTGACCGTCTGTAGTCGCCCACCAGGACATCGAGATGGGATGGCATGTGTTTGAGATGGCCGCCGTCTGGGCACATTGGTCGCAAGAGGTCAGCCGCAGGCAAGGCGACAGCTGGATTTGAGGACATTTCCATGTGGTGAATCCATAAATGCAGGATGCCCGGGTGTTCTCTGCACTCTCGAATCTTCAATGCATCCTCGAGAAGTTTTGTCACTTCGTTGACAGGCGTCCCAACAATAGGTTTGCCGGTATGGATGTCAAACATTTTTCGTGGGGCTGTCATCATTAGGGAATCGGTGAAAAGACATCTAATGTTGAGATCATCCTGGCCAAACATGTTGTGGACCTTTCTCATTGCCTCGGCGTAACTTCGATTGGAGGATTCGAAATCAAAAGGAGGCTCGCGAGCTGGATATCGAGATTGGATCGCATTACATAGAGCTGCTTCTTTTGGTGTGAGGTGGGAGGTGTGTTTTGGTGCTTCGCGAGAGAAGTCATAACTTTGTGCCAATGAATCTCTCAAGTCGTTGTGGTCGAAAGAAGTCCACACTCTGTTGTAGTTGGGGCCAGATGCGTAGGCTGCACCCCAGTATGCCATGCCACATTCGGAATCGTGCTCGATAGCCTTCTTGTAGCATATGATGGCTTCAGCATGGTTGAAACCGTAGGTCCAGAGTATACCTCTATCAAACCATTTCTGTGCTTCCGAACTCTTTGTTGTGATAGGGAATGTAAATGTACCCAGGTCGAAGTAACCGTCTGATGCCATTGTGCAGTGGTGTTCGATGAGGTGGTGAGGTGGGAAAATATGATACCAGCTTGTGTGAGGAACATGGCTGAATTGGACTTCTTATCATGCCCTTAAATGTCAAGGAGGCCTCGGTCGGAGACATAAAGTCTTGAACAATGACTAAGAAGGTTTGAGTAGTTTCGCCACCGCAGACCAACACGCGAGTTTGCTACTCCGACTGGTGGAGACTTTCATTACTCCGACATATCACTCCCCATATTCCGTATGCGGGATGCAGCATTCGTTACCGCATTTGATCGAGTAGACCACTGCTATCGTGATTCGAGTAGAAATCTCTTGATAACACAGAGTGACATATCAATTAAGTCGCGTCGGACAAATGTCAGAGACTTTTATCGCTATCAACCCATTTGTGGGATGTCGGTTACTTTCACCTGGACAATTTGAAAAGAACGTTTGTAGATGACCGAGTTTTCTCGATTTCGATATCGCTATAAATCGTTGACTTCGGCCCAAGATGACCGTAAATCAATTGAGTGTGGTGGATTGTCTACTGTTGCTATAATAGCCTCTCGTCCATAATAGTGCTATCACGCAAACTTTTGCTTCTCACTTCAAATCATTTTCAGTGCATCCCTTAAATTTGGACACGTTTGACTCACAGGCTTCGGGATGGCTGAATTGGTTGAGAAAGTGTCTACCAAAGCAGGATCGTCGGGTGCGTGGCATACCAGGATGAATTGCCCTATGCCAACCAGTTACTGATATCTGATCTTTCTTTGCGTAGCTGCACCTTATTCTCAAGCCATCAAGGCGGCTGGACAGATCTGGTATGTGAAAATTGTTCGTTGCGTATCTCCAGCATATTCAGCGACGGATACCGGTCGTCTCTTTCTCGACTTCTCAACCGATGGATGGTCGACACGAGCTGACATTTTTCAAGGATATCTGGTCAACTTCCCACTGACAGCAACGGCAAACTCATCGAAAGTAGCATCGCGGAGAAAACACGTGCATGCTGTCAGAACATAGAAGCAATCCTTCAAGCTGCCAATTCTGATATGACGAAAGTTGTGCGTGTAGGTGTAAGTATTCCAGCCCATCTTTCTCTCCATCGACATAGTGCTTCCAGCATATGGAATTCCGTCGACACTGACGTCGAGTCCCTAACAGATCTTTCTGACCGATATGGACAACTTCAGCGAGATGAAGGAGGAGTACGCCAAGTGGTTCACCCACAAGCCGGCAAGGGCGTGTGTTGCAGTGAAACAGCTACCCTTCGGAGTTCCGGCAAGTTCAGCCTCCTCTCGTGGCGTAGAAGACAGTTGCAAGAAGAAGATAAGTCCAGGTAACAGAGCTAACAATATTGTTCAGGTTGAAATCGAAGCGACTGCCTTGCAATGAGACTGTGCGTGTGAACTGGTTGGGGCTGCGCATTCTTCGAGTGTTAGTCCTATGGACAATTAGTCTCACCAAAACTTCTTAAGGCCAGTAGTCGTCAACATCGCTATCGCCAACAGTCCTTTTTGACATGTGTTTCCATGTGATGAGCAATCCTCATATCTCTAAAGTAACCGACGACCACACGGCAACAGGTTAGCATCACTAGTAAAACGAGGAAACAGCAAACATTTAAGCACCAACACGTATCGTCCATTCTACTGCTCTGAGCAGTCGTCTTCGTCGCATCGTCGGTAGTCTTGCAAGTCAATGGGGGCACCGCGTGGCAAATTTGAAGCAAAGAAGGGGGTTCACGTAGCGAAATCAGTCACCTCGACGCACAGGCAAGAAATCACCCAGCTCCACCTCGATCCGGGACGGGCATACGCATTGCCTGTGACTGTGTTTGATCTCTGTAGCTTTCTGAGGATACAGAAGTGCGAACTACCTTGATTCTCGTTTGTCTTTGCGTTCTGTCTTATATTGCCTCTGGGACATTCCGTGTATGCCTTCCTCTTGTAGCTTTGCATTCAGGCTTGAGGGAGTGGGATTGTGGACGGTTGAACGTCAGTCGTTTCGGAGTCAGACCGCACCTGTTTCGTTGATCTCGTACATCTAGTCAGTTGTGTCAGGTAGTCCAGCTATTGATAAACTTCAAGGGTGCAAAAGACCGGGCATGAAGCGAGTAACCAGGACAAAACATGGCAGGAGGAAAAAAAGAGCTGAGGAAAATTGAACCTCGCATGGATGAGGGCGCCATTGTTAAGCCATTTGTCTACAGCTCGTGCTCACGAATCGTTGGCCGTCCGACGTAGAATGTCGAGACTCGAGGTGTAAGAGACGAAGGTGGCTGTAGATTCGAAGCGAGCGAAGGAGTCGGTGGGATATGGTTGATACACGACGACGAGCTCTCCAGCAAGGCCGATGTCGAGGTCAGTGGAAGAATGAACGAGCCGGAATGGCAAGGCGAGAACAGAAGAAGCGGGCCGAGGCTGCGCGGTTGCCTCAGTTCGTTGCGGATGTCGTTCCTGCAAATTTCAAGCCGTCAACAATGCACGCAACTGCATACAAGCCACCGCCGCAAAGCTACCAATTATGGCTTGTTATCACGCAATGAACACACAAATAGCAGCTGAACTCCGCTTATTGTCGGATGCAGTAAGAAATCGAACGTTCCAGGACGCAAACCGGGGAGAATCAGAATCTGGCTTGACGGAGATGCTTGCTTCATCCCGCAGTTGCTAAGTCGCGTGTCAAAAGATTTTCGTGTCTTTTGCGGACTAGTTCCGAAATGGCCCGATCTGGTGGCAGTCCCATCTCCTCCTACCCGTCTTCAACCATCGTCTGATAATGGCGTGAATTAATTGCACTCCCGAGCCGGGAATCAAAATGGTGAATATATATGCCACACCAACAACTCCCGGGTGTGCTCGTTAATCATTAGCAACAGAATCGTTGTACGAAACATTGAAATCCATTTGGAGTGATCCAGTCCCTTTCAACAATCAGCTACATCTCCCATCCATCTAACACCATTACATCACTGCTGATCTGGCCTCCAACTTCGAACAATTATCCCGGCACCGCAGAAGAGCACTGTGATAAGAAGATTGAAGCTTTCCACCTTTAAGAGTCTCGACTTGAACTCCTCATCAACACCCCTCATCCGTTTCTCCGGTGGCTAAGCTACAATTCAGAAAACAACATTCCACCCTTGCCACAGCAAAATGTATTCGCCATCGATCAACCGAAAATCAACTCGCCTTTCTCACCTCGCCTCACTTGGCTGGATTCTCAAGGATGACAACGCTTTGAACAACCAGCTCAGCTATACCAACACACCACAAAGCACCGCACCACCATCGCCCTCTGAGCTTCCTGCACGCTCTCGAGCACTTTCAATGCAGGACGTTGAGAAAGCAACCTCTTCCTAATTGCCACTTTGCCAGCGACATGTTGGCAGGGACATTGTATGCATTTTCGACGATTTGGAAATACAAGGGTTTTTCGGAGTAGGCGTTGATAGCGGTATTCTCTCCACGTTCACCACAAACTGTTCAGCGTGCTTGGCTTTCGGACCAAGAGAAGTCAAGGAGTGAAATAAGAAGTAATCAAAATGCCTTTGACACAAATCGTCGACCAGCCGCAACATGATTCCATTGTTAATGCCGAAGCGAGCATCAATCGCACTTCCATCGTCATCCTTGTGACTTCCTCTGCAAGCCCGTTATGCCGTTCCCTTACGCCACAGATTTCAGAATTGTCAGATTCGATGGCAAAGCAGTACCCCGATGTCAATTGGTATCAAATGGAACTCACACTGGAAACAACGCCGATGATCAAGTTTGGGCCACAGAACACGCCAATTGTGATATTTATGAGGGGGAAGTATTGTGAGACGTTGTTGGGGGTTAGGATGCGTGAAGAGGTGGAAAGGAAGGTCACCAAGATGATGGAGATGCCGTGACTGATATTGGAGACGGGTTTGTTGGCTAAAGCTTCTGGTTTGGATGATTCTGTCGATGGTATCGCAACGTTGCAGCTGGTGACAGCGCTTTGAGTACAAGGGCTGACTCGGTCGACGAAGCGATGGTACGGGGAAGGTCATCGGGATGCATATCGAAAGTCATGGACCTTGCTCTCATGATCGCAAGCAAAACCGGAGATAAGCCACCGAGAATGCTTCTGGAGAACACAAGCGCAGCACATACCCGGGGCAATATTGCGAGGAGAATTTGGACCTTCACAGCTCTCGCATCTCCAGACACTCCATGCTTTGACCGGTCAAATTGAAACACCTCGTCACCCTAGTGGATGTTCACATTCTCTGATAACTGAGAGACTTTCTCCGTCGCCCTGCAACTAGGATTGTGTCGATCAGGTTCCGTTCCCAAGATTTATCTGAAGCGCACAGTATGCAAGCGTTTGCCCATACTCAATTATCCTGATGATAGCTTCTTCAAGAACGACAACGCTCATGAGAACTTGCAACTCTGGAGGCAGTGGGGTTAACAGGTCCGGGGAAGGCCCGAGATCCTTGAACCTGATCCATGTCGCAACCGGCAAATTTGAGTTGTGCCTCAATTTCAATCTGTGATCTTATGACGTTCCTAATACTGAAATAGCCAAGTGAATATGGTTGACGTGAGTGACAATCAAAGACTGCAAAGACCTAAAACACTTGACCACCATCTCGTTCTCCACAGACTTACGAGCTCAGCAAAGGCTTCACAGATGGGCTGTCGTAAATCATTTGAGTTGGAGTGCTGCAATTCAAAATGGCCTGACCAGTGGAGGCACAGACCACTGACCGGTCGGACCTTCCCTGAAGCTTAATCTCCACGTAGCTTTCCCGGCTTGGTACCTGTCACATGTGCTTCAAAAGTCCATCGTGCTTGCGCGCTGGTTCATCCAACCACGTTCTCGATACTGCTTGTGTGGACCACTTTCTTTCAGCCACTCTGATCCAGGTGTAGGGATGTGTCGTATTCTGCTGACGCCCAACAGACAGCACACATCGCCGATCGTACAGTCTCAATGTCAATATGCCCGCCACCATTGCTGCACTCAACAGGATTCGTATGCCTGCCTAATGCCACGCCTACAGCCTACTAAGCCTGAAAGCGAGTCATGGAGACCAATTCCTAGCAAGACTTCACGAGCTAGATCGGATTCGTGTCGATTACGACGGGGAACTAGAAAGGGTCAACCTTAACTGAATCTGCAAAGTAAGGCTGAAAGATTGAGAGTTCAGACCGCGATCTCAATGCCAAACGTTTATGCCTTCAACCTTCTGAGCTGTACACCATTTGCAGCACGGATCCAGACAGCTTACCAACCTTCGTATCGCCGAACTGGTTGCTGATCAGGGTCAGCAAATACCAAGAATGAAGAAGACTACTGTGTCACTGGTGATAGCTGGAATCGGTTCCGCGGTAGCACAAACCACTAAGCGTATGTACTCAGCCTAAAGATCAATCCAAGACTCTGTTTGTTTGCCAACTATCTAGTAACTCCTCGGCAGACTCAACACCCTTTCACTCACGAAATTCAGAATCATCTCCTTACTGACAGGCGCCAACCGTGGCACAAAGCACTCCCTCAAATATCGCTCAACATCATATTCCATAGCATACCCCATTCCACCATGCGACGTGACTGCCCGCTCACAGGCTTTGAATGCTGCCTCTCCAGCTAAATACTTCGCACTATTCGCAGCCACACCTATGGCATGCGACGTTATACTCTCATCCGTCGCACTATTATCATACAGTCTCGCAGCATGATACGTAATGAGTTTCGCCGCCTCAAGGTTCATATACGCGTCCGCCAATGGATGAGCTATACCCTGGTTCTTACCAATAGGTCGACCAAACACGACGCGTTCCTTAGCGTATTTCGCCGCTTTTTCTAGCGCCACGTACCCGAGACCGAGTGCCTCACCAGCCAACAGACAACGTTCCGCATTCATACCGTGCAGAATGATTTTGAAGCCCTCTCCTTCACGGCCGATAAGCGTATCAGCTGGCACGGCGTAGTTGTCGAAGAAGACCTCGTTTGCATCCACGGCACGACCGCCCATCTTCTTAATCCGTTTCAGTTCGAGACCGGAGCCGGGTGTCTTTTTAGCTTCGTCAGTGAGGTCGATACAGAACATCGAGAGACCTTCGCTTGGTCTCTTGACTTCCTCAAGCGGTGTTGTGCGTGCGAGCAAGATCATTTTCTTCGCGACTTGTGCGCATGTGATCCAGATTTTTTGGCCAGAAATCAAATATTTGTCGCCTTCACGTTTAGCGAAGGTTTTGAGTTTGAGCGTGTCGAGACCGGTGTTGGGTTCCGTCACACCAAAGCATGTTCGGAAGCTGCCGTCGATAATGCCAGGAATTGTCTTTTCAAGCTGTTCCTTATTGCCGAATTTGGCGAGTGGTTGCGTGGCATAGACGTTCGCATGGATACTCTGCGCACCTGCCATACCAGCACCAGACTGTGCAATAGTCTGCATCATCATCGTCGCCTCGCTTATGCCGAGCCCTGCTCCGCCGTACGTTTCTGGCAGAGCGATGCCGAGCCAGCCGTCTTTTGCCAGCGCGGCATGAAGTTCATGTGGATCCGTGGCGGACTCGTCATGTTCTCGCCAGTATTCATTCGGGAATTGAGCGCAGATTTTGTCGATGGCGTCCCGCACGGTTAGTTGTTCGGGGGTGAAACAGCTTAGTTCCATTATTGTGTCGGTTTTGCGGGGTTGTGATGTGGAGAATAGGCGGGATGATGGTTGTCGTCTTTGGCGGTGTTGCTGTTGTGGTAGTAGACATCTTGATGGTCGGAGGATATGGTGGGTTGTGAGGCGTGAAGCTCGGAAAGGTGTGTGAAGACAGGATGCTGATGCTAGTGACGCCATGCTGTAAACCTGTTATGTTCAAGCGAGAGATGTAAGCTGTAGATCTATGGAAGAGCAGTGTCTAACTTCTATGATTCGCGTGGGAAGATCAATAAAATGTGAGAAGCACGATAGCAAATGTGGCAATGAACGGTAGATCGTGAAGTGATGTTGTTGGAGGTTCAGTTCTCCGAGAAACGGATGTTCGCCGGCTCTGGAGAACCTCGGTTTACACGCCGTCTCGAGATCGTAAATGCCTCTCGAAAACACAACTTTTTGAACTCCGAGATCGCTATGTCATACTACATTGAGCAACAAAGTGGCCGTTTTTCAGTGTTGATTGTGTTTTAGCAACGGCAAGTTTGATCATGACGTCCAGCCGGTGCAGTAAGCCAAGCTATCACTAAGCCGTACAGTTCCAGCGTGAAAATGTTCGTATTTCGTCCTTTTCATTCTAAACTATTCACACTAGCCAAATGGTCTGACACTCACGCGGAAGTCTAAATGTTCAAATTGAATGTTTGTCCAAATACACCGACATTGATCCATTCAATAGCACCTCACTGCACATCTTCATCTCCTCCAACATCGTTCAGTTCGACAGACCTGCCTCATCCCGCATCATAACTTAACGCAAAGTCCTGACAAGAGTCTGACACATTCCATCTTGTTCGAGCGCTGCAGAATTCGTATCCAATCCATATCATTCCAAATCACTTTGATCCATGTTTCTGATAAACAAACTCATCCACTTCACCATGTTGATATGAGTCTTAACCGAGATGTACTCATCCACAGTATGAATATTGCCTAGTCCAAAGCTCTCGCCGTCCCAACCTGGACCGTATCTGAAGATATGCTTCGAAACATCCCAATAGTATTTTGTATCGGTGTTTCCAGTCATGATGCCAGGTGCGACGATGAGGTCTTCGCCGTAAAGAGCTCTTGTGGTTCCTGATATGATTGTCCATGGTGAAAGCACACTTGCATCTGTCGGCGTGACTGGGGCTGGCTCAAGCATGTTAGGAGCTTTCAACATGATTGAACGTGGGGATTCTTCCGCATCGTCGAAGGCATGTAGAGTAAGGTTGTATTTTTTTGCGATGGGCTTGGCAAGCTGTGCGATCCTATCGAAGACATCTGAAGTATGCTCGCCGACATTGACTCTGTGATTGATTGTTGCTGTGGTTCGTTCAGGGAGAGCATTGACTTTGACGCCGCCGCTGATAACGTCTGCTGCGATGGAAGTTTGCATGAGGTATTTGGTACCTGGTCCTTCCTTGGCAGCTTCGATAGCAAGAGCGTCTTTCTTGTGTTTGCAGGTGTTGGTCTGCTTCCGTTTGTACAACAGCTTTTTGAGCTTGGAAGGAAACTTTGGTCCATGCTCGGCACCGCAGGTGAGAAGTCCTAGATATGGATTTTCGTCGTCGAGGTGTGTGCGATATGGATGTGCTTCGATAAGCGAAATGAGCTCACTCATGACACCGATTCCGGTATGATCAGGTGGGATTGACGAATGTCCTCCAGGCATGCGGACCGTAACATGGACATCTGTGTAACCCTTCTCGCCAACGCCAGGAAGAGCAACTTGCATGCCCCACAAGTTGGCGAATCCTGAACCTTCATCGACGATGACTGCAACACCGTCGTGACCGTACCTCTTGAGGATGAATGGAGCCAAATGAGCAGCACCTTGAGGTCCACTGATTTCCTCATCGAAGCCAGATGATAGCAACACAGTTCTTCTGGGTGTGAAACCAGCCTTGATCAGTTCCTCCATCGCCTCAAGAATTCCGATAAGTTGGTTCTTGCAGTCAGATGCACCACGGCCCCAAACGAGTTTACCGTCATAGTAGCCAGAGAATGGTGGATGTGTCCAAGCACCGACAGTGTCTTTGGGAACTGGAACAACATCTTGGTGGGCCATCAAGAGAGTTGGCTTGAGATTGGAGTCATCTCCTTGCCAGGTGAAAAGTAGTCCATGAGTGTTGACTGTTTCGATTCTAAGAGTTGCGTAGACGTGGGGGAATGTCTTGTTGAGATAGGCAGAGAATTCATAAAAGATTTCCCACCGCTTGTCCTCACCGACTCGACCAATGTCGTCAAAGCTCTCGGTAGGTATCTGAACAGCACCTGAAAGACGTGATATGCTTATGTTTCGATAACTGTTCGAGTCGATGTACTTCTCCAACTCCAACAATTCTTTGGACTGGTTATTTGGCAGTAATGCCGGTACTTGCCGACATGCATGATGAGGCTTGATCAAGTCGGAAGAAGGCGCAGATGAACGAAACGGGATTTGAAATGGACGAAAGAAAAGGATCAACAAGAAGGTCGCTGTAGCCAAGAAAACCCATCGCGAGCTTTTTCGTGCATAAGATAGGCTCTTGTTGGCTTCGAAATTGGAAGTTGGCAAGTGCTGGTCTTCACCAACATCAAGCTTCTTCTCTGAAAGCTGATTGTGAGACATGATGCTGAACAAAAAGCTGAAAGTCGTACAACTTGGTAGATGACCAAACGAAGTTGAAAATGTGAAGCTCAAGCTCGAACCTGACAATATTCAGTAGCAAATGCACCTGCCTGTTTAGACTTAGTGTTCGAATTATGTAACCTCGGGATTAATTGTGCTGCCGATCTTGAATGCGGGGGAAATCCTCATGAACCTTGCAATCACATCCTCCGCAGAGATGAACGACAATATGGCGACGCACGAATAAACAATGACACCGCACGGCTTCCCAACGGTGAGCGCAAGGAACGTAGCATGAATGCTTCACTTCAACTACACCATGTGATACTCAGCCTACTCGAAACTAAAGCAGAATCTCAGCGTGCGAGGTCCGCAGGTAAGTAAGATCTAGGTAGAAACTGGCAATGCTGAATATTCATTCGTGTATGTTTACATCGCATTGCCGACCTGAAATCATTCACAAAAGGACGTTACCGAATTACCTCTTTACAGCTGAGAAAAGGTAGGAGATTGTCGGGTTCAAGATGTCGGCGCTAATGAAGATTAGGAAGGTTCAACGGGCAGAACGACATATGTGACTATGCTCAAAATGGCAAGTGCGTTCTGAACCGAGCTTTTTCAGTCGTTCATGCTGCAGAGTAGCGATTGCCCAACTGGTGCACTAACCGGAAATCCATTGCCGCCCCACTTTTCATGATTGTCCCAACT
>Ga0181469_100013_pt1 | contig 46176 bp, 41 predicted proteins | sample InSIn2SAF170_2_FD_119081 | JGI IMG/M metagenome (GOLD analysis project Ga0181469, IMG submission 119081) | Clean room microbial communities from NASA Spacecraft Assembly Facility at Jet Propulsion Laboratory, Pasadena, California, USA -... ... | reverse complement strand
AGATATCCTCACAACTGTGCAGTGACTGGGAAATCAGGAAGTCATAGCTTTTATCCAAGTAAGACAAATCCGAGCTTCAGAAGCACAGGTGGCCCGGGTACATATACGAGTCCCCCTTCGGACGTGTTGTTGTTTTCATGCGTGTGGTGTTTGATATGGTGAGCAAGCCGGGTAGGTGATTCAGGCTTTGATCGGTTTCAAGCGCTCCTGCGTGTGTTCATGCGAAACACGTCCAAACTGCAGTACGAAAACAAGTACACTTGACTGCGTGTCAACCGCCGTCTTTGTCACAACTTGGGATACATCTCTACCAACATCTTCGAAATCACACAACGAGATATGGTGTACAAGGAAAATATGAGAGATGATATCAAACACTTGCAATCGCATCATACAGGCAGTGCCATGTCAATCAAGTTCAGCTTCAGGAGGACACAACATGCCGAAGTACCCGCCTTCTCAGGTACCTCGAGGCTGCAAGTGTTGACGCGGAATATTATTTCACGATTTCATGCAAACGTAACACCCAATTTATTGGGCGGGCACCATATCAAGCCCTATCACGACAGAGTATACCTTCAGCACAAGAACATCAGCAATACCTACTTCATATATGTCAATCGCGTACGCTTGTATACATGTCGTAGTCCATCAAAGTGCCGTCCGGCCCTCACGTACAAGAAAACCTTTGTCAGATTCTCGAGAAGCACGAACCAAGAACTACGTCGAAGCTATGTCAGGAGTCTAATTCAGGTCGCCTCCTCACTACGAATAGCACGCACCACAGCGCGCTTCGAAGCGGCTATGACCTGTTTCAGCCACCTATCAGTGTCCCCCGAACGCGGTCGGTCATCTATTCCACTTGACCTCTAGTGGGACCATGTCGGTTGGACTCGTTCGCTACCAATAATCCTTGAAGAAAAAGAAACCCCCTTCTTCGGGCACAGAAGCCCTGGATACTTCCTCGATAGTGTCAAGACCTCGTTCACCACATCATCAATCCTGCTCTAAGCGGCATCCACGCCTGGATTCGAATATGCCTACATTTCGATGCTAGCGGCAGCACTGCGCCTTCGAACCATCTTTTCCTCTGGCCATGCGACTGCCAGACTACATATCAGTCCAGCAAACACAGGTCTCGATATTGGGATGACTTGTATGACGACGCGGTTAAAGTGCCATTTTTACATCCCTGACGACTCTAGAGACCACGTGGTCCTTTGATGTCAGTCCGTACCAATGCCATCCCCCGCCTGGAACCCGATATCGGTGCAGGGTGGCTGGTTTCTGAGAAGGCATACATCATGGCGGAGAAGGCGAAGGATACAAAACAACCAGAAGAGGACGATTGAAATGCTACGCAGAAGGATAAAGGTAAGGGCGTCGAGCAACAAGACGTGAAGTCAATGTGGAAGTAGAGCAGGGTGACGGAGCATGTGATCGGAGAGAGTGGAATTAGAAGTGTATTGAATGAGATATAGATGTTGATGTCCTAGCGGCATTTGTGGTCGATGTGTTGGATTAATGGTTCACTTCACTGCTTTGCATGAAGTGCTGACCAGAGCATGCTGTTACAGCGAACACATTGTACATGTCTCCACTCACGGGTGCTGAACATAGACGAATACAAAACGATGCTCGTAGTGCTGATGAGCCTGGTGTAGAGAACGGGCTTTTTATTCGGGCTCCGGATCCACTACGTATCGATGGATAATTCAACGTGCAGCAATGCAGCTCGTAATGCTGTCAAACTCGATGCATTACCAGCATAGAAGAGGTCCTCTCACGGTAGTCTCACTACGCACCAGAAATTATTTGGTAATGAAGAGAGAGTTGACAGTAATGTGGTATGTGAAGACTGACTGGTAGATATTGAGTTGCACTACCTCGGAGAAGAGCGGGAACGCCCATGTTCTGGAGGGAATCATCCAAGATGCCCTCCCGAAACAACAGCTTGACGTATGTATCTTTGTTCATGGATCAACGTGGTCAAAGAGAGACGATTGCAATGACAACGTCGACAATATAAAGCTTTAGTCTGATCTATGCTCGTGAAGTCACTGATTGGGACTAAGTTTCAGCATTGCTCAACACTGACAGCTGTGCTCCGACTGACCTGCCGTAGCTCTTCCTCCACTCACACCACATCCATGGATCTCAAAGCAATCTTCGAGAAGATGAACGCAGTCCGCAAGTCCAATCACCCATGGCAGCGAGGTGTACCAACACCTCAAACATATCACAGCTGGAACACCCAATCCGGAAGCTGGACTTCGAAGAAGGGGAACGAGCAGCAACAACAACCAGCTACGAACAAGTCATTCTCCGTGCTTTCATGGAATATTGACTTTATGCGCTCTTTCACGAATGAGAGGATGGCTGTTGCGCTTTCTTTCCTCGAGCGGTATGTTGCCGGTTTATCGAGACCGTGCGTTGTTATGTTGAATGAGATGTTGGTGTCTGATCTTGAGCTCATTCAAAAACAAGATTGGGTGAGAGCGAGGTATAACTTGACTGATGTGTCGAATGAGTTTTGGGAGTCGGGATATTATGGTATGTAACCCTGGATCGAGTGTGTTAACTGTGCTTCTCCGTCGTTACTGCTTCGATGCATTGGTTGACGGCCGTCTCATTCATAATCACGCACTTACATTGCGTCAGGCACCTGTGTCCTCATCCCGTCGACATTACCAATCAAAGATGTCTTCCGGGTTCACTATGAAGATACTGCGATGGAGCGAGATGGTCTCTTCATCGACTTGCTGGTCAACAGCAAAACACTCCGCATATGCAGCACTCATCTTGAATCCCTGATTGCGAAGCCACCAAAGCGACCGAATCAGCTTGCAACATCAGCCAAATTCATGCACCAAGCAGATGCAAGCATACTCGGTGGTGATCTCAATGCCATTGAGCCTTTTGACAAATCACTGCACAGCGATAACAACCTCAAAGATGCCTATCTCGAGACTGGTGGGGTTGAAGACGACGAGTCAGGGATGACTTGGGGTCAGATGGCTGCTACAAAAGAGCGAGAGAAGTTTGGCCTCACTCGAATGGACAAGTTGATGTTCTGCGGCGCACTCGAGGTTGAATGTTTCGAAAGATTCGGTATAGATGTCGTTGTTGAAGATAAGACGGTGGCCAAGCAGATGATGGAGGAACATGGCCTTGAAAGACCTTGGGTTACTGATCATCTTGGTGTTAGAGGAGACTTTCGCATTGTCTCATCACCAGCTACGGTAGAGAGCTCAAAGATCTGAGTGAAGGTACCGGATATTATCCTCCCGGCGTTGCACAAACCCGCCAAGGGTGCAGCGAACCGAATAGTCTCCACTTTCCGCCGACCCCTTATTTCCGCCAAGGTATATGTTGTCAAACGAAACATTTTCTACCAACAATAGCCACAAGATGTGTGTGGTGTAACGGTTAAGGCAGCGGAGTAGCAAAAAGTTATCAAGGTGAGGAGACCCGCTTCACTCGTACTCACTCAGTTGTCCATGACTTAGTCTGGGGATGGACCTACCTACCCTGGTACCTCAGACTACCAACACAACACTACACCACTACCTTATACAGGATGATTGAATGACTGACGATCCCATGTTGTCGGATCGCAGATCTTGACATTAGGTACCAACTTGACCAAACTCATGGTTACGATTTCTTTTTTGGTGTTTTACAATTCAAATATGAAGGATGTTTTCTTTTGCCTTTGTGCATCAAGCAGTTCGAATGCTCCTATAAGATCTACTACGGGACTCGAACCGTGGATTTGGTACTACTAGCGTGAGATGATTGTTTTGGCAGCGTGGAACGTAATGACGCGCCATGAGTGAAGGTGGTGTTGTTTACTTTCACTTAGGCTGCAACTATTCAATTCCTGTCTCGCTGCCACCCATTCCAATTACCCCCAGGTTAACCGCCAATCAGTAAGATGATCGAGTTTGACCGGACGAGATGGCGTCTTCGTATCGGTCAGCTCAAGCGATGTCTACAACGCCATCAAATCAATTGTTCATTGCATGGAAAGACGACGTCGTGAATGTCAAAGAACTCTATCGAGAGCGCAAGTATCGAAGATGTGCTGTTCTGTGTTCAGAACTATTGGATAAAGCAGTATGTCTCTTACACCATTCGCACTATATCGCTAACTCTTCCTCAGCGACATCCAGTCCATCGAACTTTCCTGCTCTTCTACCAAGCTATATGCTATGAGAGTCTCGGTCAGATTGCCCACAATTACTCTTCTAACAAAATTCCTCTCCTAGAACAAGCACGAGATGCTTTCATATCTGCAAGCGAAATACTTCCACTGCCATACTTGACGAAAATTGGTGGTCAATATGATGCGCTTGGACCATCACCTGTTTGTCCTACTTTTGATATGATTGGAATATACGATGATTCGCCATCGGTTTATCCTCCAACAACGCCAGGAGGGGCCATTACTGAGCGTGGAAGATCTGTTTCAAATGCTAGCTCGAGCACAATACGATCAGCTGGCCAGATATCAGTTGCGTATACTGTTCCCAACTTTGAAGATTATTCGCCACGGCAGACCATCAACGGTACAACAGCTCAGAAAGAAGAATCCAGCAAACCGTTTCTCACACCCGATCAAAGAGCAAGAATCAATCACAAAGCTCGTCTCAGCAGAAGTCTTAGTACTCAACATGCATTAGCTGAAGAATTGGTTCCTTCACCACTTTTCAGTCGAGGTCCAGCGAGTAAGAAAGAATCGCAACATTTGTCATCAAAAGGACATATACATCCACTTCCACTTGTAACTCTGAGCAAGCCACTACCACCAACGCCTATCAATCGACCTCTACCGGCACTACCATTCAATCATCAGCCTGAATTCATTCTCAAGGGTAAGCGGTTCTTACTCGTACCACGACGAAAGACTGCTCTAGCTACGTTGATTTCCAAATTCGAAGGAAAGACACCGTTTGATTCTCCTTCATCAGACAAAGAAAACATGCAACCGACCTTGGCAGAAGTGACACCAACGACAGAACGCTTCAAGCATATCTCCGCAGTATTCAGCGAGAAGGAAGTCCTCAACGAGAAAACCAACCAGCACAACCCCGTTTCACCAGCAACAAATCGGGAGCGCAACACCACAGCCAGTCCCTGCAAAGTCATCAAAGAGCAACCCGTCACCCATCCCACATCTCCCAAAACACCATGTCCAAACCCACCATCATCACTCACCACAATCCAACCAGCAACACCATCCTACAAATACACCCCACAACCCAACAATCCTCCAGCACCGCCACAGCCCTCCTCCTGTTCCTCACAAACCAATCTAGCAGCCTACAATGCAACCATCTCCTCCCTCCACACCTCAATCCGCCACCACACAGCAACAATATCAACCACCATAACCACCGCCCACGCAATCCAACAAGCGCACGAAACTGAGAAACGTCAACGGTTTGTAGATATGTATTCGAACCACCATCGTTATAGTCATAGCCCTTCCTTATCACCATCTTCAACGCGAGAGTGTTCCTTTCAGTCAACGACACCAACACAAACTAGAACTCTGACTCAACGCAACAACGCACACAACCACAACGACAAGCAATTTACAACCCCTAATCAAAACACTCAAAAAGCACAGCAGCTGCACAGCTTCTGGTCCCTCCCCACCGCCGAAAAATCAGCCTTATCAGCTCTATCACAACGACCCTCACGCTTACGAACCCCACAAACTCTACGAACACAAACAGCAACAGAAACGAAAGTCAGAGAAGTCGATCAAAAGAAAAGCGAAGCCCTAAAAGCGCGAATCGAGACTTTGAAAAGCGGGGGTTGGAAGACAGTAACTAAAGAACACAAAGGCTACAAGGGCGTGGGGTACTATGAGAGGCTTAGACGGGGGGTGGAGGAGGAGATAGGCTTATCCATGGCCGTGGCCGTGGCAATTGGTTAGATGATTGATTGATTTGTGAAGTCGTTCAGGCCATTATACGTACGTAGTTAATGGTTTACGTTAGGAGGATTGATTAGGTACATGTGATGTGATGTGGTGTGGTGTGAGATGGGATGGCATGAGATGGAGATGGGGATGGGGAATATTGCAAGCGAGAACATGGAGGTTATGGGCGTATTCATGTGTATGTACAGTACTGTTCTGAGCAACACCACTGGGCACGGTTCGAATACTATACTGCGATGTTTGATATACAATACACAGTAAACAGCATACATACTGTACGTATACACATACGCAGCTCATTTCAGATTGCAGATCGTGAATCGCGAATCAGAAAGAGTGTACTTTCAAAGCAGCACGGTGGAAGATTGTATCAGTAAGTACATCATACATACATGAAACATGTACATATAAACGTACCGTGTTAGTCGCTCGCTATTACTGGACAGGGAGAGCTGTGGATACATGAATCGTATTGATTTGCAATGAAGAGAAGCTATACCTCCCTCCTTTCCATTCGATGCCATGTTGAAGAGCGTATGATGTAGCCCTGCAGTGCTTCTGTTGCTGCTTCTAATGCCTACAGTACGTACAGTACATACGTGTCTAATCATACAAAAGACTCTCCCCCCCCTCTTTTTATGCCCATCGCTTGTCATAGAGAGTAGCGAAAAGAAGTGAAGCGAACTGTAGCACCAGAGGCAAAATAAGATCTGTAGAATCGTCCTCCTTCCTTCAAAAGCTCCACGTACACGCACGTACGTCCGCCACTACCTCACATTGCAATAGCAAACCTCCACCGTCTACCGAGCTCTCCTATTCCTAAAAGACCGCTCACTCCAATTATTCCCCTTCCGCTTCTTTTTCGGCAGAGCCTTCTTCTTCATACCACCGCTACCATTCCCAATGCCATTACTCGCCGCTACACCACTGTCTTCCGGCACAACACTATTAGTAGCAGAAGTAGTATCATTATCAACACCCAGATCCTCAAGTTCATCTTCATCCATATCACTCAGTTCTTCGCTCATGTCACGGAGGACATCCTTGCCTGTCCAGCGTTCTTCGTATACGGTTGTGCCTTCTGGGTCGAATTGTTCGACGTACCAGGGTATACCGCCTTGGATGAGGGTGTTTTGTTGTGGGCCTTTGGTGGACATGGGTGGTGTTGGTGGTTGGACGAGTTCTGCTGTACCGGTTGGGTCTTGTGGTGCTGCTGGATCTGATGGTGGGTCGACTTCGGTGTTGATGTTGTCAGGTTTGAGGTGGCCGTTTGTTGAGGCTGGTGGTGTGTGCTCGATGAGACCGTTCGTGGCGGGATGTTTTCGTACCTTTGTCGCTGCAATGCTGTTCAATTGGGGCTCGACAGGAATGTTTTGACCGATGTGGTTTTCGATAGACTCTATGGGGATGTCTTGCGATTCGTTCTTACTGATTCCAGATATGTCAGCCATCTCTACATCCCGATCACCGTTGACGTCGATAGTGTTGGCAACTGTAAGACCTTCTATAAAAGATGGTCGGCGGGAAAATAACAAGTCATCCATCTCTTTCATTTGCTGCTCAAACGGTCTACCATTCAACTCTGACTCTTTGAGGAGAGCCACTTGTAAGACAGGATAAGCAGCCTTGACAATACGTCTTGCTAGCGTCCTTCTATCTCGCTGTTCTGGATCCTCAATTTGTCCTTGTGGTCTTTCACGTAGAGCTTGCTCATTGGCAAGATTTGACGCATCAAATCCGATATCTTCCTCGAAAATCTTGGCGAAGTCTGTGAAGAAAGTGTTGACAGAACTGTAATATCTGTTGGAAATTCGATCTTGAATCCCAGAAAGTGCTTCTTTGTAAACACCTCTAGGGTCGAGCTTGACAGCCTTTTCAACAATTGGTGTAAGTAGAGGTGGAATAGGAAAGTAGACCGTATCGACAACTTCTCTCAATAACCGTGCATCCTCGAGTTTCTGCCTTTCTCGTTCCTTGATTTGTTCACAGAGATTTCTGATACGCTCAAGATCTTTTGCAAGCATCTCTGCAAAATTTATACGTCGATCTAAACGAGCTCGACCAGATGCACCTTGAGCTTTGTAGTCTCTGCGTGTAACTTCGAACGAGCTGAATGTCTCCATCTGCAGTTGTAATCGTTTGAGTAGAGCTGCACCTCTTCTTGCTTCTCTTTTTAACGTCCAATACTTGCACATTTCCTGTACAAACTCTTTTCTCTTCGGCACTGTGAATCTCACTAACGCCTCCTCGATTGTCTTCAGTACGACTTCTGGAATAACAGGAGCACCAGAAGGTAACCGCCAGACACTCTTCGGCTTTTGACCTTTCTTATTGGTCAGTGTTAGTCTTTGAAGTCCGCGGTCGTTAGCAGCAGATTCTTGAGCATCGTTAATTGCGAGTGCGGACGCCTTGCTATCCGCCCATATCTGACCATGGAAATGATGTTTGAAGTGTTTGACAGCCTTCTCAAACATCTTGTCGGTGTTATGCTCAGATTTCCAATCTTGGGGTGAATGTTTATGACAATAAGCACGGAGCTGAGAAGGATCCATCAAGGTGTTCTGTCCTCCACCTATCTTCATTCTGAGATAAAGTCCGGCTTGGCGTGCACATGTCAGATGGAAAGGTTCGTAGCAACGACCGTCACTGCATTGCACACTTGCACCCATATCCTGCTTGCAGATGTAGCAGCCTAATTTCCATCTGCTGTTTGGCACTTTCTCAACATCAGTGATCGGCTCCATCAGTGAAGGATTTCCAATAGTAACTTCTGGAATCCAAGTCGCACATAAAAGGTGAGCCCATTTGGTGTTGTTTGTCTGTTTGAATGCACCACCTTCATTCGGACAGAAAATGCAGCTCGGTCGAGCATTGCCCACCAGCTGACACTTTCTACACAACCACTGACCTTCTGGAATATACGGTACACCGTAACATTCTTGATGCACAGCCAAATCGCAGCCATCACAGAAGACAATTGCATTAGCATTCTCACAATCACCGTCATCACAGATTGCACATTTACTGTCAGGTTCTTCGCCAGGTCCGGGCTCGCCATTAACTGCTGCCGCCGAGCTTGAACGAGGTCTCTGGGTTTGAGGTGCCTTTGGATTTGGTTTGGGTATCCGCTTCTCGAGCGCGTGCCATTCCTTCTCGATTTTGGTCATGGTGATCTCGAATATTGCCGGTTTTATTGGTTGTGTTCCTTCATCGGTCCGTATCTTATTCAATCCATCCAGCCATTTCACATCCTGTTCATCCATATCATATTCTACCTTTCCTACACCACTACCGCCAATAGCGGAGTTGCCATCACCATGAACGAGGTCGGGCATTAGATCGAGATCTTCATCGGCAGAACCTTCCATCTGTCGGATCATATTGGTGGGTCTGGTAAACAGCTCGGTTTCCTGATAACCAACATTGGCCATTGTCTGGTTGACAAAATTCGCAGCGGCGTAATCCTTTTGCTCATAATGCAGAAAGGGATCGAGGATTCGATACGAAGGCTTCGGTAGAGTCAATCGTTCTCTAGGATTGGGACCAGGCAGAGGTACAATTTTCGGGACTTCTGGAGTCAGCAGAGACTGCAACATAGACGACTGGGTGCGTTGAGGCCGGCCAGGTCTTCGTTTTGTCGGTGTTCTCGATCCTGACGAATGTACCACATCTACGGCGACATCCTCAACTAGTCCATTTGCTTGCGGTCGGACAATACCATCCACCTCTTCTGACGGTAACACGGCAAAGGCTGATTCGAGATCCAAATCGGGGTGATATTCCTCCCAACCTCTCTCTTCTCTTGGTTTGTACCCATCGCTATGCGTTGCAGCAGCAGCAGCCGCGGCAGTAGTGTATCTCGGTCGACCAGTTGTGCGTGCTGCTCGGGGACGCGCAGAATATCTATTGGTGGTATTCGTCCTGCGCCCCGTAGTATCCTTTCGTCTTGGTCTTGGAGTGCGCCCTTCTCCATTAACTCGTGGTGTCACCAGCATAGCCTCGGGTGAATTCAGATCTACGCGTCTTCCACCACCACCACGACCGCCGGGGATCCATTTGAACCCAGGTTGGCTCCTACGCGAGGTTGAGGTACGCAGACGTTTGGTGGGGGGCTCATCATCGGAGTCGAGGTTGAGGTCTGATTGTAATATAGGAGTGGAAGGAATGTCGTTCTTCTTCATAGGCGATCGTTGTGGGCGTGATCGTGCTTGACCCTGTCTGAGTTGTGCCATATGAAGATTGGAAGATATTGGTTGACGCGCTACTGCGTGAAGCCGGGGAGTAATTGAGAGGGGATAGCGATTGGTTCAGCCGTGTCGCAAAGGCATGAGAGCGCATTTGTCGCGCGTGTGAACCATGTGTAGAATCGAAGCAACAATTGCGCTCTCTCTCAATATCGTTTGCAATGAGTGATAGTCGATGCGCAGAGGTTGGATCTCGTGAAGGGCAGGCACTCGTCCTTGCCTGCGGTGCAGACTAAGGTTGACTACAAAGGAACACTTTCCACATTACGGGTCTGGTAGACCAATCAGAATACGCGATCCACTATACTAACACTTTGACCCGCAAAGCTGGAGATCTGGCAAGCCCCCGAGGTGCATCATGTTTGCGATCTGCACCAGGCTTTTTATATGATTAATTAAACCTTCCTCCTGCACGTTCTAGAATATGAGCATTGTTGTAGAGTAAGTCTGCTACCTCGAAATTTTCTTGTCAACATAACATCATCGTCTTCTTGATCTCAGCGTTATCACTGCTATAGATCAGTATGACCAAGACCACCACCGCTAATGCCACCGGCAGTCAGCGCAAACGAAACACCAACCAGACAAAGTCAAATGTAGCCTCCCAGAACAGTCCGCAGTCGCAGCAAAACATCAAAAAAGGCAACAAGCAGCAGAATCAGCAGCAAAATCAGAATCAACCTGCTGCGAAATCCGCCACCTCTACTACCACGTCTACTCCTGCCTCTCCACCTCCTCCTGTCCCAGCAGAAGAACCACATACTCCACTGATCGGCTTCAACGGTGATGAGATTGACACGTTACTGAAGAGTGGTCATGATGACAAAGCTTTGATTTACAAAGCGGAACAGTCTGTACCACAGCAGAAGAGTGGACCATGGGGGCAAAAGTGTATGTTCTTAGCATACAATGATAACCTTATCAAATATACTGATTTGGAGTAGCAGGCTCAATGTCAAACGGCAAAGACTTCTGGCTTGAACTTCGAAAGCAGGTCGCGACACTTCAAAAGGGCGAGAGTACCAACAAAGGAGGCTAAAGCGTTGGGAGAATATTCCGAGGTCGACCACAGATTGATGCACAAACCTTCAGCTTCAAATTTATTATTAGCGATATTAGTGGGCAAGCAATATTGTAAAGAGTACAGCATCGGACAGCACAGCACAGGCGTTTATGAGCATAAGATACCCTAGTGGCCACGCCACAGACTTGACTATACGAGGATCTGTTTCAGCGGAGAAATACTTCAACAAGTGCACAGCACGGTTCATGTAAGACAATTTGAGATATGGGTTTCCGAGCTGCCACACAGCCAACTTCACAGTATTCAGGCCCTATTCAACCCATGCCATACATGTCCACTCCTGCTCTTTGAATCTGGCGGCGTTGTATGGGGTGAGCAACCATACTCGGCTATATCGTGTCTCTTAGTAGCACTCACTTAGTAACAGCTTGTGAAGCCACCATGCCAACATGAAAAGTACTTAACAAGTTAAGTAACTAATCGTGGAACGTCAACACTCTTCTCCTTTCTAGCGACAACATCTGCAACCACGATCTGATATTCGATGGCATCCACAACCATACACCTCATGGAGGCCCCATCGTGTATGAATTTAATTGGTCCATTCAGCTGAAGTAATTGGCGACTGCAGGTTGATGCTGGAAACAATTTCTTCCCCAAGTTGCCACGGGTATTTCGGCTAGCCAAATTTCACCTTACTTTGACTTCAAGACTGATGTGCTCGTCAGCAAGGATTTGCACAAGCACTTGGAACTGGGAGTCGCAGGAGGTGCACTTCTTCATCTCTGCTGCTTCGATGTCTTCCACGTCAAATGCTATCTTCTCCAGAGTCGGCCCCCCGCTCCGTACTTCCAATCATGCCACTGATACCAGCACAGAGGCTAAGCACTTGCCAGCCTGACTCGAAATCGCCCACTCGCGACTGAAGTTCATGTGTGCGACGAGATGCAAGCAAGACCTGTTTCTCCATCCATTGTGCTTCACTGGTTTTTGAAATATCATGTCAGTCTTTGACACTCAGTTTCAGTCACGATATGGGTGTGCCACCTAGACAGCTGGGGTATGTAAGATTCGTTTCTTGCCAGCTCGAGGAATCCATAACAGATGTGTGCAAGAACATCCACTTGCATCGGAATGATTCATGCTATTCGACTCACAGCTTTGCCAATCGAACAGCATCATCAAACAGCGTGCGCAACTACCTAAGTGACGGGAACCATAGTACTCAACTAGAGCTTAGCTAGAAGATCGGCACTTGAATTGTTTTTGATCATGTCCTCCACTTGTGCCAGGATGGGAGTAGGAGCATCCTCTGCAAAGTCCACCAACAGCAGTAGCCAGGAGGCAGTGGAGTAGCATTTGTGATACCAGCAACGGCGTGGTTCTAAGACACGTGAAAGCCTCGGTGTTGGTCTCGTTAAGAAAAAGTTGACGTTTATACTCTCCTCTACATTCGACTCGAAATACTTCTATTGGTCAATCACCTACCGGGTGGGTTGTCTATGCCAAGAGTGAAAAGTCCTAATTGTTGAGAAGGCTGATTTCGAATAGTACTTGAAATATTAGGCTTGGCCAGTTGCACGAGACACTTACCTTACAGCAGCTCTTTTCTACCAAGCAGAGCGGAGTATATTGCTGGAGACTGATGGAGCCCTCTAAAGCTTGATGAAGCTTATTGACGACAAGCAAATACTCCCGGAAAACTCTATCTGTGCTCGTTTGAACTCGGAATAAGTACTCAGTACTCAAATTGCCTCCACGTGCATCTGCGAGTCTCAATCAGTGCAATTTCATCTGTTGACGATATAGTAAAGACAGCAAGCCGATAGGGTAGATGAGAATAGCATGACAAGTTGGGCAAGGCCGCTCCAATTCACATTGAGACCAATGCAGCTCTGTCAAGTCAAGCACGTGGAGCAGTCATCTGATCTCTTCCAACACCATCGACTGCAATCAGATTGGCTGCCTCTCCGCATCTACAAGGAAGTAAAGTACGGAGAATACTCCACCTCCACTGCCGTGACGCGTAATCCACTAGAACGCGCCAACTTCAATCGGTGAATGTTCACTGGCTCTTTTGCGAGCTTCACATCGTGTTCACGATTCTCTTCTACTGGTGAGAGATCCGTTAGATAATCGATGACAACATGAAGGGAGCGAGCACCAGTGAACATTCAATCGCTGCCTTTTGTTCCTTGCAGTAGCATCCGCATCTCGTTCGACGAGCAGCAGCCGGCCAGAGACATGGCTATTCTCGTGTCAGTGCGCACCAACATGATGTCAAGACTTCTAACCCTCTGGAAGGGACTGTGCCGAACCATATCGTTGTTGGAAAGTGCCCGCGAAAGAGCTCTTCAGCCGTAGGTACATAGATCGAGAGGCACCAGTATTCTTCTACTGCTCTACCAGTTTTTGCTACTCCTCTACCAGTTTCCGCAGCCTCCATCACCTATCGCAAACATGAAAGCATCCATTCTTCTCCCTTTCCTCGCCGTTGTCGCTTCGGCGCAATATGTCCCTCCTCCCAGCCCCGTCCTCCTAACATCCACAATGTCCGGTGTCCTCCCAGTCCTGCCACCATCCTTCACGGGAGTCGAAACCCTAGAAGGCGCCATAATCAACCACGCACCCGTGAACGCAAGCTACACCCCCGTCAACGGCCCCGCCTCAATCCAAAGCAACCTCCCCAAAGCAACCTACTCAGCGCAGCTCCCCACAGTCGCATTCAACGAGCTAACCGGCACCGTCATCCAAGGCTCAATAACCGGTTCCAGCGCCTCAGGTTCCGGCGTAACATTCACCCTCAACCTCACCAACCTCCCCGACATCGGCACCTACGGCCCATTCATGTACCACATCCACAACCTCCCCGTGCCCAGCAACGGCAACTGCACCTCCACAATGGGCCACTTCGACTACACCAACAGCGGCGAGTACTACACCTGCGACATGGGCAACCCCCAAAACTGCCAGATAGGCGATCTCGCCGGCAAACACGGCATGATCGTGAGCGGACCAAGCTTCAGCACGTCATTCACGGATCAGTACCTCTCTACCGATCCAACGTCGCCGTACTTTTTCGGCATGAAGAGTATCGTCATCCACACTAGTAATGCGACTAGATTGACGTGTGCTAATTTCACGATGGGTGCGGCGTCTGCTGCGGCTTCGTCCAGCACGACTGCTAGTGGACCTGTTGCTACGTATGCTGGTACTGCTGCGACTCAATCTATGGCGGGAGGCCTGGTGGTCGGAGCTGCGGCTTTGTTCGCGTGGGTTTTGTGAAGTTGTAATGGAAGCGGTGATGAAGAGAAGGAGCAGAAAGAGTAGTATTCACCAGGCTCTACAGACTTGGTATGAATTAATGTAATGATCTCTCATACATGTTTGCTATCCCTCTCATTGATACTCCTAGAGACGGCAAAATAAGTGAACACATTGACATTGCACATTATGTACTCCGTAAGAGCCGTCGTATTGAGTTAAGTAGCAGGTTTAAGTCTATTTAATAGTACTCCGTAAGTATAACTGGTATATAGTACTCACAGTATATCTTGCCGCTCCTTGTATCGCCAAAAATAACACATTCACACAATCATCATCAATCCACTTAGGTCTCTTTGATAAGAACAGCTGTGTCAGGAGTTGAGAGAAAGTGATATACAGAGCTAAATTTATTACACGTCTAGGGCCAGGTACCTACCTAGCATCGCTCAGCGCCCAACTCCAAATCCTTTCACGCAACTGTTAACCAAGAAGACCAAAACCCTCCGATCCAACCGGATAATCATCAACAACCATGCTCTAGTAAAGCAGTGTCCCACCACAAACCACACCACAACCCGAACCAATCTCAATACTCAGGCAACATCATCGCCTCCGAAGGCGGATTAACACTAGCTCCGAACAACTTGTACAACCCCGTCCAAGAAATGAACCCCAAAAAGCAATGTAAAGCCCATATTCCCCACTCCCCCTCCGGATTCGCAGCTCCCGGAGTCCCAGGCGCAAGCTTTTGAGCAATATCCGCGAAGGGCCTCATTTTATCTTCATATGCCTTTAGCGCCACTGATAGATCTCCAGCACTGTTGTCATTGTTGTTGTTGATGATGTTGTTGATTTCGCCAGCCAGAACATATGCGCCGACCATCGCGTTTGTGACGCCCATGCCAGATATCGGGCTTGGACAGCAAGCGGCGTCGCCGACTAGAACTGTTCGGCCTTTCGACCAGGAGGAATCGAGTTTAACCTGTGCGATTTTCTGCATGTAGAAGTCGTCTGCTGAGTCCATTGCTTGGAGGACTCTGTTTGTTTCCCAGCCTGCGTTGTGGAAGATCTGGGCCCAGAAATGTTTTTGTTCTGTTGGTCCAGCTTTTGTTAGAGTCGTTAGTGTTTTTTCTACCTCTGGGTCTCGTGTCATGGTCCACAGACTGACGCGTGTTAGATTGCCGTTTGTTCGGTCTGGTCTGATGAGTACCATTCGTCCTTTTGTGCTGTTGTACCATCGCGCCCAGTCGCTGTCTGTTTCTTGGAAGGGTATGGAGAACCAACAGCTCCATTGGCCGAGGGGCTTGACGGCGTCTCGCGCTGCATCCCCGAACACGATCGTCCTCGTTGCGCTCCCGATCCCGTCCGCAGCGATTACCAAGTCAACCTTTCTCACCTCTCCATCATTGAATCTAACTTCTACTCTATCTTCAAGCTGCTCAACCGCAACAACCCTACTCCCAAACTTCATCTCCAACCCCTTCCACCCCTTCACAGCACCATACAACACCCCCGCCAAGTCGCCCCTCATAATCTCAATCTCCCCCGTAAACGCCGTCCCATCTCCGACCGGGAACTCCGCCCGTACCACGTCCCTGCCATCCACAAACCTCAACCCCTTCTCCCTCGTCACGCGCGCACAAACAGCTTCATACGCATCGTACTGAGTCCCCTTTCCCTCCGAAGGGCCAGTCATACGTTTCAAAACAGTCAACGCATGACCGCGGACATCGACGTTCTGGCCGCTCGCGCGGATGGTCGATGCTTGCTCGACGATTGTAACATTGTGGCCGGCGCGGAGGAGGAAGTACGCTGTTGTTAGACCTGCTATGCCGGCACCGCTGATTATGATGTCGAGTTTGTGGATTGGTGGGGCGGACGTTGTTGGGGATTTGGGGTGTTCGTTCATTGTTTGTTGGTGGGATGGAAAGGAATGTCTGCGTTAGGATGGGCAGCGCTGAACTTGAAGATCAATGTAGAGACGAAGGTGGAATGAGGAAGATTTGACTTGGAATGACGTGGGTGAATGGAGGAATCTGGTCCTTGTGGGCAACGTATATTTTTCCACTGATGATTCCTTTGAAAGAAAGGAGAGTAGTCGTAAACAAGCACAAGTGTAAGATATAAAGATACCTAGGTATCCGAGTGCTTACCTACAACCAAGATAAATCCGTATCGATGGTTGAGGTAAGATAAGGTCTTTCATCCTAACTCAAAGATCGTTACCGTTTTTTATAGCTCCGCTTGTGGAGTGTTCGACACCTGTCACCGATCGTGATGAGCCATCCATGCACGCCATGAATCCTCTCGAAATTGCCAAGGCCTGAGGAAGAGCCATGAAGATATCATGTTCAAGCTTACGACACCCGAACGCATCTTACAGGACGTGATAGTAAGAGTATATGCTCTGTGCAGTAGATATATATTAGAAAGAAACCATGCAGTGCAGCGCTGTACGGTACTGGAGAGAAAAGGGTGATGAACGCGAAGTTTATACATGACGAATCGCGTCGCTAGCCACGCGATCGATCTTAGTTCTGTTTACAGATGCCGAAGATATTCCGGATATATTGTTTCAACTCCCCATCTCAGGAGTTTTCAGCTGTTATGGTTCAGTTGTTTGTATCAATCATCTTCACCAGTTCATCCTTTCAATCTTAACTACTAGTATCACAGAAGCACTGATTCATGCTGCATGTGAGTACACATTTGAGTCGATCTGTCCGATCAATTAGTTCCAGGTTACAATGCCGGTTATGCTGGCGACAGAGACGCGGTCTTCTCACTCTGGCGATCGAAACGTCTTGTGATGACACGGCGGTTGCAATCCTGGAAACATCAGAGCCGCAATTCACTCAACCAGGATATACGTCTGACAGCGGTGACTTTGTTGGGAGACGCAGTTCTGTTACTGCCACACTTCTCTTCAATGAGAAAATCACTGCTCGCAATACGGGGCTAGGTGGTATCCACCCTATTGAGGCACTCGAGAGTCATCAGGCTAATTTGTCTGGACTGGTCCTGAAAGCTATCGGGTGTCTTCCCAGTGTGAACGCGGACCTGGAAGGGGCCGGAAGTAAGTCACGAATATTTCAGCACAATGATGGCACGTTCAGGCGTCTCCCTGATTTCGTTTCTGTCACACGGGGTCCCGGTATGCGAAGCAATCTAGCTTGCGGTTTAAACACAGCGAAAGGTCTTTCTGTGGCATGGCAAGTCCCATTGGTGGGCGTGCACCATATGCAAGCCCATGCATTGACACCCAGGCTGGTCAACGCTTTGCGAGGAGGACAAAAGGCCGATGCTGATAAGAATGTAAGAACGAAGAAGGATGCGATGTTGAGGCCAGATAACACAAGCGTGTTGAGACCAGAGTTCCCATTTTTGACACTCCTAGCCAGTGGTGGTCATACAATGCTATTGCATTCCAAGGGACTCGTCGACCACCAAATTTTGGCCACAACACGAGATGTGGCAATTGGAGACGCGCTTGATAAATGCGGACGGATCATCCTCCCCGAAGTTGTCAAATCTAGGATGAAAGACAATGCATATGCTAGATATCTGTCAGACTTTGCCTTCGCCAAAACTGACCAGTACGCTATGTGGCCGGTGCCGGTGAAGAGGAAGGATGAAATTGGCAAGTCGAACAATCAATTTGGTTGGCAAGTGCAAGCTCCCCTGGCTGACACCAGAGACATGGCTTTCAGCTTTACTAGTATCGCTACTAGCATCGAACGGCTTTTCCATGAGCGAGCCGGATCTGCCGAAAATCGTATGAGTACCGAGGAATGCCTCCTCTTCGCACGAACTGCGCTCGGTATAGCTTTCGAACATCTGGCCAGCCGAACCATTATTGCCCTCGAAAATCTGCGAGCAGCTCACCAAGACATTTCTACACTTGTTGTAAGTGGCGGCGTCGCAGCAAACGGTTTCCTGAGACACTTCTTGCGTGCTATACTCGATATTCGTGGGTTCGGGCATGTCCAGCTTCTATGTCCTCCTCCTTGGCTCTGCACGGATAACGCTGCTATGATAGCATGGTGTGGGTTAGAAATGTTTCAAGCTGGGTTTCGAAGTGGGCTCGACATTGCGGCTGTCAGGAAATGGAGTATGGACAGCACTGCCGCTGATGGTGGTATCCTCGGTGTCGGAGGTTGGATGCAGCCAAACATGGCAATCTAATTTTTGTGCTTCTCCCTTTGTCTTTAAGCATCCCAGCATCTTATACCCAAAACTGCTATTGTGGTTTACTACCAATACTACGAGAGCTCCAGAAGCATTTTGCTTGTGCATTTTAACTGCTCAGGAGGCATTTGACATTTCAGCATCCTGATTCGGTAGTGCTGGATGTGCCTGCTCGGAGTGCGCCACTCCATTAACATCGGTCGCAGAGCTATGTTCCGGTATTGAACTTTGTAAGGCCGCATTCTCGTTGCCTGTAGTCAACTGGGCCGGGACATCGCTTTGTGTAGTTTCCTGCGGCGTTTGTTGGCTAACAGGAATTGGTGTCGTTTGTGGCTGGTTTACCGTATCCTGTGCTGCCAGACTGCTGGAATTTTGTGCTGGCGCATTGCCCGATCCGTGCCCTTGACCAGGTTTCGTAGCGCTGTCATGATTGTAGGCGAATCTCTCTTTAATGTTTGTAGAGTCTGGGTTTCCTTCGAACAAGATGGACTGCTGAATGAGATGCTCACCGAGCCACTGCAGAGGATATTGAGCTCTGACAACAAGTCAGCCTGGGACGCATTCCCGCGAAGGGAACATAAAGAAAGACATGAGCATACTCCGAATCAAGAGACTCTGTTATCGCTTTCTTCAGGAAAGGAGCCAGTCTTGTGTTCAGCCAATCCCTTAGATTGACCTCCGTAGTAGAGGAGCCAATTCTTGCCTGTAGTGTCGGGTTTGGGTAGAGTGGCTGAGCCATATTTGGTCCTGTATTGACCAATATTACCAACTCTAGTGTTCAGCTTTCAAAAACGATGCGGGATACAGCAAACCGCGTTAAGCGGCAAGCGTGTCGCAGTTTCTTTAGGCAGGTGGGATAGGCGCTTGGCAGTCACGGTACTCGATACTCGTAAGCATTCCTTCTGCTATCAGTCCTTCTTGTTTCTCTTGGTCCAGCGATTGTTTTGTTCTACGAGACTTTCCTATGGGCTTTCAAGTTGGTGACGGCACGCTTTCAACCAGAAACGACCTTTCTCTGTTCTATCATCGACAAATACTAAGCTTGAGCAAAGGCAGAATCGTACTCGAGTGCCTTCGCTGTCCTTGACTGGGATAACAGCTGAAAGAACTTTTGCCGCTGCCGCTCTCGGTGATAGCTGAGCACCAGCTCAGGAGTCCCCCAATGTCAAAACATGAATTGCGTATCGACTTGATATATTTGGAGAATGCTGATGGTTAGAGTTCTATATTGGATTTGGCAGATATTAAGAGGTGGACTGGCTACAGGGTCACGACTGAATTATAACATGCAGCTGAATCCATCTTACTTTTTGTTTCATTGACTTCTTGCTCTCCTGCTATCCTACCAACTTTGCGCAAGTATGCCCAACCCGTTGATATTACGGTAGAAGTCGCCTCACTTTCAAGTTCATATCCAACAGCAACGCACAGCGAGACGGGACAGGCCGAGGCACTCTGACGTCGAGAAAATTATCTTGTATTGACCAGTAAAGGAAGTTGCTGCGTGTTGTGAACTGTATAGAGGCGAGCTTGGTATCCTAGCCCCAAAGACGGGAGCAACGTGGCAGCTGCAGACGTGCCCGATGATGCTGTTATGCTTTAAGGTGGATTTGGGATAGTCCTTATACAACTGGCGGTCAGCAAGAGCATATAATTACAGCGTGCTCAACCTGAAGACGATGGAATTTCTGATGAGTTTCCGTAATGTGCTGTTCTCGCACGAAATTGCATTCGCTTTCTTGGTTCCCATACTACCAAAGGACTCATGCGCTCTCTTCCATGGCGTCGAAACTGATAACCGCGTGTGATGATACAACCAAAATTCTTTATATGAATGTGCTAACAGAATTGTCTCTATAGGGCTGATCTAAGCATCCGTATATACATGTCTGTACGACCATGAAAGGGTCTTCCCGCGTGATGGTGGTGACAGAAGTTGCATGATCACAAGATACCAACGACTTCTGCACGCTGATTCGAGGGGAGGGGAATGTACCACTTCAACCCCGCGACCAATAAGGTCTCTTCCAGCAACTCCCATGGAGCACAGTACGAACTACAGTCTATCCGAATTAGCTATTGGAAGTGGTCGGAATCCTTACAGTGGTCGATGCCGTCCTCGTCGATGAGATTCTGAAATGTCGACTGCACAAGAAGCAGCGCAATCCTCGACGAAATTGTGTGGACGATGGTGGGGAAAAGCCTACAGACTTAGGCTGCATATGCATAGAGCCTAGCTGAAAGCATGCAGAAGAGTACGTTCACCTGCCCACGCTTGTTTTTGCTCCCTCACCATCTTCGGGCGACCTTATGCACGCTACAATTTGTCTGCTGTACGATGATGCAGCGCGCAATCTTGTCCAGCAGTGGGAGTACGGATTCAAGAATTCCTTCCTGGTATGCGAGAGATTGATTCCAACTTCCTTCGCCTTCTTGACGGCTTCCACCACAAAGATTATGCTCCACTGGCGGAAGAGCTGCGAATTTACCATCTGATATTCTTCTTCTCAGCACTTGCCGCGAGAGGCGCCCCTTATCAACAACCTGAGCTTAAAGACTTTAGCTTTATTTGAATACTGCGTTCTTTTGCCAGACTCATCTTAACGTCTCGCATTGGCTGGCGGATTCACCTACCCTGTTGCTATTTCCTTGCATGTCGTTCTTTCGATGACTTGCGCCTTCTTTTCTAACGGTTGCTCTTTGTATTTCTTGGGATACTGATCCAGTTATTCAGCTAATGAATCACCTATTTTACTGTTCGCAAACGCATTTGGCGTCAATTCCCCGCAGCACAGCACCGTATCAACAGATTGCGGCTCCTGGCGCATGTTGTCCATGTCTGCCTTCCCACCACATGAACCATTCTCTGTTGCTGAAAAGGTATGTTCAATAACATCTCTAGTATCTGCCTAAGGTCATCCCACTAAAGACTCGTCTTCCAGGTCGAATTGCTTGTAAACGTACTTCAAAGTCTGGTACCTGACTTGCCTATGTACCTATTCAAATGTGTAGTGTCAGAGCAGCGGTCGGAGCGTGATCCAGAATGGGCAGACATGGCTTTTCCGAAGGGTATGTAACTTGTGCCCACCTTGCGCGTTCACGACATCGTTGCTCGCGGGCCAGAGTAGTATTGACTGACTTGTGCAGGACGATCGCTTAACTCGTGTAAGCATGTCTTTAATGAGATGCGAAGAACGTTCTCTGTACAAAGTGGGTCGGCGCGACCATACGCCCCATATGTAACTATTGCACCCAACCTTGCGTCGACCAGGTCCGTGTCCGCGCAGGACCCCTACTCTACGTCCCAACGTCACATGCCACACCTCCAACCTAGGCCCTCGGGAACGGAGTCACCTATCCCTCCAGTAACGAATGGTGAATCGCCGAGTTTCATACGTGGCCCCCTACTGGAACCGATCTCGGCACACCCTACCTCAAAGAAGAGGGGACGACCCAGTAAAGAGGCTGTGGCAGAGCGGACGGCAAAGCTGGCAGCGCAAGGAAAAACTTACGAACCAAAGAAGAGGCCTGTGAAGAGACCACGACCATCAGTAGGACCAGACGCATCAGAAGCGAAGAGTGAAGCAGCATCTACACCACAACTACAGACACCAATCATGTACGCTACAGAGCCTGTCGAACCAACTTCGAGCGGCAGACGGAGACCAAGACGGCAAGAAAGGGACGACTTACCTACGATTGAAACCAGCGCTGGCGCTGGTATGGCCGGAATGAGATTAGAACACGAGCAAGAACAGGAATCAGTATTAAGCGTGGCAGGGAGTCCTTCTGATAGACTTTTTCCAGGACTCCGAGATCGAGGGAGCGTAGCATCATCATCATTGAGCCGGCGTACCCAGCAAGAAAGTGATACCCTAGAGCAAGGACAAACGGAGTTGGACTTTGCGACATGAATCTGAACGAAAATTTAGGCAGGAAGGAGAGGATCACCATTGCAGAGGGCGAGCAACAAACATGTGGTGAGGACATCAATTGCTTTTGGTTCTATGACACCAGAGCTTAACGAAGCGCGGCAGTAAGAGGAGGCATTCTTGAGAGGAGAGGGAAACGATGTCTTTTCTGAGCGTTCGAAGCGAAACACGGAATCCGCATATGGTGCGATATACACGGTCAATGGCGCACAAGCTTAATCTTTTACGTCGGCATACTATGTGGTCCTGCAGGTCAGGGCTTGTAATCTTTTTTGGTAATGGAGCTATGAGCACAAAGAGAGAGAAATCACGAAGAGCAGCTGACGAAGAACACGTGTCGAAGCATGAACGCCATCCGGTGGAAACAAGGTTATGGAGGATGGATATTTTTTTCTCGAAGTAATCTTATGATACTATGGCTAGTACGATGCAAGAACAATGTCAACGCCATGTCTTACCTTCTTCTTAACCGTCGTGTGCCGCGACATATGCGACAAGTAGATTGGTCCAAAATCTGTAAAGGACAGATTGGCATCGTGTTTGGTGAAGTCTTGTTCAGCAACTCAGCAAGGAGATGTCATCGGTCCGCTTGCGGGTGGTGATATGTGCTTCAATCACAACACTTCACCACGAGATAGCAACCCCCGCGAATTCATCTTCACGTAGTCAACCACGTACGCATCGCATTGCAAGCGACGCCGACAAACGCGTCCACACCCCCTGCCATTAACTCAAAAATACGTACCTTCAAGGGGATTATCAATCCCCCCCATCCAGCCCCAAGGTTGCCGGTACGTAGCTTCTACCTATCATTCCACACCTCATTAGCTTGATAGTCCCACAAAGCAAAGGAGAGATGCAGGTTCTCGGAGAAGGTTGTGTAATCAGAAGTCCATTGAGTTCATCCAGGTATACAAAGTATACACTGCTAAAACAAGAGGTACCAGAAAATAGTATATGTAAAAGTGACTTATCATCATTTGAGAGTGCTGAAGAGGGTTTGTTTTTGGGGGTTTTGTGGATGGGTGATGCAGGGAGGGTTGAACGTACCTTTACAGAGACTTGGAGTGCGCCGCGTGATTATGAGAGGCACGAAGGTGGGATTGGGGGATCTCGGGTTGGTTGGTTAGCTGGTTAGTTATCGAGGAATTGTGAGAGAGTCAGTGTCTTGAGGCTGTGGTTAGACTAGCAATCAGGGAACGTCAAATCGAAATTGCTTTGAGATGAAAGAAGAGCATTAAGTGAGGTTACTGGATTTAGCGTGCGACTTCTCCTGCAGAACGCAGCGTTGGATTGCAGATGAATGCAGCGAAGCGGGTGTGATGTGCAGGGGAGAGATGAAGTGAAGATTCTCATTATTTTTGTAGCGACGAGCTTTTTGCTTGGCGCGCTCTAGCGATCGGCAAAGCTGCCTCTGATATTGAATGTAGTACAAGGCTGGCTTGGCATCGCTCCCACAAGCCTTGTCAGCCAAACTGCGCTTGAAGAATTCCCTCCACAATTTCGACAAAGTCGTGCGCGAACTTTCAACATTCTCACTTCTTCCGACTTGACAGCCACTATCAACTCGCAACCATGGGTCGTCTTCACAGCAAAGGAAAGGGTATAAGCGCTTCGGCCATCCCATATTCGCGAGCAGTTCCGACATGGTTCAAGTCCACTCCCGAGACCGTCGTTGATAACATTTGCAAACTTGCTCGAAAGGGTGCTACTCCTTCGCAAATCGGTGTCGTTCTACGAGACAGCCACGGTGTCGCTCAAGTCAAGGTCGTCACTGGTAACAAGATTCTTCGAATCCTCAAGGGAAATGGTATGCGCCAACAAATCCGATTTCCTGCAAGATGAGAAGAGGTGGGGAAGCGCAGATGAAAACCTGTGAATAAACACTTCTCTTGTCTTTGCTATATGCAAAAACTTTACAATTGTGCCTCTGTATTGGTCCATGTGACTGACAGAGTGATTGATCTAGGTCTCGCACCTGAAATTCCAGAAGATCTCTACATGTTGATCAAGAAGGTATGCTATCCACCCATCCTTGGAGTCGCAATAGGAGGATGTACTAATCTGTTTGGTTCTAGGCCGTCGCCGTCCGAAAACATCTTGAGCGAAACCGAAAGGACAAGGACGGCAAGTTCAGACTCATTCTTATCGAGTCAAGAATCCACCGTCTCAGCCGATACTACAAGACTGTTGGTGTTCTCCAGCCGACATGGAAGTACGAGAGCGCTACCGCCAGCACCATGGTCGCATAAACGGTTATCATTCTATATGAAGGATTCGGAGGAACCAATTACATGACGACTCAGTTATTGCTCGCTCGCGTGAGAGCGAGACGAGTTTGCGAAGTCAATCATACGCTATGAGGGAATATGAAACATCCAGTGGAAGCGCCAAGCAACCAGGTCAATGACCTTGCAAGGACATTTATCCGAGACATGAGAAACTGGTACAACCAGGGAGTCACGCGGCAGAGGTCACCAGAATCAATTCAATCCTACTATGAAATCTATGCTTACCAGCTTTTTATCTGCTGCACTACTATGTCGTATCTCTATCCGATGCGTTGGAATGCCTCCCAGAATGCTGATCTGATCAACAAAGCTAGCTTGGAGCTCAAATTCATTAGAGTTCCACTCCCGTGACCCAACTATACAATGCCGGAGTCGTACACCATCCATGCTCCGATTTCTACACCTTGCAATCATGTGGCCGTCACTGCCATTCTTCCCAAGCTTGACTGTGATCCACTCGTACCTTCCTTCCAAGCCCTCCCAATGATTCAGATACCTCTATACCGGAACACTCTCGAAGTTACCTTGCGCAGAAGTTATTGATTAGTCAACAAATCATAACGAATTATGCTTTGGGAAAGCGAAAGGTAAGGTAATGTCAGGTCCTCGCTACGCCGTACGTACAACTCGAGTATCTTCAACCGCCCAGCGCGTCTCGGCTTGCCTCCTCAGCCTGCCTTTATATACAAACCCAGCAACCTTAGCATTCACCAACCATAACACATATACCTACAATTTAGCCCTATCCCGATCATCATACTCCGATTCCCCCTTCCCCACAATCCACCTCAAACTATACCACTCCTCAACACTCTCAATCAACCCACTCTCCCCATCAACCACCAAATCCACCACCGCCCAAAACCAAATCTTCTTCCCCATCGCCCTCCACATCCTCAAATCCTTTTCAAAAGTACCCGCATTATACGTCCGCACACTAACCCTATACTTCCCATTACTTAGTCGTTCTGCAGGCCACGCATCCCGCACCTCCACCACGAAATTTGGAAGTGAGTTTCTCCAGAGCTGGAAGTGGTCTCGCAGGCCTGCCGAACCGGTTCTGAAAAATAGGAAGGCGTGGTCTTTGTAGATGGCTTTGGGAGTGAAGAGGGAGACCCATTTTTCTGGGTCGGGTTGGGACCAGGCTGCTGTCCAGCGCTTGGCGAGGGAGAGGGCTTGGGTGTTTAAAGCTGTGGTGTGGTTTGATATGTTAATCCTATGTCCATGGATGATAGCGGAGTGCGAGGTTTTGTGGTTGGGCAGGAGATATATACCTTCCATGTTGACCACGTATGTAGGTACTGTATGCTACGTTTGTCTTCGCCTGGTAGTGATCGGAAGATTGGCTAAGTCGAAGATGAGGTTGACCGATGGGCTTCCGTGGGTACCTTAGCTTAGTAAAGCGAGGTGATGAGACGAGGCTCAGCTGAGGGGCATAGTAGGGCGCCTTATCTCGAAGCGCATTTTGTTATATCTCAGCAGAACAATCTTATATACTGTACAAAACATCCAGCCTCAACGTCGGCATTCAGACGCGATTAGGCGACATCAAGCTGATAAGGGCACCTTTGGACAGTGGTTATCTTCAACTTCGCTCTTCGCTTCTCAACACGAGTACCTCGACTTCACCAATCCGCTCACCGAAATCGCGGAGTTGCGAAACGAAACCGGAAACTCATCGGGTCGGAAGAAGCTAAGTACTGTACCTGACCTACATTACATGTACAATAAGTTTTATGAGCTGATCTTACCCACCTGATAGTGTAGTGTATCTGTTACTCCGATCATTCATTGATTTTCTCCCGTTTTAATCATCCATTTCACATCAAGCCACCGCACTACGTAATGCACTACAATGCCAGTGCCTTCTACTCCGTAAACCTCCCGAGGATCGCTGTTGTCTACCCGATCCTGCACCGGCTAGCAGGTCAAGTCCTCCCTTACTGCTATAGCTGTAGGTGTACAGTACTGTACAACGTCACTCTTGTCCCTACAGTTCATATGAGCAAAAACTAGAAAAATCCTCCCTGCTGCTACAGCGACGTTGAGTTTTCTTTACTCTATTCCCGCCCCGGCTAATAATAACCCGCGCTTGCTTACCGTAGTCTTTTTTTGTGAAAGCTCGAAGTATAGATCCAGATTCGCGGAGTCGGAGATGATAGACAGACGAAGGTACTGGCATTAGCATTGGCATTGGCAAGACAACGTTGGTTGTGGGGACGAAAACTTGCAATGTATGAAGGCTGTTGAATATCACCTTCTTGGTCCCTGTCCTATACACTGTACGAGTGGAGTACAATCGAATTTGTGGAGCACATTTTTATTCAATATGAAAAAGCATTGTCTTGTAACGACACGAACTAGACCGTGCCTCATTCACTTCTGCAATGTTTGGCATCCTTTCAGCTGTATTGAATATCATTTTGAAAAGCAACAAGGGTATCAGTAATCCTTCTCTGCCTGCCTGCCTTGACCAAGCAATCATCTCTCATACTGCAATATCATTATTCATCAAACTCAATGTGTGCTGCTGCTTCGACGCTTGCTGTGATGCAAGCCCGGAAAGCACTATTTCTGGCCATTGAAGCTCTTCCTTCTTTCGTGTGCAGCTGTTGCATCCGCCACCAGCTTGTTGGTCTGCTCATTTTCTTTCATTTCGCGCACTTTGGCAAGCACGACTTCCTTGAAGATAGCACCCTTGGCGGCTTTGCTAAGTGCTCGCTTCTCAGGATGGTCATTCGTTGCAAGACCGCGTCCAGGAGAAATCCCTCGTTGATGCTGGTTCTGAACAGCAAGACTAGCAGCGTTGGAGGCATTCGCGGGAATGTCAGCTGCATCTGGGTCATCAACTTCTTCTCTTTCTTCCTGTATCTTGAGTTGCTCGATTCTGTTGGCGAGCTTGACGAGCTCGATACCACGCTTGAGTTTTGCTTTGGCCATGTACGATCTTATCTCTGGTAGCAAGTCGTGATCAGAGGCAGTCTCGCCCTCAAGCCATCGATGCTTCAGTGCTTGACTACTTGATACTCTCTTCTTTGGGTCGACTTGCAGCAGTGAGAGAATGAACTCTTTCGCGTCTTTGCTGACGTCTTTCCAGTATCGTTCGTGGAAGATGATGCGGCCACTTCTGCACTCATCCACAAGATCTGTGATATTTTCTGATCGGAAAGGAGAGTACCCACAAAGGAGGGTATAAGTAATAACACCTAGAGACCACATATCAACTGCTTTGCCATGACCTTGCTTTAGCATAACTTCTGGAGCTGCATAACCGAATGAGCCAGCCATCGTAGTTAGTACTTCGCCGGGCCTGTCAAGCATTTTTGCGATACCAAAGTCCGCAAGCACCAGTTGAGAGTCGGGTTCTCTGGTCAGATATAGGAGGTTCTCTGGTTTCAGGTCTAGAAGATGTAAGCTACCACTTTGATTCGGCCTCCTGCTTCTTACCTCGATGAACAATATTCCGATCGTGGAGGTAGTCGACTGCTTCCAATACCTGTTTTATTGTTTGCGATGCATCCTTCTCTGTGAACTTTCCTTGGTCACAAATTCGGTCGAACAACTCCCCACCAGTTGCCAGCTGCGTAACGATGTAGTATTTGTCCTGCCACACGTCAGACACTCTCATTCCACAAATTCCATGCGTGCCGTACTCTTGACTCGAACCAATCCACAAACTGGACGATGTGTGGGTGGTTCAGACGTTGCAACATCTTGAGCTCATCGTAGACCATCTGCTCATTGCCTTTGACGTTCTTCTTCAGTATTATCTTCACAGCGACTTTGTGTCCTTCGATGTCGGCTTCTCGTACGATACCATAGGTACCGGCTCCAAGTGTTCGCCCGAATTTGTACTGCGACTTCTTGTCGTAGCTGTCAGGCTGACCATGGAGCTTATTCATGAAACTGTGGACTAGAGATCAGAATGTCAGCTATTGCTTCAGATTGTATGAGATGTAACGGATATGGATGAGCGCGCACACAGTCAGGATCGACTGGAGTCTATCGTCTCATATTGAAAATAAGCACTTGGAAGTGGTGTTTGTACTGGAGACCGGTGACACTCACTTCCGTAACTCATGGCTGCGGTACCTGGTTGTTGGCAGCAAGGGAGGCCTCGACTTGGTATAGGTTGTCTGACAATGCCTTTCTGCTTGGTCCAAGGTCACAGGAGTTGCCTTCAACTCGATTGAGGTTCTGGTTCTGTATAATGTCCAGTGGGCTTATAAGTTAAGTTGGTGGGGTAACAGTATTTCGAGGGCGCAGTACGAAGGATATGGCAAGGCTTTAGGAACACACAAAAGAGATTCTGTAGGAAGAGAAGACCGTGTGATTGTGGAACTACATAAAACTAGGAATAAGCAGCGAAGTCAGAAAAGCGTTGTTTAATGTAGTAGTAATGAACAACGCCAGTCAGAGTTGAGGCAGCAACTGTATCAGCCGCAAGAAGGTAACTTGGAAGTGGGGGGCTGCGGGCCCTGGAGGGTTCCTCACAAACCGGTGGCTGTGCACCAAAGGACAATTTCACCAATGAAAGTTACTCGGGCAAATTGAGCTCCAAATCTACTGCGGTGAAACAAAAGCCCTAGTTGGTACTGTACTCGAGTGTCTCAAGCTAACGAGCAGTGTTGGTTGGTCACGGACAAGCTCGAAAACACTAAGCAGCACAAAAACGAGAGGAACGCGCACTGAACATGCATGATTGATGTATGCAGTTTTATGATATGTGAAAATGTCGCTCATAGAATACAACTCGTTTCACGCTGCAATGTCTTCCATTCCTCAAGCAAGAACCGTCTTTATCTGTCAACCTCACCAAACACCAAATCCATGGTGCCAATAATGGCGACAGCATCTGCAAGCATGTGGCCTCGAGCAATGTGATCCATACCAGCAAGGTGAGCAAATCCGGGAGCTCGAATCTTGCATCGGTATGCTCTCTCGCCACCATCACTGACTAAAAAGACTGCCATCTCACCCTTGGGTGCTTCAATAGCACTATAGGTCTCACCTGGCGGCACTGTGTAGCCCTTGGTGTACAGCAGGAAATGATGGATAAGCGCTTCCATGTTCTCCTTCATGGCAGCACGTGGTGGTGGTGCAATTTTATAGTCTTCGACTTTGACTGGACCTGGAGGCATTTTGTTGAGACATTGGTGGATGATCCGCAGCGATTGTCGGAACTCCTCCATTCGGCAGAGGTATCGATCGTAGCAATCGCCGTTCTGTCCAACTGGGACATCAAACTCGACTTTACCATAAGCATCATACGGCTGGCTCTTTCGGATATCCCATGGGACACCAGAACCTCGAAGCATGACACCGGAGAAGCCGAGATTAAGCGCGTCAGCAGCAGAGACAACGCCAACACCTTTAGTACGGCCAATCCAAATTCGGTTGTCTGTAAGCAGTTCTTCAGTCTCGTCGATCCGGTCACCGAATTGCGTAGCCCAAGCATGGATGTCATCTAACAGACCCAATGGCAAATCTTGGCTGACACCACCTGGTCGGACATACGAGGCATGGAGACGGGCACCGGAGACACGCTCGTAAAATTCCTATTTCCTATTAGCAATTGCCAGAGAACGGCAGAGCCCAAGAACGTACCATAAGCTTTTCTCTTTCCTCAAATCCCCACAAGAAAGGAGTCAAAGCACCGACATCCATAGCATGCGATAGAATCGACATGAGATGGTTCAGCACTCTCGTGATCTCCCCGAATAGAGTTCGAATCCATTTCGCTCGTTCTGGGATTTCGACGTTCAAGAGCTTTTCAACAGCTAGAGAGAAACATTGCTCGTTCGTCATCATGGAAACATAGTCTAGCCGATCGAAATAAGGGAGCACTTGTAGATATGTCTTGTATTCGATCAATTTCTCGGTTCCTCTATGCAGCAAACCAACATGTGGATCTGCCCGAATAATTTCTTCTCCATTCAATTCCAAGATCAAACGTAGCACACCGTGAGCAGCAGGATGTTGAGGCCCAAAGTTGACTGTGTAGTGTCTGACTTTACGGCTTTCGTATTCATCTCCCAGCTGCGTGTTTGGCCCTCTATTCTCATTCTGCGATTGTGGATCGACTGCTGCAGAGAAGGTTGAATCGGTGAGATTGAGATGAGTTCGTTGTGGTTCCGAACTCGTATCTGGCGTAGCATATCGTCTTGTGGCGGTGGTAGATATCGTTCTCGGAAGAAATGAAGATCGAGTTATCGGTCGAATGCATAGCCGTTTGGCAGTCTGTCGGCCTGCGAGTCGCGCGAAGGATGCAGCCATTGTCGTTGAATGTGGGCACTGCCCGGTGAAGGAGAGGAGAGGTAGTGGCTGTCTGGCAGGACAGTAATGCGAGCGACCAAACAATATCTTACCAGAGGCGAGGTCAATTCAATCCATGACGGCCACCTCAAGCTCAAAGCGATGACGCTAGTCCGAATATAGTTAGTGCATATGTCAGCTTTAGCGGCTCTCTAATTGGTTTGAATTTGACGGACAACTCGCGATAGCCACAGCCGTGGTTCTCTATGATTTACATCGAGGGCGAAACGCCTTGAATTGTTCGCCGTACCCTTCGAAGATACCGAGTCTCTGGTCTATTTACTACTAGTCTAATGTGTCCGAAATCTAGCTCCTATAACAGCGAATTGTTTCAAAACATCGAACGAGGTCAATCTGTTATATCGTCTCCTGTGTGCTCTTCAATTTCAGTAGCGGGTCCAAACGAGAACATCCTTCCATTCGCAAGCACTATCGCATTGTCGGCGTCACGTACAGCGGCCGTACGATGAGCTATCGTGATCACCGTACTATTCTGCAACTCCTCTCTTATCACACGTTGAATTTCCCATGCCGTCTCGACGTCGATACTTGCTGTGGCTTCGTCCATGATGATGATCGAGCTGCGACGAAGAATCGCTCGTGCCAAGCCCACAAGCTGTCTTTGTCCTTGACTGAGGTTCTTACCTCCACTTTCGATAGCTGTGGTCAGTGTCCAATTGAAACGTCCAGCCATTCGTTCTACAACTGCTTCACATTCTTCATCTGTGTGCTCTTGGACAGGATCAAGATTGTGTCTCAGTGTACCTTCAAACAACACAGGCTCTTGAGCAAGAAAAGTGATTCGTGATCGGAGTGCTTGGCGATCGACAGTGGCGAGATCGACACCATCGATTAGGATGCGACCGTTTGTGACAGGTATTGTAGCGAGAAGAGCAGCTGCGAGGGTTGATTTACCCGAGCCTGTACGACCAACGATAGCAGTGTTCGTACCTCCTTTTATTTCGAATGATACCCCCGATAGTGCCGGGTCTAGATGAGGTGCGTACTTGACTGTGACATTCTCAAAGACGATACTCCCGCCATAAGAGGGCCACCAAGCAGGGGGGGCTACAGGGTTTGTCGGCTCTTGCTCGAGATGGAGAAGTTCAACAAGTCGCTCAACGGAGACGAAGTTGACTTGCAGACGGCCATAAACGCGACAGACGGAATGAGTAGCTTGCACAAAGCGCTGAGATGTAACGAGGACGAAAGCTGTTAACCCCGCTGATAGACCCGTGTAAATTGCGATTGCTGTTAACGCAAATGTTGATATGGCAGAGGTAATCTCCAGGCGGTATGAGAGCCAGGACTGGACGCTCCAGTAGAAGTGGTCCATGCCTTGGAACGTGTCAACTACGTTGATGAGCGTACGTTGGAAGTTTTCCTCTGCTCGGAATGCTCGAACAGTAGTCAAGCCAGAGATAAGAGCGCCGAAATTCGAAAACAGAGGGCTGAGGGTGGTTGTCTCGAGTCGACGGAGACTTTGCGAGGTTCGCAGGAAGTGGAAGAATATCGTGACGAAGGCAGCTGACACAAGGAGGGAGATAACCAAGAAGAGCGGCGTCAGAGGAGCAATGACCGCAATGCTCATGATCCACGCTATCGCATTCCATGAAAGGGAGAAGAAATCTCTGCCTATTGGCCCATCAACAGTGCCAATGTCAGCAGTCAGTCGATTCATGAGCCTGCCAAGTGGTGTGATGTCGTAGTACCGGAAGGTCGTGTAAGTCACTTTTTGGATGACCATTCTGAAGATATTCTTGCCTCCAATATATCTTGTTGCCATCAATGTGCCATTAGCAACAGTGATGGTGAGTGCCTGCATTGAGGTCATAAAAAGAAGTCCAAGCAGCCACGGTCTTACATTGTTGGCAGGGTTTGGAAACTTGTCGAAGATGTGCCGAAGCAGAGGAATACCTGACCCAGTGATACCGTTCACACGTGCCCAGGTACTGACGACAAACGATTCACTGTGAGACTCGTTGTACGCTTCAGTGAACTCCTTGAGATACCAGTTGACACCGATAACGATAGAACGAGAGCCAATGCTGACAACGACCACTACCACCCACCAGAAAAGGCTGCCTGCTTTGAGATACTCCCAGTAAACAGATGACTTAATATCACCGTGTTCGCGGTGCTCCTCGTCCTCGAACTTGTCTCTCATGGCACTATTGAGCATTTTCATATTGGCTCCATTCATTGTGCCATTCTCAGCAGCCTTTGTAGTGCCGTTGGAGGCTTCACCGTTGCTAGCTGCTGCGTAAAAAGAGGACTGCCTTCGACCGCTTGATCGTTCAGCTCGACCATGAGTCATCTTGATGATATTGTCTGCGGCAGGTCCACACAAGTCCATACGATGGGTGACAAGCACCACAATTCGGCCTTTAATCAAATCACCTTGGAAGCATTGAGAAACGATATGTTCGGCTGTCTGCTGATCTAATGCACTCAGTGGATCATCGAGCAATAGTATTGACGCTTTGCTGTAGATTGCTCGCGCTAGGGCGACTCTCGCTTTTTGACCTCCAGACAAACCAATGCCATTCTCTCCAATGGGCGATAGATCACCTTGTTCGAAGGACGCCAAGTCAGGTACAAGGGCGCACACCTGCAAAGTCTGCTTGTATCTCTCAGTCTCCAGAGGACTGTTGAACAGGATATTATCACGAATTGTCATGCTTTGTAACCATGGTGTTTGCGAACAATATGCGATGGGCCGAAGTGGTTTCCGCAACTCACCACTCTGTAAATCGAGCTCGCCAAGAATGGCCTGTAGCAGAGCTGTCTTTCCGGAAGCCACTTCTCCTTCGACAACAGTGAGTCCACGACTGAACTGCAAGTTCAAATCTTTCAAGACGCTCTCCGGTAAACCAGGCCACGCGAAAGAAGCATTTCGAAGCTCGATTTGTGTTTCACAGTCTTCACCGTCTTCTGACTGGGGATCCTCTTTGTTTGGCTCGTCCACAAACTTCTGGATTCGTTTCAAGGCTACGTTCGCATTGAGTAAGGTACGGATTAAGTCAGGAATTGCCTCCATGTTGTTCTGTACCAACGAAAAGATCTCAAGAGCAGGAAAGGCTATGTCCACGCTAAGCTGCCGACCAGCGAGCGACGTATACGCCCAGAACGCTGCCACAGTGATGAGGCCAGATGCGAACAGGTTGTTGAGAATTAAAAACTCATCCCAGATGTATGTGACAACTTTGATATTGAGTTCTTTTTGGCGTGCTTCGAAAACATTCTTCAACCAGAAGTCTTGCCACCCGTACCAACGTAGATGTCGGATTGCTTCGATATACTGAGAAGTCTGCTGGAGTCTTTTGTCCGTAGCCACTCTTCTAACCTTCTCGAATCGTACATCAACAAGGGCAAGTAAGTAATTCAAGATCTGGGCCACTGCAACCACCCCGACGCCGACCAATGCAGGCCAACCAAGGAGCCGCCAAATGAGCACAAGAGAAATGATAAGACCAAGAGGGACTTCAATGAGCTTTTGGAACTCCCAGAAGCGCTGCGCTACTTCATAAGAATCATATCTCATAAGATTCATGATCTTTCCCATGGCAGCTGGCTCTTGCTTCGCCTCGTCGACGCCCTTGAAGGCGATTCGGAAATTCTTCCACAATGCCACAACTTGCCTCTTTGCACGAACATACCACGGCTCTGCCACTTCATTTTTCGTATGCAGTAACGGAGTATTCTCGTCACTGCTTGGTGCAGTATTGGCACGAGCGAGTTCGGCATTCTCATCAAAGTTATCTTTAGTGTTATCTGGCGGCGTTGCAACGATCTTTCGATGCAGTGTCTTTTCGTAAAGCATCGTCATGAGCTCGCCCCTGCAGCGTTCATAACTGCGACGCTCATACCACAGACTAAAAACCTCACTTTGAGCATTCACAACACGAGCGAGCAAGATCAGCAAGCCGTAAACCAAAGCCGGGCGCTTGTTCGTATCAATATAGGCCATTGCTTTGAGAAGTTGCTGCAGTAAAACAGGTTCAGAATAATTCGTGACCAATTCTAGAAGTTCAAGGCATGTAAGAATAACAAGGTCTATCCAGTTTGCTCGGAGAATGCGGTGCAGGACTGAACCCTTAAGCTTGCGAAAAGCATTATGCAAATGCGTATGTTGAAATTCGTAGGGTAAAAGCCAGATGTCATCCTCATTCAGTTGTCGTCTTCTGCCAATGCTTAACAAAGGCGATACCCATGACACGGTTGACCATTGCCAAAAAGTGAGATTGTCCTCTGGTGACCGAAGCTTATTAGTAGGCTCAGAAAATGGCTTGCTAATTCCGAATCTCGACCAGCCGGGTTCTCTGAGGGGCATGTTTACCAGAAGGATCACGCCAATTAAGGACGTAATCAATGTTCCTGTCACGTACCGGAGCTCGAGGTTCAATTCATTGTGCCATCTTCTGACCAGAAAGATGGCCTGCGAGACGAACAAGCTGAAGAAGCAACCTAGCGCGACGAAGGAGCACCGTCTAGGCCTAAGCAGCAAGAGGTACATCAGTGTTAACACCCAAACAACACTGGGCAGTACAATCCATAGTTTCTCAACTGTGGTCTGCAGCAAACATAGTTGTAGTGCCAAACCTATCAGCGAAAGGAAGCACAGTAACAGTGAGTAGTAAGGCGCCGGCCTTTTTGATTCGTCCTCATTGTATCGTTCCTCTGCTGGCTGTTCTATGAATGTCTTCGACCAGGATGGCCGTTTAAACCTGTTTAAACTCATGGCAGATATGGTTTTGTGTTCGAGGTTGTGGGCTGACGCATGTCCAGGCCTTCAAGTAAGACCTCTGTAATCATGCTTGACAGATTGGGACACGGCAGCTTGAGAGTGGCTCGTACAGATACGATGAAGTCTCAAGAGATAGTTAAAAAGCAAACGCAGGAAGTAATTCATATGCGGTCAAGAGGATTTTCTCCAAACATGTTTAGCGTGGTCCAAGTGGCAAGGATTGTGTTTGCTGACCTAAGGTCAAGCAACATGATGACACGACTTCGGACAGACGAGGCATATCGAAATACTGTGACAATAGCTCGATTGAACACGATACAGCCGGTGTCAGTGTGTGAAACTCTAGCTAGTCGCACAGGCGGCGGTCGGCTCTACCTAATGTGCTCCTCAATTTCTAGGCTCTGGAGGCTTCCGCAGCTTCGAGCCTGGCGGGCATCAAATGTGCATCTGTGACGTCAGCCAGAACGCGCTCCAAGTCAATCAACGCGTAAAATGTTACGATACCTTCACTACGCTCCCTTTTGATTACTGTAAGTGCACTCACTTGAAGCCTATCTCTTACAAGTGATCAAACATGCCGCCGAAGAAAGTTGTAAAAGAAGAGCCATCTGAATTCGAGAAGCAACGGCTTGCCAACATCGCAGAGCGTGACAAGCTACTTGCGGAATTACAAGTCAAGAAAAATGCAGCGCAAGTAAGCTTGTATTCCAAACCACAAAAACGTGCAGCCACTGGCAAGTCCAAGTCGACACCGGTCAAAAGAATAAAGAAGGAAGAGATAGTGCCTCGAAGGACATCCTCACGCATAGCCGGCATTCAAGCAGATAGCGAGGTTGCGCGCGAGCAAGCAGAGAAGCAATACCAAGTTCAAAAGGAAGCCGACATAGAAAGACGAAAACGGCGTACGGGTGATCTGAATCTCAGTGAGATTACGATCAATGGCCAGGTCAATGGTTTCTTCCAATCCGATGTTGCTCTCCGGCCTGTCGCACGGCCATATGAGCGAACTTTCGGCGACAATGAGGTTCGTGAGACATCAGACAAAGACCTTAAGTCACTACGAGAGAAAATGAACGGCCTCGAGATTTGGGACGCTTGGGAACCTACAAGGATCAAAATTACTCCCGAACGAATTTACAGTGCCTCTTTCCATCCCACAGAAGACAAACCCATAATCTTCATGGGTGACAAGCTTGGCCATCTCGGAATCGTTGACGCTTCTCAAAAACCAGAAGACACCCAGTCAGGCCTCAAACAAGATCCTGACGGCGCAGATGACGACGAAGACGAAGAAGACGACATCCCCAACCCCATAATAACAACAATAAAACCACACACCCGCACAATCTGCTCCATGCACACCCACCCCTCCGCACCGGGCAAACTCTTCACAGGCTCCTACGACAGCAGCATCCGCTCCATCGACCTCCAAAAGCAAATCGCGATAGAAATCTACGGACCAAGCGACACCCTCGAAGACACACCCATCAGCGGCATCGACATGTCCCCGACAGACGTGCACACAATCTCCTTCACAACCCTCCACGGCGCATTCGGCCAACACGACATCCGCACCCCCGCCAAAACCACAACCCTCTACCAACTCTCCGAGAAGAAAATAGGCGGTTTCACTCTCAACCCAAACGCACCACACTACCTCGCAACAGCCTCGCTAGACCGCACCCTGAAACTCTGGGACCTCCGCAAAATCACAAAATCGCTCCCCACACTCGTCGGCGAACACGAATCCCGCCTTTCCGTCTCAACCGCAGCATTCAACACAGCAGGCCAAGTCGCAACATCATCCTACGACGACACTATAAAAATCCACTCCTTCGGCGTCTCTTCTTCAACCACAACCACAAATTCAGCAATGTCAACCTGGCCCCCCGCCCACACCCTCCCAGACGACGCAATGACCCCCGAGGTAACAATCCCGCACAACAACCAAACAGGCCGCTGGGTCACAATCCTCCGCCCGCAATGGCAACAGCATCCCCAAGACGGGATTCAGAAATTCGTAATCGGAAATATGAATCGATTCGTTGATGTGTATGATTCAAACGGGGAGCAGTTGGCGCAGTTGGGTGGGGAGGGGATTACGGCTGTGCCGGCGGTGGCGGTGTTTCATCCGACACGGGATTGGATTGCTGCTGGGACGGCGAGTGGGAAGTTGTGTTTTTGGCTGTAGGTGATTCTGGGGTAGGGTGGGTTGGGTTGGGGTGTTGGTATGTGGTGCGAGACCTGTGCAGCATTGGAGTTCTCGCGATTGGAAGCATTGAGCTGGCGCTGTGCTTGGAGTGTAACACGTTGATCTTACGAGTAATACTGCTGGAAGAGCTCGAAGAGCTATGAATGAAGCCGTTGGTTCTAATGATTGTATTACACAGTCAGAAACATCAAGTTCTGGTAAGAATTTCCAGACAAGATACCTACGAATCATGGGTATCATACATACATAATCAAACGCCAGACCTTTGCTAAGGGGTCAAATGCAAAATGCTCTTACACTTTTCAAACACCAGTTACCAGTTCCTCAATGCATGATTACATCCCCTCCCTCTATCCCCTAGCATCACCATTACCGTCACCAAGACGTTCAGACCCGCACTGATCCCTCCTAATATACGTAGCCAAAACAGGATGATCATGATTCTTATACGGTTCCCAGTCCCCTATTCCATATTTCTCAGGCGCTTTCTTCATGCCACGGCCTCCACCGCCGATGATGAGATTCCCTGGCCGATAGGCGGTGTTCTTCTCCATTCTTCGGATCACTGTGTTGTGGATTTGCGCGTTCAGGGGGATGTCGCGGACTTCGCCCATTGGTAGAGGCCTACATTTGTTTTATTAAGTTAGTTTTGCAAGTTGTAGGTAGGGGGTTGTGACGGTGTGGGTGAGACTGACCATCGGATTGCTTTCCAACTTCCGTCTTGCTGTAGATCCATTCGGCGGAAGGGGAGGTATTCCATCATACGCCAGAGATAGGCGGTGCTGCCGGGGATGCCGTCACCTGCTTTGAGACAGTCGTGGATGATGCCGTTTGAGTAGGAATCTTCGAGAGCTTGATGGAAATTCTTTGCTGTTTCCTCGTCGTCGAACGGTTGCCCGTATTCATCTACGCCGTTGGCGAGGCAGTTGTGCTTGGCTACTTTCCTGTGTTTTGGTCAGCAGGTTCTAGTGTGCAGAAGCTGGGATGTGATATACCTGATATCGAAATCGAGACCGGCCTGTCCGGCCTCGTGTACCATCCATACTAATGGAGCGTGACTTAACATCCATTGTTCGCTTGTTGTTTTGGACCATCCACCACCAATATCGGCGTGGCCTCCAGCGAACCATACTTCTTCGATATCCTGGTCCTGATGTGTGTTTTGCTCAAATTCGTGCTTGCCAGGTTTTTGTTTCTTTCCTGAGTTTGCATTGTCTGACTTGGTGTCAAGACCGGCTCTCAAATCTTCCGTACTTAGGGAGATAGGAGCGGCTAGGCTGTCGTTTGAGGACTTCTTTGTTGGTAGGCCGTTAGGAACCCCGAGGAATTGCTGCTTCTCACCGGGGTCCCCCAAGGTTTCCTTTTTCTCGGAGGCATCACGAGAGGTGTGGTCGTCTTCGTTTGTGACTTCTATTTGAGGTTGCATTCTATCAACATCTTTCTTGGCATTTCGTTTTTGGTGAGCGGCCATACGCTCAAGATCGGAATCATAACGATGAATTTTCAGCGTTTCTTTTTGATCTTCTTTTTTGTCCCGATTTCCGCTGATGAGGTCCTGTCTGAACTTCGCTCGTCGCTCATCAATTGAAACGGCATGTCTGATGACTTTGGCAGATGAACGAGCCGTATAGGGAAATTTACTTCTTTGCATCCAAGCAGACTCAAATTTTGGCACGGAATTGACAGTGTCAAAAAGACCCAGGAACCGAATGCGTCGAACAGGTCGGCTGAACGTTTCTCGAAAACCACGCATGAATTCATACAATTCCTTCTCCTTCTCCTTATCATCGTCCGTGCCGTTGTTCTTTCGTGAAGCCCACTTGGCGTATGTTTTCCAAGCGAATCTGATGAGCTCTTCGTTGCCAGCACTGAGCAGGCCTATGTGATCCAGCATCTCAGCCAGGAAACGAGCAGTATATGCGCCACGACTGAAACCAAAAAAATACAAGTCGTCCTCCACACTGTAGTATCGCATAAGAAATTTGTAACCTCCCATGACGTGCTCAGCGAAAGACGAACCAACAGCGGAATCCTTGGCCTTGGTGTACCAGGAGTGTATTTTGCCAAAGGTCGAGGTAGTTTGCATTGAATGAGAAGTGATATAGGTACCAATGCCCGGCTGGTAGAAAGTGTACATATCTGGATTACTCCGATCCAGCATGCGATACAATTTGAGAATATTGCTGTCGGCATCTGTGCCACTGAACTTGTTGCCGGTGCCCTGAAGATGTTAGTGTGGAGTAGTCAGGAATGTGTGAAAGAAACCAACATCAAAACACAGCACGAATGTCTGCTTCCGTCGATTGTAGGAAGGGGGATCCTCGGCTGGCATTTTGGATGGCGACGTTGAGGTTTTAACGATAGTGTGTGGTAAGTGCTATAGAGGTTATCGATGTATGCCAACGGGCTGATATACAGTGAGAGGCATCGAGGCAATTTCAACGAGCCTGTTGACAAGTCACACCCATCATGATCGTGCTTGCTTATTGTTGCCCAGCCAAGACTCAGGCCGGGGAGAGCACAAACCTCACGCGTACCGTGCATGAAAGTGCTATCGCTATCAGCAAAATCAACATGGAGCAAGACTCCAACAGCGGATACAGCCACTGAGCAATGGCACAGGTCTCTCAGTCAAGGTCCACACGCAACAATGATCCGTCAAATCCTGCTCCATATCCAGGGAGAAGACTTCACATGGACTATCCAATAAATCAACAGATTTGGACACCATCTTTGCGTTTCGAGCAACGTACAGGTGCGTTTAGCATGGATAGTGCATCTTGAGGCTGGCACCAAAAGGCAGCTTCAGAGTCAAAGCAAAAGATCAGCACGACTGTTCCACAATATCTTTCGTCAGGAGTCGATTATCCTGGCTCGTCTAGCGTACTCCATACAGTACCGTCTGGCAGCTGAGCGATACCCTAGCACACTCCAGCCATACGATTGCCGAAATCTGTAGGTCAACCATCCACTCATGCTTCGGATGAGATATGGACACTCATTGAGCATTGCTGGCTCCTTGTAGAGCTCCGACTTCGTGCTTGTGATACCCTTACGTATGAGGGGATTCACACCTTCAAATCGCGAATCTTGTACTGCTGTACGGTACGGACGAAGGATAAGACCCCAAAGTCAAATTGGCGTGCCGGACCACACCGTCTTCGCGCCGCAGCTCTTCCTGGAAAAGATCACGATAAGGTTTAGCTTCGCCTAGCCCAAAGGACAGCAAACGATCATCCAATCCACATTTCACGTAAAAGCTCACAAATTGGATGACAGTATACCCACGATCGATCACTTCACCGACTACCGACAAAACCCTTTCGTCTATTGGTTGGCCCATCATTCATTCTTCTTCTTATGCATCAGATCGAAACTCTGGCATGTGCTGCGGGTCCCTAGTGGTGGTGCAGGAGACTACCACTGCTCTAATTACCACTACCATATGACGAACAGGATGGGAGTGCAAAAGTATGGCGTATGAGTTGACTATCTTCACTCCGCCGTTGCGGATCCATCGAGTTTGGTTGATGGCTGGAGCACCTGATGTGCCGCATGAGGTGGCTAGCACTCAATACCGTACAAATACCGGAAGGTTGCCATTGGCAGCGAATCAAGTCTATGGTAGCTTCAGTCGAATACAACATCCATATCAATCAGAACGAATAGCAGCAGTAATCGCTATCTATATGGGTTGACCGATTCACTGTCCAAGTCTGGCCTCGCCCAGATAGCCGTTGACTCAGTCAACCATCACTTTGACTAACGCGACTCGAGTCAGATGGAACAACCTGATTGTACCTGCGTCACGAGTCAATTAACAATTTCGCTGCCCCACCAATTGTCTTCCTTCCTTCCCACCAGGACTGGTTATACTTACAACCATGCCTTCCATTATCAGAAGACTGTCCAGCAAATTCGGTAGCAAGGATAGGAAGAGCAGCATCAAAACTACCAATCCTTCCTCTCCCACCGGAACCCTTGACAAAGCCCAGGAAGTGAACAACTCTCCGTCTGTTGGTGGGCCATCCGCATCGCCTGCTACTCACAAGACAACCAATGACATTAGCTATCACGAAGGCGCCACAATCGCTAGCAGCTTGAATCAAACAAAGAATGTCCCTTTGGTCTCATCGCACGGAGCAGCACATAATGCTTTCACACCACCTGAAATTCAAGAAGAGACCGAGGCAAATGATGACCTCCCCATTGCCACACGGAGAGATGTCGAATCGACGTTTTCTGACTTTGCAGCCCTTCTTCATGCATCAAGTCGACCACTTCCCAGTCAGACGGGTGATGCTCAGTATCAGGAGAAAGAAGAGCACTCCGGTTTCTGGGCGGACATGAAATCGCTGGGAGTTAAGGACTTGCACACGGTAAGGGAGATCATCGCAGATAAAGCCAGCGGCAAACCTCAAGATGACAAGAAGATGCACATGGAGCACGTCATGCAGCTAGTTGCTGCTCTGCCAAGTAAGTCTGCCAATCGAGTCGAACTCACAAGTTTGTTCTTGGATGAACTTTGGAACTCCCTGCAGCATCCGCCATTGTCGTACATGAGTGATGAATGGAGATATAGGTCAGCGGATGGTAGGAACAATTCGTACATCTTCCCCATATTGGGAGCAGCAAACACTCCATATGCTCGCTCGGTCAACCCAAAAGTGGTTCAGCCAGGCGCGCTTCCGGATCCAGGTTTGATTTTTGATTCCGTTCTGGCTCGCGAGAAGTTCAAGCCAAATCCGAATAGAGTGTCCAGCATTCTCTTTAACTGGGCTTCCCTCGTCATCCACGATCTGTTCCAGACCGATCACAAGGACTTCAGCATAAGCAAGACCTCCAGCTATCTTGATTTATCCATCCTCTATGGTGATACACAAGAAGATCAAAACATGATGAGGACATTTCGGGATGGCAAGATCAAACCGGATTGCTTTGCTGAGGAACGTCTCCTCGCTTTCCCACCATCATGTGGCGCAATGTTAATCATGCTCAATCGATTTCACAACTATGTGGTTGACAACCTTGCGGCAATCAACGAAGGTGGACGGTTCAATAAACCAGCTATGCATCTGCAAGGCGATGCACTGGATGCTGCTTGGGTAAAGTACGACAATGATCTCTTTCAGACAGGTCGTTTAGTTACTTGCGGACTGTACATCAACATAACGCTCTACGACTATATACGCACCATTGTCAATTTGAATCGAACAAATAGTACGTGGGCACTTGATCCTCGATTGGACAAGGGCAAGCAGTTTTCTGGCAATGGCACGCCTCAAGGCATTGGCAATCAAGTCTCGGCAGAATTCAATTTGTCATACCGATGGCATTCTTGCGTTGGCGAAACTGATGAGAAATGGACTGAGATGGTCTACCAGGAGCTGTTTGGCAAACCATCTAGTGAAGTCAGTATCAGAGAGTTGATGGTTGGCCTCGGCAAGTACGATCATGAGATGCCAAAGGATCCTATCAAGCGACCATTCGCACATCTTGAACGAGGGCCTGATGGCAAATTCGAGGATCAAGACTTGGCCAAGATTTTCACCGCTGCTGTTGAGCAGGTCTCTGGTTCGTTTGGTGCTCGAAACATTCCAAAAGCCATGAGAGCAATTACCATTCTAGGCATTATGCAATCTCGATCGTGGAATTTGTGTACCTTGAACGAATACCGCAAATTCTTCGGATTAAAGACATACGACACTTTCCAGGAGGTCAACTCGGATCCTTATGTTGCAGAGCAGCTCAAACACTTGTATGAGCACCCAGACTTTATCGAGTTGTATCCAGGTCTCGCTGTTGAGGATTACAAGAATCCTATGATTCCTGGTGTTGGTATTTGTCCCACGCATACCATCAGTCGAGTTGTGCTCTCCGATGCAGTGGCACTTGTCCGAGGTGACAGGTTTTACACCATTGATTGGAGTCCGAAGCACCTCACGAATTGGGGTTTCAACGAGGTTGCATTTGACTTGAGCTTCCAGCAGGGATGTGTCTTCTACAAGCTTCTTCTTCAAGCTTTGCCAAATCACTTCAAGTCTAACAGCATCTATGCTCACTATCCTATGACTGTTCCAGACGAGAATGTACAGATCATGAAGAGTTTGGGCCGTTTCAAAGATTATGATTGGAACAGACCTGAATTCATTCCTGTCAAGATTAAACTCACCTCCTATCAGGCCGTTAAGGAGCTCTGTAGCGACTCCAACAAATTCAGAGTCATGTGGAATCATGGTCTGGGTAGTGTTTTAGGGAAAGCTGGAGAAAAGTTCAGCTTTGGCGGTGATTTTGTATTTCGTGAGAAGCAAAAGGAGGTCATGCAAGAGCTCACTGTTCAAGACAATTGGCACTCTCATGTCAAGCACTTCTACGAACACATCACTCTTCGACTCCTGCATCAGCACACTGTCAAAATTGCCGGAATCAACCAGGTCGATATCACCAGAGATGTCGGAAACATGACACACGTTCACTTTGCAGCAAGCATGTTCGATCTGCCACTGAAGACAGCAGAAAATTCCAAGGGCGTGTTCTCGGAGCAAGAGCTCTGGATGGCAATGTGTGTCATCTTCACATCGATCTTCCTCGATGTTGAGCCCACAAAGTCTATGCCACGGCGCAAGGTTGCTCAAAAGCTCTGCAACATGATCGGTAAACTCATCGAGCTAAACATCAAATCCGTTACCACCACATCTCTCACCTCGATGTTCTTTGACAACAAAAGAGCCAACGAGACTGCGCTCTCGCAATACGGCACTCATATGATCCGCTATCTCCACGAAACAGGCATGAGCCCACACGACATAGCCTTCAATCAAATCCTGCCCACAATCATCATCATGACTCCCAACCAATCTCAAGCCTTCACTCAAGTACTAGACTACTATCTCAGCCCTGATGGCATAAAGTACCTTCCCACCATTCAACAATGGTCACAAATCGACTCCCCAGAGTCCGACGCAAATCTCCTCGCCTACATAAACGAAGCCCTGCGCCTAAGCAGCACATCCGGCACCTCGCGCCAAGCACAAGTACACCACACCTTCCAAGACAACGATAAACAAACCACCGTGCAACCCGACGACATAATCTTCGCCAACTTCGTCGAAGCAAACAAACAACCAGATATCTTCCCTGAGCCACATGAAGTCCGCCTCGATCGCCCACTAGACTCGTATATTCACCACGACATACACGAACACATGCCTCTGCTGGACAAGGAAACTTCCAGTCTCGGCTTGATAGCCATGCTAAGAACAGTCGGTAAATTAACTAATCTGCGCCGTGCGCCGGGACCCCAGGGGGAGTTGAAGAAGGTATGCTCGTCCATCCATTTCCTGCTATATGATTAGTTGACCAAGGACGAATTACTAACTCAAGATCTCTACCCCAGGTCCCCCAACCAGACGGCTCACACAAATACATGCGCCCAGACCACGGCTCGTACTTCGCTTTTCCGTGTACGCTGAAAGTACATTTTGATGGGCCGCTTCCGCCCTTGATTGAGCTGCGGCAGCAGTAGCGGTAAAGGAGGTGAGAATTACCTAGGTTGGTATTTTTTTTGTTTGTTTCTTAGCTGGCGGTGGAGGTGTTCGAAGGAGGGGAGTAAATTGAAATACAGCTTGATATTCAGCTATGTATGGGATGTGAGGTAATTTGAACGGGATAGGTGCTAGGGATGGTTGTAATTGTGCTTGGAACGTGTATCTTGGATTGATGCTTGTTGAGCAGGAACGGGTCGATTGCCGCTGTGGAGGGCGCATATATGGATGTGTATATTCATACGAAGCTTGGGAGCAGTTCAGCGTTCCTTTTACGATACCTCTTTGCAGTTCTTTCTGGGGAAGGAAAGGCGTCATGGATACCTTCAAATGTGATCTCATAGCAATAAATCAATGGTAGTGAACAGTACCTTAGATAGCTTCCGTCGCTATCGAAACAGATAACTCGTTGCTTTCATCTATCTGCCTCAAACCAGCAGACTTGCCTTCATTATACGA
>Ga0181469_100012_pt1 | contig 48250 bp, 52 predicted proteins | sample InSIn2SAF170_2_FD_119081 | JGI IMG/M metagenome (GOLD analysis project Ga0181469, IMG submission 119081) | Clean room microbial communities from NASA Spacecraft Assembly Facility at Jet Propulsion Laboratory, Pasadena, California, USA -... ... | reverse complement strand
GTTCCTCATATTCCTGGTTCGCTGGGAACAGAGAGCAATGAAAACGATGATTGCGTGTGTAGCATGTGTACAGACATAGAGGGACAAGACGTTGAGATCTGAATCAATGGAAGGAGGAGACGTAATCTTTTCCTGGAGCCATTGCTGAAGTGAAGGCGATGAACAGATTGAATTCCGGCTTCATGCCTTCGAATTTGCACCAATATGGCCATCGAACTACACGCAAAGACCTCCCCAATATCGTGTGCAAGCCGGCAGAAGAACCAGTCATCGTTTTGGTTTGGTAAAGTACTCCGGTCTTGGAGTTGAGGTCGAGAAAAGTGCTCGTGTGTCCATGTTCATCATCTGGACAAACTAGGACAGAATTACTGCCAACATTATGTTCAATAACGTGGTATGACAACAGTCCGTGCTCGATCTTATCTCCGTTGTGGACGACATAGAAGTTGATAGTTCAAGGCCCAGGGATGATCAAGTACGCCAAGCACGAAATTCCAATATCAAGCCCAATTGTTTGTTGGTCTTGTTGTTGATTGAACCAACATTTGGAACCACGTGCAGATCGTGATACATCCTTGCTATAAAACCTTGTGGTGCAACGTTACTCAAGAGTGTGGCTTTTTTGACAACGCACGAGATGGATCTTTGTACAACGAAATTAAGCAATTCCACCATGCAAGCTCGTAGTCGTTGATCATGTGTTTCCGGTGTGGCTGTTTTGAATTTGCCGGCCGCCTGTGTGGCTTCGATGGTATGATTGACTTTGAAGTTGAGAAACAAGGTGCGGAGTACGGAGAAAGGAGAACAAATTCATGTGGGATAAGGCTAGAGAGATAGCGAAATAATCTAGCTCGTGAATTCTTGAAGAGACCGTGAAGGATCACTACTGTATGCGAGACTTCGTGTCCGCATAAGCGAGGGACGGAGGCAAGTACAGTAGATTACTTGCAGATCCTAATGATCAAAACACTTGGCTGAAGGCTCGACAATTTGCGGTCGTGAGGAGGGCGAGTGAGTCGCATGATTGAGGTACATGAAGATTGAAGCCTTTACAGCTTGACAATGAAGTGTAGTAATATGATTAATTTCCAAGATTCTACCATATATAGACGACTGTCTACGCTCTTTAAATGTAGTATAGGTGGAGCTCTTCCGTCTTCGATTGTATACTCAAAATGTCTTTGGTTCGTTGCTTCGTGATGATTCAATATACGCCGTCCGTTCCTTATGTTTCGAGATATTCTACACCACTTAGAAAGTCAAACGCCTGGTTCCCAGTTCTAATTATCAACCTTAACTCGTTCTCACATCCATGCTCAAATATTTTACATCAAACGTGACGCTCTGTGGTGACCACAGGGCTTCACTTCCCAATCCCATGTAACCGAGATAGTCGTCCGTACCTGGAAAGTCCGCTCGGCCTGTACTGGTGATGCTGGTTATCAAGGGTGCAATGTCACCCACAAAATTCTCGACTGCCACCGTGGCCGACCAGGTCAACACGTACTGCAGCAGACTGTTCTGTCCGAAATACAGATTGAAGGTCGTGCCGTTGACAACTTGAGTCAAAACTGCACCCTCGGCCAGACCAATAGGTTGAGTGGCTGCACCAATAGTGCCAAGCCATACCATTATTTCATACTTGGCGTCAGTTGAGGATTGCGACTTCTGTTTATCCGAGTCCAAAAACATATCGATAGCAACATTCGTATTGACGAGCGCGGCAGTCATACCAGCAACATCGGTTGTACTGGCAGACTTGTTGCCTATACCGTAAGTCCATTCCACGTCGACAGGTATGCTCGTGATAGAGGAAATTGAAGCGGGAAACATGGTGCCACTGTCGAGCTGGATATTAGGGAAAGCATGGACAGGCTGAGTTGTTGGGCCTTGCGGATATTGCCATGTTACACTGAATGGGGGAGCTGTTACGTTCGTAGCATAGGTATTGTTGTTAAACTGGGTGACCTGTGAGCGTGGTTAGCATTACGGATCGCATAAAATGCCACGATTACAAGCACGACACATGGACCAGCTGTCCGACACTCATGCGTTCCCAAGTAAACCCCAAGGATAGTGAAGGTCCAAAAGGGAGATAAGTGTTCTGAAGCGCGACCATGATCATAAAGCTCGTAGAGCACACTTACATTCATGCAGAGACCTCCACCTTCACTCGGAGTCCAGCCCCACTGATTGGGATTCACTGTTTCAACGATTGGTCAGCAAGCTCTTCAAAAACTGAAAAACACGGGAAAATGACGAGCATTGCATCACTAGTCTGACATCACGCGACCTGCATGCAGCAAAAGCTAGCCCAGTCAGGTCAAGTCAGGAACAGTTCAAGATTGAAATATTCCGCGCCTGTAAACATTGCGAGAAGTAAGGGGCAAATTCTTGCTTCGTTGATGCTGGTATCATCCTTTGAGAATAACGCTGGTGACTTACATGTGTATTGAAGACCTTTCGATGGTGGTGAGATACCATAGGCTATCTGACAGTATCGATCTTTGGAAACACTGTTATCCTGGAAGAGCGGCTGCTGGCCTGTTGCTGAACGGTGGGCATCAATGGCAATTAATATACCCAATGTTACGCCGATAGGTATAGCGAGCAACACAAAGCTCATTAGCGATCTGAATCCCATGTTGAAGACGTGACCGATTCGCTAAGCTGGAATATGCAGCCAGCGCTTTGAATAGGTTGCTTGTGCCACTGGCAGAAAGTACGGAGTGGTATATGAGCAGATGTTGATGGTGATAACGACAGTGATAGTAATGCTGATGATAGAAGTCGCTGGAAGCAAAGGCAATGCGACGTGCTTGTTGCGACAAAGGTCCGGATATGCTGAGGATGAAAAATCTTGTCAGCTCAAACGATCGTGAGATGAATGGATCCCTTGACCAGCGTTTGAAAAATGACGGCTGAAATTTAGGCACTGGCCTGGTGGAGACAGCCGAACGGGGGATCCGGGAGCTTTTGTTGGCTCTTTTAGCGGTTGATAAAGCTTCGGCAGGCTGGGCGTTGGATGGATTGGCCACTGAGAAAGCTCTCGAAGTCTAGGATTTGAGACAATGCCATCTCGTTTCCAGCCAGATTGCCCAACGTGGTTTCACATCTGTTCCCTGACCCTGGTCAAGATAACACGGATCCGTTTAGCACATTAACGGTCTGCTTGCAATCATACGTTATCTTGCTGTGTTGTCTCTGTTGTCTCTGTTGTGATAAGTGTGTGGAGGTGAAGATGCAGAGACATTGTGTGCACAGATCTGCAGCATTGTCTGCATTCTTCTATCTGATGACGTTTTATCGTAGTATGAGGCGAAAGCTCAGTGACTATCCAGCCGGAAATACGAGTACAATTAACCCCTCGAGTTGGGCGGTGCACAGGTCCCCCAAATTTTCACTGGTCGGGTGGCTTGTTGATCTTTCAGGAACCGTTTAGCCCCATACGGTTGGCGGCTGACGGGAGAATTCTGACTGGACCTTTAACCGAAATCCAAAACTCCGACTTTGTGTTGGTGCTTGCCTCCCGGGCCGTTCTGTTGGTGATAGCAGTGTCGATTTCTTTCGCTCTGGTCTGACTTTGCATGCCTGTTGCTTTTCGAACTGGGTGGTCCTTAGCAGCCTCTGCTACTCAATCGTCATTCTTTGCCTTCTACCTTATCAGCTCTTCAGCATCTGTCCGTGTCACTTTCTTGCATCACGTTCATGCATACCTTCGTTGTTCAACCTGCCTCCCTTTTTATCACGCACCAACCACTATACGTCGACGTCTCTCCTCGCTCGTTCTGAGAGACTGGCTCAGTGTAGCCTTGCTTTTCCGCTCACCATTATCTGACATACCTCAAATCACACCCATTCAGGAAACGCAACCATTTTAGCGATGGCGAAGAGACGGGAAATGGCAGAGATTATCCCTCTGGAACACAGTTCAAGCGGAGAATCGATAGAACGTCCATCGCGAATAGACACAGCTCCAGTATATGGTTACCAAGAATCACACAACCCATACTACAATGGTCGACCACCATTACCACCAGTTCACCACCACTCGCAGTATTCGTTCGTTGACACACCCGGCCAAAGCCCTCCTGAAACACCAGTCCATGGAGTAGGGGGTACTTCACCCTACGGCAACCTAGTACCGCCAAATTATCAACCATATCCATCGTACACTGGAGCGAACACGAGGAGCTCCTCTCCTTCAGCGCCTACACCTTTCGTGCGGAGTCAAGATACCCTCCGACCGCTGTTCCCTGAAAATCCCTCGACATTCTTTAAGAAAGATTGGGTGAAGGACGGATCGATAGCACAACTACACAGCCGTGATGATGCAGAGTTCTGGAAGGGCTGGAAACGCCATGTCTTTCGTCTTGCTCCTTTCATGACAGCGCTCTCACTGTCTTTGTATTGGTTGTACTTCGGCCTACGCATTGCCTTCGTCACATCGGCTCAAAAAGCACGACACACTATCTTCCCTCTAGCATGGATTTTCATCACAGTCGAAATATGCATAGCGGTGCCTATCTTTATGCAGAATTTCTGGACCATGTTTTCTTTGAAGAAGAGAAGGAGGCCGAAATTGAGGCTGATGGGTAACGACGTGCCAACGGTTGATGTGTTTGTGACATGCTGTGGTGAGGACGACGATCTGGTGTTGGACACCGTTCGAGCAGCTTGCGACGTTGATTATCCACAAGATAGGTTCCGAGTCGTTGTTTTGGACGATGGAAAGAGGGCGACCTTGGAAAGAGCTGTACGCGATCTCGCCGACACCTATCCAAATCTCTACTACAAGTCGCGTCCGAAATTTCCTGGCGTGCCACACCATTTCAAAGCAGGTAACCTCAACTATGGACTGGATGAAGTGCACACAATGCCGGGTGGTGCAGGCCAGTTTATGGCCGCTTTGGACGCCGATATGATTCCCGAGCAGCAATGGCTTCGTGCAGTTCTGCCTCACTTGCTTGTCGATCCCAAGATGGCCCTCGCTTGCCCTCCTCAGCTTTTCTACAATACCCCTCCTGGTGATCCTCTTTGCCAGAGTCTCGACTTCTTTGTACACGTTTGCGAGCCTATCAAAGATGCCTTGGGCGTGGCATGGTGCACAGGATCTGGTTATGTTGTGCGAAGAGAGGCGCTCGAAGAGATAGGCAATTTCCCGCTTGGCTCGCTCGCCGAAGATGTGGCTACTTCAACGCTCATGCTTGGAAGAGGATGGAAAACTGCTTTCGTCCACGAACCACTCCAGTTTGGTACCGTACCTGAGGATTATGGTAGCCACTTGAAGCAAAGGACAAGATGGGCCATCGGTACAGTGGACACGTCCTTCAAGCTCAATTTCTGCCTGTGGGGTGATAAGATCAAGCAGATGACCTTCGCACAAAGGATGTCAAGCTTTCTCTACGCCTTTCTTAGCTTGTTCAACATCCTACTAACTATTTCACTTTTCGCCATGCCAGTCGTTCTCATAGCCGGCAAACCTCTCGTGGCATACGCAAACTATGAACAGCTCAGGTGGCTTATTCGATCCTGCTTCGCAGCTGTCATTTCCAACCGACTAACCGAATTTGTTCTTTTCATTCCTTCTGGATACCATACAGGACAGCGAGGCTCTCGTTACCAGCTCTGGATGTCACCATACGTTGCTCTCTGCCTTATTCGAACTTTCGTCCTTCCGAGTTGGCTTGGCGGTTCAGCACAAGCCTTCAAGCCCACGGGCTCCCTGCAATCAGCTCTCAATGAGAGAGATGCTCAAAAGCGAGCTCCGATGTACAGACGTCTTTGGACAATTGTTGTCAACTATATGGCTGGCTTTCATCTGTCCTACGTTTACTTCACACTTGTGGCCGTCGTTCTATCATCTTACCGATGTTTTCTCCAGCTCACGTTGAAAGATACTCTGATCTGCTTGATTACTCACGCTTTTTGGCCGCCTTTGACCTTCGTCATGGTGTGCAGCTCTTTCTGGATTCCCATTACATACGCTCTCGACCCACCAACTGTCCCTGACCGAGAATCCCTTCTAAACCGAGATCCCAAAACTGGGGTTGCTCACCCGACTAAGGAGAGTAAGAATATTGCATTTCGAGGGCAGAGTGCGTGGTTTGAGATGGAGTACACTTTCACCACACTATTTACAGTGTTGATCTTTGTTTGTTCATTCTTTTTCTAAACACGAATACAACGATTTGATGGCTTTGGGATTTTCGGCGTTTTTCGAAGCATGAACGCATATCTGAAATATAATGGTCACAGACACGGCTCCTTATAATTCAATCTTTAGTTTTGGTTAGGAGAATACAGACAATTGTTTAAAAAGGAGGGTGGCTAAGGGCTGGAATATAAGATATACACCGAAGGATTAGAAATTGGTGTTTGAGTACAATTGGATATTCGAGACATGTATAGCATAAATGGGTTGGAGGCGGGTGGACATCTGCACAAAGATCGTACAGAATCGATAGCATTTTTATAGAACAAGAACAAGAAGATTCTCACATCGGTCGAAAGTGACACATCATATTCAAAATACAGATTTACTTAGATCAATCTCTATCAAATTGCTTACAGTATATGTCTGGCTTCAAACATTATTTCTTGTGTTCAAAATTCCCCAACAACACAACTCAGACCTCTCATCACAGCGACTCGTACCTAAGGTAAGGTACCTAGTACTCATACTTGGTCACTCACACTACTAGTATCATTCATACAGTATGTAGACACTCGTCAATCCCCCTTCCATATTTCTCGACCAATAAACAACACTGCACATCTTATCCACAAATCCACAGATACATGCTGACACAGATAACCACATACGCCTAACATATCCAACTCGACAACAAACACACCCACCCACCACCCTTGAACTCCCAGCGCACCATAGACTAAAGTCACACGTCCTCCACTCCTATCCTCCTATCAAGCTGCATGTCCACCCCTACATCTCTAGAACCAACACCACCGTTTACATCTCCAACGCCACAGTCATAAATCCGCTCACTGGCATTACCATTGCCGTCAACAAACGAAACACGTTTTCTCATCACCCTCCCCTCAGCACTCACATCCATGCTTGTACTAAGCGGAGTGGACATAGGAGTGGCGTGATATGAAGAGCGGGAGGTATTTCTTCTGCGCTTGAGAAGGAGGTGTAAGAGCAGTAGTGTTGAGAGGGGGGTTAGGAGGACCATTAGGATGAAGAATAGGGCGGAGGAGGGGGGATCGTTGTTGGTCTTGGTTGTTAGAGCGGGGTTGGCGTTGGGATTTGGTTGTAGTGGCAGTTTTAGTGAGCGTTTGTTCCGGTTGGAGAGGGTCGTTGGGGAGGGCGTTGTGGTGTTCGGTGGTGGTATTAGCGTCTGCGTTGCTATCGTCGTGGCTGTTGCCGTTTGTATTTCTGTGCTCGTTGAGATTGTGGAGCCGTTGGACACGAATATGTAGACGTATACGTTCACATTTTCTGTTGCGGTGGATACAGTGTTGGTAGGAACGGCCGTCTCTGTGAAGCCAGGCTGGAAATTGTGGAATGTACTTGCACTCGCACTTGTACTGCTCGTCGCCGTCAATGTAGACGAATTGCTGTACAACCCCGAAGCTGAAGTAACGTTCACAGCCATGCCAGCCGGACACCCAGTGAACATCGCCGGTGAAGTCGAAGTAGTGTAGGTTGCGCTGAATGCTGCGAGCTCGTTCTTCAGAGCGTCTCCTGTTGCTGTCATCCAGGCGTATGGGTATGTTGCTTGGTAGGGGTTTGGTAGGGCGCATGTTATTGTTGGGTAGTAGTTTGCCCAGTGGGTGGCGTGGGCGGTTGATGTGGCAGTGTAGGATGTGGATGTTATTGTTATTGTGAGGAGGGCGGTGGTGGTGTTTGGATAGAAGAAGGTGCTTGTGGCGTTGAGATAGGGGCTGCTGAGTGCGCTTAGGGAGGTCATTGTGGTTGTGCTGTGGCTGGGTGGTGCTTTTGATAATTTGGAAGGAGATCTCCCACCCTGAATGGACTATACTCTTTGTATGATGAGCAGGAAGTCGATTCGGTTCGTCTCCCAACTCCCTCTGGAGTATTGGTTTGTACTTCGTACACAGACAGATATGCTTGTTTCTTGGTTTGAGCAGTGGAAGATTTGGTGGGTAGACAGAAGATTGGGGATTCCATCTTCAATACTTGATTATGATATGCGCTGCCTTGTGTGAAATGGAAGGCTATTAGAGCAGCAGCAGTGACATGTTGAAGCCATACCTACCCATCTAGTGCGCAGGGGTGGTTTGCAGTTGATTTCGCAAGTCGTATACGCTAACTCACCTCGTCTATGCGTCAGTAACATACGCCAGGCTTATAACGCTTGTCACCGTCGCCAAGCGTGCGCCGCGAAAGAGATTGATCTTGTCAAGGTTAACTGCGGCTTGTTAGCAGGTCAGTCAAGAAGCCACAAACTAAAATAGTGGGTTGGCATGGTAAACAGAAGGAAGTAGAAAAGCTTGATTAGGAGAATGAGAAATGCCGTTGGTAGGCATATGTATTCATCACCTATAATAGATGGTGGCTCAAGACTATGTAAGTCGAGCACAACATCATCATATATAGACATATATATCTTTTTCTGGACGCTTGGAGAGCTTTCAGGTTGCACAATCAAATCATTGCTTCAGGCTGCAGCTGCAGCAATTGGCATTACAAGGGAAGCAGTTTCCTCGTCAGCCTCGGCTTTTGGGGTCTCAGCTGCATGCTCGAGTTGACTGTCAGTCCAGAGAGGTTCAACGGGTTCTGCATCTTTGACTCCGACACCAACAAAGCCTCCTTGGGCTTCCCAATCTGGGATACGTTTGAGGCCAAGTCGATTCCAGACACCTTCAAGTGCATCAACAAGATCGGCTCTCAGATCACCAAAGTGTCCCGGGGTCGGGGTGATTCTGAGCCGTTCTTCGCCACGTGGCACAGTAGGATAGTTGATTGATTGGACGTAAATATTGTAATCGGTCAGCAGCATATCAGATGCCTGCTTAGCGAGTTCGGCATCACCAACAAGAAGTGGTACAATATGGGAAGGGTTGGGAATTACCGGAATGCCGCGATTGATCAAATCGTCTTTGAGCTCACGCGTGTGAATCTGCTGCATTCTCCGGTCTCCTTGGTATCTGGCTTGGTATTCAATAGCGGTTCGAGCGCCAGCCATGGTTGCAGGTGGTAGACTTGTTGTGAAGATGAAACCTGGAGCGAGTGATCGGATAGCATCAACGAATCTGGCAGATCCAGCAATATAGCCTCCAACACAACCATAAGCTTTACCAAGAGTTCCAGTGATAATATCGATTCTATCCATGACAGTACCCTTTTGAGTTTGGGAATCACGGTTGGGGTCAGCCCAGACATCATAATCCAGATGCTCGGCTACACCAGCTCCTCGTGGACCGTACATACCAACAGCATGGACTTCATCCAAAAAGGTGATAGCTCCATATTTGTCTGCGAGATCGCAAACAGCTTCGATGGGTGCGACCGAGCCACACATGCTGTATACACTTTCGAAGGCGATAATTTTTGGTTGAGCAGGATCAAGACTTTTGAGTTTGTTCTCCAGATCTTCCAAATCGTTGTGTTTGTACACTATCTTCTTCGCACCTGAGTGACGGATACCTTGAATCATGGAAGCATGGTTCAAGCTGTCGCTGAGAATGACACAGTTGGGAAGCTTGCTGCCCAGTGTTGCCAAAGTAGCATCGTTGGCGACATAACAGGACGAAAAGACCAGGGCAGCTTCCTTGCCGTGGAGATCTGCACAGGATTTCTCGAGCGCCAGAGCGTGCTGGTTGTGTCCCGAGATGTTTCTCGTTCCACCAGCTCCGGCTCCGTACATATCTAGCGTTTCGTGCATAGTATCCAGTACGTGCTTGTTGCGGCCCATACCGAGATAATCATTGGAGCACCAGACAGTAACACGTTCTTCTTGGGTAGCCATGTGTGCACGGGGAAACTCCTTCGCAAGTCTGTTAATGTTGTTGAAGTATCGGTACGACTTGTCCTTATGTTTCTTGTCCAACTCATTCTCATAGAAACCTTCGTAGTCGAACTTGGGGGCGGCGGGAGCAGCAGGCTTTGGTCCAGGATAGACATCAGCTTGCTTGACGAACTTCTTAGCATGTGATGGCGGAGGAGTACGCTGTTCGGAGCGGAACATTTGAGTGTCGACATTTGCCTTCTTCTCCGCAGTGGTGTGTAGCTTTTTCTCGAGAAGCGACTTGACGATACCGGAGCTGGTGGCGGCTTTGCTGTAGTTGCGTGCATGGTTGATCTTAGCACTCTGGACAGCCATGCCCTTGTTCATGACAGGGCATCGTCGCGCAAAGTGCTGGAGCTTTGAGATTGTACCACCACCTGGACTTTGGTGGGTGGTGGTACTCATGGTACGCAGGACTGATGGTGCCGTTTTCTTCAGAAATGGGCACACGCCCTTGGATTGCCGTAGCAGAGCTTCCATGCTTGCAAATGCAGATTCGAAGGCGATTTTTGGTGGTTTCGCAAGTTAAGAGGCGTAAGGGCGGGAATATGGGAGAGGAGCAATAGTAGAGGAGGGATAGCGAAAAGGTGGTTTTACTTCTGGCTTACATCGACTACTGTATGTACGAGTACTCCTACGTCCGGAAACTTCTGTAAGCGTGAAGAAGTCGGCGATGGGCGCTTCCAGCCAATAGGCGTGCCCACAAGTTTGTTCGGTCATTGAAGTTTGTGGGCGCGGAATTTCTGGCGAGACTCACCTTTTCTTCCGCAGTTTTTCCTGTGACGGCCACACTTCACTCGAGCAAAACCATGAATCATTGTTGACACTCGCCACAATTCAGATTGGCGAAACCATAGCACAGGACAAGGCATTGAAACAGCCTGAGTTTCGAAAACGACTACTTGTTGTGCTGAGCAACACAGGTGCAAAGGTGTCTGTCCTCGAGCTTCTACGGGGATTGAAATAGTGATCTGCCGACCACATCTCAATTTGGATGCCAATGCTAATTACAATGCTTTTGATTGGCTGAACCCGTTTTCGAGGTTGACTGAATTCGACAAGATCAGGAAGGCAGCACGACGCTTATGCAGGTCAAGTGCTGTTTCCAACCGCATCTGGGACACACCCTCCGCCCTACTAGTAGATATGCGGTCCAAGTGCAGTCTTCCCAAAGTATCAGCTGCCGTTGCTGCCATAACCATCCCACACCTGCAACATCGACATCGCTCTCACGGAGACACAGCTCTCCGGAAGCATACACTAGCAACTCCCTGACCTTTGCGACCGCCATACTCGTACACAGGATACTTCACGCGACCATACTCTGTGAGAACACCTTTAGCTCCTTGCGCTTCTGTGAACCACCGCACAACCTCTTCCTCTGTCCAATTCACGCTGGTGATGAGCAAATACCCTCCCGGCTTGACCATTTGAGCGACTTTGCCAGGGTACACTTCGCAAATTCTGACTTCCTTTCCATCTTGGTTGATAGTTTCAGAAGAAAGAGAAATTGCATCAAACGTTCCTTTATCTGTCACGAGATCAAACCCTTGCTCCGGCCACCACGCTTGTTCCGAAGGTTTGTCGATAAGCAAGTCGAATTTCTCAAAGGTGATGTCGTCCGCTTGCAACGTCGAGACATCGTCTTCCTCGGTGTGATGCTCGACGTGTTTGCTCCATAATTGTCTGGCCAGGTCGATGCTCTGCTGCGAGTAGTCTGCCCCAATCATTTTGCCTTGATAAGCCCCTTCCAGCTTTAATTCGAACAAACCGCTACCGTTTCCACATCCCAAATCCAGAATGTGTGGATTTTCAGTCGTCCTGTCATGGTTGTTCGGCGACAGTGGGAAATGCTCGTCTGTAAGATAATCCAGAATCTTAGCTGGCGCGTCGATTTCTGAAAACCACGATTCCAAACCGGTCAAGTCAGCATCGTTCTCTTGACCCAGTCCGTTCTCGAGCTCATCCTGGTAACAGTTGTCCCAGCTTGACGCTGTTAGTCTTGCGAAAGCTCTATTATGAATCGACATGTACGCACTCACTACTCCTTCGTGCCCAACTCACTAGGGTCAAGGTGTTTCATCTGTTGATCAACCACGTTATCCTCCATTTCACAATCTAGAAGCACACTGAGCCCCGCGTGTACACGTAAGTAATTGAGAATGTCCGCCGTTATTCACCTCTGTTTGTTGGTGACCGTTGTGACATCAATATGGTATAGAAAATTTCTCCAGATGTTATCTTATCGCGAATACCGCGGCACGAGGATCCATCCATGCCCCACACTCCCACAGCCTCTTCTATAGTACCTTCCCAGTACCAAACTCAATTGGCCCAAACGTATCGGCGTATGCAAACATCTCATATCCAACTCCAAGATTCCCGCCCCGCTGTTAGCATTTATCGAGCCAGGCATGCTCTTATCCCGAATTTCCGCCCCTCAACTACCCGATCCAGCCCAGGAAGACATCTTTGCATCCAGTCTCTCAGTACTCTTCACAGATGATACTCAGAACTCTCACGGGACACCAGGCCATGTAGTCATCTACGACTCTCCGAAATATGGCGAGATAAAGTTAGATATCCCTCAGCATCCAGATGTCGAAGAAGGTCGTAAGCTCTTCGCACACTACCTCTGGAATGCGGGTGTGGTCTCTGCAGACGCGATCGAGGTCGCAAGCAGCGACTATGAGACGAGCGGAGAAGTAGTTGCTGACGGCAAGGTCAACTGGAACAAGAGATACTGGGATGTAAAGGGGGCGGACGTACTCGAACTCGGCGCCGGTACGTGAAGAGTTCTTGGTATGTCACGTCCGGTGGAAAAAAACTCAGTCAAGAAACGCACTGCAACACAAACCACTAACAAAACAACACGAACTAGGCACAGCTCTCCCATCCATTATCTCCGCCCTATCTGGCGCCCAATCCGTCATAATAACAGATCATCCCTCCTCACCAGCTCTCATCAACGACACAATCGCAAAGAACGTCCTCGAAAACCTCAAGATCAATCTCCTTCCACCCACCTCCTCTAACCCTCCCCCTTCCAATGCTCCCAACCCTGAACCACTCAACCCAACACCACAACCACAACCACAATCAAACACCACAATCTCAATCTCAATCCACGGCCTAACATGGGGCCATTCCCAATTCACATCCCCCACGCAATACGGTAAACTATCCACCCCGCAACCACCCCAGCACTCCTTCGACAAAATCATAGTCGCCGACTGCCTCTGGATGCCAAGCCAACACGTCAACGTCGTCGAAACTATAAACACGTACCTCAGACAAGCTAGCACCCCTACCACCACTACTGCTGCTATCAACAAGAGTGTTCCTTGTGCATTATTAACAGCAGGTTTCCATACCGGTCGACGCACTGTAGCGCGCTTCGTCGAGATAGCTACGGGGAGTAAGACGGGGAAGGAAATTCCAGTTAGTTTAGATGAGGACAACAGCACAGACACGCAGGATGAAGAAGCGGAAGAAGAAGACCTGGAGGTTACTGAAGTGAAAGGCCTACTTCGTGCAGCAGAGATCTTCGAGATTGATGTGGACTGTAACGTTCGCGAGTGGATACCGGAGCGGCCGACGGAGAACAAGGAGGAGACGAAGAGGTGGTGTGTTTGTATCGTCCTGGTGCGGAGGGAACAGCAGCTGTGAGACGGGGTATGAATTCCGAGTTCCAAGCATGCAGGAAGAGTACATTGGTTTACTATCGGACGGCACATTCCCACCGCTAGTATTCGATTGAAGATGCAGCAGTTGTCAGCGTGTCAGTTAGTCGCTCTGAAGTGTATCCACTATTACTGCGTAGCTCAGACTGCAGGTGCGTTGGAAGTCAAAGCTCAAGTTGTGCATCGCTTGTACACACGCTGTATACATGTAGATCATCCTTCAAGCTTGATCACCGAGAGCATTGCATTTAACACCTAATGATCTTAGCTTTGCACCTTGTCGTTCCCAGACAAGTCCTCTCAAGAAGAACGTCGCGCCTACCTCTTACTTTAAACGCCCATGATCCATAGTTAAACGCCTGCCATCCCATGATTTCCCCATGAACCTTGCCACAACGACTCCTCACGCTCGTAATACATGCCATCAAACCTTTACTCGCTTGCCATAACATGATGTGCACCTGCAACAAAGTGAGTTTCCATGGATAACTATCATAAATACGTTGTACCACTGTAGCTGTCGAGGCCGTTAGTCCCGCCGAAACTGTAATTACCCCAGCCCGGACCATTCCCAGCGACGTGCGCGGGATGTGTTGCGGGAGGAGGTAAGTGAAACCTAACCGGCCCTACTCCGCCTAGCCTATTCGAGTCAGAAACTTGTGAAGAGAAAGAAGGACGTTTAACACGACTGACTGGTGGTTGATTGTCGTCGTCATCGTCGGAAAGAGTCAAATCGATAACTTCTTCTCTAGGACGTTTCTTCGACTGCGAAGGTGCTTGTGAATTCGTGTTTGTGTATGAGCTTGAAGGTGGCCTTGGAGGAGGAAAAGAACTATCCCTACCACCTATCGGAGGTGTTCTCATGTCTGGCGACATATTTTTGGTACGTATTGTAGTTGTTGTGCTCGGAGCTTCTGGGTCAATAATCTCCACCAAGTCGTCGTCATCATCATTATCGTCGTGTGTCGAGTGAGAATTGTTGGTCTGCTTCCTATCGTCCTCCTCGGACTGGATCAAATGCCATGTTCCATCCGGTTCGATAGTAACTTGTTCTGTATCATCAGGAGTCGATTGCAAGATATGCTGGAAATATTGGTCGAACACCAAGCTTTCGTACGGAGCAGGCTTGTTGCATATCGGACACGTCCAGGTGGGGGCTTGTTCTTGCAATGCCAGGTAGACTGCTGCATCGAAACACTGATTGTGCTTGCAGTTCATAGCCCGACATGGGGTATCAATTCTGGTCATTTGAACAGGATCTTTCAGAGACATGTTGGTTGATACTGCGACGATATCGTCATCGTCAAGTCGCGCTTGCACTGGTTCGGTTAGATTTCAGCAACCCGCCAATAACGACTCACTTACTATCGCTGATGACTCGGTCCTTACTCAGATACCTGCCGCGTTTCAGGTCATTGGTGAGGGAGTCGACGGGTTTCTTTTGGACGAGTTGGGCGAGAAGGAAGTACTTCTGTGTAGGAGGAACAGCCTGTAAGCACACAATGCAACCTCATGAGATCCGACACAAACAAGAACCAAGGGAAAGAATGGGGAAAATATGTGAGGTTTGGACTGACCTTGCTGGTAAGAGCATAAACTAATTCGACTGTGTTTGGGAAGCCAGCCTTCTTTCGCAAGAGGTGTGTAATGTCGACTGGCCGTGTAGAACCTGGCTTGTTCTTCAACCCCTTAAGATTGACTTTCAGGTCTTCTTGGTTACATTTGAGCTCAGCATGGTGGGGAAAAGCTATATCCACAGGCTTATAAGCTGAATCAAAAGACTCGGCGGCGCAAAAGACGAAGGCTCTGCAAGTTGGATCACTCTGAAATCTGGTCGCAAGGGTCTCGTCCAGGTTTATGGTCAATCTAACAGTATCTCTTGTCTGTTCTCTGGCTTTGAGCTCCAGCACGTTGGACAGCGATCTTTGTATCTTATAGAAAGGCGAGTCCTTGAAGGTGATGCGACCTGAGCCTTGTCAGTCCATACTTTTCATTTGCGAATCTTTTACGAGGTACATACTTGACGAATGGCCAGCATTTGGGGGCATCGCTGAAGATGCGGGAGGAGGGATGCGAGGCGTAGGCGAGTTGAGGAACTGTGGTGAAGCAGAAGAGGCTGGCGTGTGGTTAGAGTATGGTGAAGGGTACGGATTGGCGTAGATATTTGCACCCGAATAAAAAGAGTGAGGGTTCTGGATTCTAATCGTATCTCTGATCCTTCTCAAACGGTCATGGTCGTTTCGTCTTGCGACATCCTCGATATCTGTGGTTGCATGAGTTAGTGGCCAGTAAGTGGACGGCATTAATCTCATTCGTACGCGCAATGAGCCTCATCTGCAGTTCATTTTTCAGACCTGCCTGCGGAAGGCTTTCATTCCTCAAAACCCTCTTCAATCGGTCTACTGTGAGCGTTTTGGCTTCTGCGACAGTGCCTCGAAGAAGGTCGCCTTGTATAGTCGCACCACTGTACGAAGCCATTATAATGTGGAAAGAACCCCCCGGAGGAAGCGGGTGAGATTTAAAAACCCCGTTGCGCAATCAGGTACATGATGACAAGAGGTCACAAACAGCTCACTAATTCTGCTGTTGTGGCAGTCGCTGCGCGAGTGACGACTGTGTAAATGGTGGTGGATGTTTCTGGCTTTGATAAGCGCAGTTTCTCAGAAAGGCGACCGCACCGCTTCCATGCAGACGCTAAGTTTTTTCCCTCTTTGTCCACACCCCGAGATCTTGTCTTACTTGCGTTACACGAAACAAAAGTTCTCAGTATACGATACTTTGTTGTAATTTAAGGTGAACCCTTCGACTGCGACCTCCATAATGGCCAAAAGTGCTCGTGCCTCAGTGCGAAAGCGCAATAATGCAACTCTACGTGCCAAAGTCTTCGGACCAGCCTTCGATGCCCGTACTGAACGTCTTTCTGCTAAGCTGCAAGAAATAGCCAACACCCCCAGACCCGAAGAGGAAAAAGCTATGGATGTGGATGACCAGAAGGATGAGGAAAAGAAAGCAGGTCCCACAGACTCAGAGACCAAAGGTCAGTTATCCCCTCCCGCTTGTGTCAACCATGAACTGACCTTTGCTTTAGATGAGGAAATGCAGTATACACTGACCAACAAGCCTTCGCGCAAGGCAGAACAGAGGAGGGTTGCCGGTCAAAGACAGAAGAAGGTTGGAAAGCGAAAGGCAAGGTCGCAAATGGTTTTCCCGTCAGAGCTCGCCCGAAGGAAACGACAAGCAAAGGCTAAGAAAGGATGAGATAAGTGTGTCAGCATAATTACGAACTGCTTTGGATATCCATTCTTTAAGCGCACAAATGTGTGGCAGACCGTCCACCACTACTCAGCAAATGCTCACAATGATTACATCTCTACATGTAGGCCAGAAGGACATCAGCCGCGAACGTGAGTGGTCAGACCTCATCAGCCTTCTACCACCTGACTCATTGCGAACCCTACGATCTTTCCCTATCTTGGGAAATACCACCAGACATGCATCAAATCCGTTGCTCAGAGCTTGGAAGGAGCCAACGACCATGTGAAGCACTCGGAGACACGACGTTATGCCAAACACGACACATCAAGCAGCGTCTCGGTGGACTGGTATCATTCCTGCTTCAGCGATAACACCAGCAGTCCACACCCACCAATTTCTCCTGATCCTCGAGCCTGGAAATAGTGACATGACCCTCCACAAGTATCAGTGGGGCAGCTTAATGACTAGCAGAGGATGTGTTATCTCAAACACATCTGCCTGTGGCCACGTCAGCTATTCGATTGACCAGAAACATAGTAGTAAATCTCAACTGGACTACTGGAGGTGAACATATGATGGTAGAGGACCTGGAATGGTGTGTGAGCATTGTGAACAGGAAAGGTCGGTCTCGATATTAAATGGGAAAATAAGCCAGAGCGAGTATTGCATTGCCAAGTAGGATGATAGCAAGACTTCATCCGCGAGTCAAAAGGCCGCGTTGAATAGACAACATGTTAATACAAGTCTACGAACCATGCAGATGAAAGGTGTCAGTCAATTTCATATGTTCATTCATGCTATGTACTAGCTGGCACACTTCTGTTATTCTCAATATGCTCAGCTGGAATCTCTGATACTTTGTTCACCCGTCATGTGCAGGAGCAGAACTCCGATACACATCGAACCACTTCGTCTGCCAAGATTGTACGAGTGAGAACTGCCCTCGGTATGCACCTTCACACAGGCTGTGTTCGTCCTTTTCCCCCCCGATGCACTGCATTATTGAGCCCCGGAACACTCAATATAACGTTGGCCATTTGATTCACAGTCCGAGTGACCTCAACAGATACATGGACAGGCCCTTTCTCCTTGGTCCTATCAGGGCAACATTGTCGTTCTCAGTCTTCACTACGAGCTCTTCTCCTGCTTCCCCCTTCACTTCCAGCTCCTCCACAATTCGTGACTGCACATGAGTGGCTGTCTGTGCATCCATGACGAAGCCCGCCTCTTCGATTTCGTCCTTGATTATTGGTTTAGCTGCAGCGGCTGCTTCCCCAGCACCTCCAATGAAAACAGATCCATTAGCGAGCAATCTGTCGGCGATCGTGATCTTCATGTAGCCTCTTACCTTCGACATGTTGAAGTCTCGAATACCGAGAGCATCCCACTTCAACTCTAGTCTATCCTTCTCGATATCAGGTTGACTATCGTAAATCTGACACCAGATAGCACGATGCAATTCCCTTCTCCATGGGAAGATCGCATCCCAGAGCGTAACGCTCAATGTGTCAGTCAACTCTTCAATTTCTGGTTGGAGTGCTTGCTCCATTGTGCCATGGAAGTGAGGAACGATGTAGGGTACATTGGCTCGTGTGAGGGCACCGCTCCGCTCTTTAGTAATGAATTTCTCGAAGGCAAGGGATAATAGCTGCAGATCTGCATTCTCATGGCTAGATTCGAGTCTGCGAGTAGCAGATTGACCACTAATGTATCGTAAAGCGTCAGAAGAGAATTCATCTAGTTTGTCAGATGTCAGTGGAGTTGAAGTGAAAACGGTGGCAGTTGCTCGTCGTTGTGTGGTAGCGGTGGTGAAGGTAATTGTCACATCGTTCTGCACAAAACCATCAGTGCCAACGACTGCAGAGCTCGAGGTCGAAAGATGTGAGGTATCGTTCGGAGTGACATGTCGTACTGGAGGCATTTTGTGAGCGAGTTGACAGGAAGGGTTGACCGATGTCAGAAGATGGTGCTGTGAACAGATGTGAGTAAAGTGCCATGACCATCTGTGAAGTGAGACATAGGAAGGTGTAGGTTCTTGAAAGTGCGTGGCAAGAACCCTTCACTGCCATTTTGGAAGGAACGCGTAAGTACAGATCATCTACCTCACCTCGTCCACTTTACGCGTCAAACACATTGGATAATCCACAGTGCTTCACGTTCTTCACACTCTGGTCAAAGAGAGGTAGAAACTTCAAGGTTTTAGCTGCGGTCACTTACGACCTCAATGTCGTTGTATTGCTTTGAAACTCAACAACCTGAAAGACGCCTCACTTCTCCATCTTGTCAGTATCGAACCGAGTCTCGATAACCTATCGTCACAGACATCGTCGACTCTGGTCGCGAATGCCAGGTATCCGGTCGTTGATACTTCGCAAACTCTTCCGGTCTCATGTCGGGCGGCATATCCTGCTGCTCGTCCTGGTCAAGCACAGGCTCCAAGTCCGGCAGTCCAGTAACATAGCTAAACCTCATACTATTGCGTGAAGACAAACTACTGTAACTTGACATAGAATTCAAGATATCCTGTGAGGATCTGAACTTCAGCTTCTTCCGTATGCGTATCATAGACCGTTCGCTTGCGTTGGACGCGGTTGGTTTGAGGGAGCTGGCATTTGACCGGTTTCGTTTCACCGCCGTGATCTTGCTCGCGATATCAGCACTGCCTGGCTGTCCATAATCGAAGACTGGCTGGCTATCGTTCATACCACCATCGGTGCTGGTCCTGGGCCTTGCAGCCGAGTTCAAAGCTCCCAACTGGGTACCAAGAAGCTTCGCAATCAGGGAGTCGATTTTCTCGAAAGATGCATCAAATCTTGCTTTCTTGAGTGGTAAATCGTGTGTCTCGAAGCATGACCAGATACAGGATAGGAAGTCATCGTAGAGGTCCGATGTATGGATATTGGTAGGTGATTGTATATTCGCTGCCACTTGATCCAAAAGTGATTCAATAGTGGGTAGAAGCTGTTCCTTCAGTATGACCCTCGGCAAAAGCTCCTGATGCCGTCCACCTGGCGTGCACGACGTCCAGTCCAGCCTACATCTGTCCACTGTTAGGAAGGCAATAGCAGTGAACGTCTCGATCGGGCATATATCAAAGGTGGTCTCGATGTCTACACACATGATGCAGGTGCAAGGAATCTGTCGGATCGCCCGGATCTTGATGAGATCTAGTATATCAAACCCCACAGCGGCTTGAAGAATTACCGTAGTGATCATGCGCACGAAGTCGAAGTAAAGGCCGTCTTTGCAAAGACAGCCCACACTTTTGATAGTCGGATCCGGGAAAGGTAGGACTGCCATCGCAGCCCATGCCCACGACAAGAGCTCTGATAACAGTTTAAGCAAGCGTGCACAGCCAGAATGGAATGGCGTGTGTGATAGAAGCTTCAAACGCCAGTAGATGCGGCGCGTTCCTGAGTAGGAAGACTCACAGCCCTTACCCATCAAGTGACTTGTGTTCTTCATGATGGGAGTTGTAACCACTCCTGAGACTTGAGATAGATTCAAGCCTTCGCTTATCTGGGCTTCAATGCTCAATAGCAAACGTGACACAAAAGCGCTCAGAGAAGAATCACTCAATTCCCACTTCAAGACTTGGTGCAGTTCTTTTTGCATGAAGTCTAGATCGGAGGGCTCCATGGCGGACTGACAGCACTTCATCAAACCGCCGACCCGCGAAACGTCGTCACAGTCGAGATCTTGAACCATGAAATCGTATATCCTCCGATACAATCGGAAAGCAGTAGAGTAAGACCTAGTTGCAAAAAGATAAGCAGCCAGACTAAGCATGGCGTTGATAGGATTGCCGTGGATTGCGTTTGGACCGAGAGACTGAAGATAGCGCATCACAGCATCCAGTGCTCCATCCGCGTTACGTGTCCGTGCTGGCAAAGTTTCAGGCTCGTCCTGGTCCATGCTGGCCAGGTTAGTGGTCGTGTTATTTGACGGTCTTGAAGAGGTCATACTAAGTGTTTCCGATATTGAAGCTCGGTCGCCGAAGGACGTTCGTGCCTTTGATCTGGGAGTAGAAGGCTGGAACGATGCCTGGAGATGGGTCGGATGTTCGTAAGAAGGTCTTTGAATGTATTGGTCTCCATCATGGCGGTTGTGGTCCGCTTCGTAGCTCGATCGCCCCGCCGCTGCAGACGAATGTCCTGATGTGAACCTGTGGAAGTCTGTTCGTGGCGAGGTTCCGTTCCACGCAGGCGTTACATACCGGTTCTCAGGAGTTTCCGGTATGTCAGCCAAGCTTGTGGGGGTTGGTTTGTCATTCAGATTAATGTTCGAAATATCTGGTACTATCGTGCTCCCATTGCTACTTTCCGGGGAGAAGGCATTCCGACTACTCAAGTCGTCGAAATCTGTCACGCTTGAATCCTTGATCAACTGTTTCTTGATGTCGTTGTTTTCTCTCTTAGGTTTGCCCGCCTTGCTGTAGACAAGGAAGCCCCATTTTTCGAATCTGGTACAGAGTTGACCGTAAGTTGGTTTGACGTCGCCAAATTCCGGAGTTATTATTTCCAGGATCTGGGCTCGGGTAAGCTTTCGCTCATGAAGTTGCCTCAAATCCTCCTTATGACGATCCCATTCCTCATCCGTAATGCGAGGGTTGTAGCGAGACGCTCCTGGTTGGTATTGTTGGTATCGGACGTCCATCTTTCAGATCACAGCTCCGCACGTGATCATTTGAACCGGCTCATCTACTGACGTGTTGAAGGACGAACACGACGTTTGACACCCGACTTGTTGACCGTTGGAGGCCAGAGTGGATGTCTAACGGTAGAACGACGGGAGGTTCCCTGGAAGTGAATCGATTATCTAGCTGGAGACTGACCGGGAAAGTTCGCCAGTCACGTTCTGGCCAGACCAGCGACGACCATTAGCGCTGAGGCAGATTTAGGCCGCCACCACGCACTAAGCACTACCCCCAACTGAGCGACAGCGACCTCAGCTTTGCAGATCATATTCGATCCACTGTTTACAGGCCTATATATCATCATCGGGCACATGTCTAAACATGACACTATATTAGGGTTCGCCTTGTACTATTGTGTAAATATTGATCGATATGCTTTGCGGAGCAACTTTCGGTTTGCTGAAGATAAACGAACGCACGTGTTTCATCAATCTATTATGTCTAGTAGAAGTCTATGGTATATATGATATGAAGCGTTAAGATGCGATCGATGCCTTCCGGGGTATGATAAGAAAAACAGCCAATCTGAGGCAGACACCATCACCAACCCCTAATATCGAGATTTATGCGCTCCATCCTACCCGCGCCGCGCCGTAAGCCGACATGGCCCCCACCGACCAACGATTGCCATCGGCGACCAAGACTATATTTGTCTTTTCCTAACCGCCTGGCGCAGTCGTTCCAGTCTCGTGATGACAGATTCAGTTTCGACAATACTGTCTCCACCAGAAGTCTATCATCATTCTCTGACCAAGCACAATTGCTTTGTGTTGGCAAAAACTGAAGTTGCTCTGCTGCTGAAATGGGGTTCTCGGTATCTTGAGCCCTTGGTTTTTGTATTGGTGTCTTTACTGGTGTGTAGGTTGACTCTCCTAGGGCCTCGAAATCTGAAGCCTGAAGACCAGCAGGTAAGTCTAATGGGACTATGCGCCGCCTCTTAGGTGTGGAGAATGAGTCGTTGTGCTTTTGGCTCGACTGATCTTGGCTATTGGAAGATTGAATATCCTCATCCTCACATTCATCTCGTCTTCTCTTCTTTAATCCTCGTGGCGCAAGCCGGGGTGCTGGTGGCGGCGACACTTGACCAAAGGGACTTTTTAACGGTCGAACTCGTCGTGTCGGCTCAATAGGTGGTGACGGCAACGCTGCAAAGCGATCGCCTAGCATGCTGTGCAATGCTCGGCAGCTAGCGATCAATCCAATGACCGGAGACTGCGAACGGCGGCAAGGGTCATATCTGTCGAATAACGGAAGGAATGGACGTGAGGATTGATGCGGTTGAGGCTGTATAGTTTCATTGTGGCACGACAGCGCCGAGGGAAGCAACATTATAGCAGAATAAGGGTATGTCAGGACCGTGCTGGTGTCAAATGTCGCAATATTAGCTTTGTCGCAAACTGTATATCTCGAGATTGTGGCCGTAGTTTCAGGACTTTGCGCAATCGGGGATGTGTTTGTTCGGCTTGGAATCTATGAGTGGACTTTTGTGACCATGCGATTCTTCTACAGAGAATGCGCGTAGAAGTTGGTGGTATACGAATGAAGTGCAAGTGACAGAGGAGACAGAGAGTGAGAACATGTAAAGAGATTCTGGAGCAGGTGGAAGAGCTTGCATGGGCGAGCATGGCTCGAGCCCTGTCAGGTGGACCGTAACCGCCACTAAAAGACTCCCCCTCGGCTGAAACCAGTTAGATTCCGTCTCAAAGTCCCCGACTACCTTTCCATGGCATTTTCGATGAGCAGTGTTTCCCAAGATCATCGTTCGGGTAATGCTCATTGATTGTACTCGAACGATTTACATTCCTCCAAATGACGTGCGAGATCTTGCATTCTAAGACTGGCAGCTACCATCGTTCTGGTGCTGTAGCTTGCTCGAGGGTCCCCTATCGGTGTCGATTGCTGGGCCAACTATCGATTGGCTTTACGGCCCGTTCGATTTCACCCGCAAACGACCGTCACATCAGAGCCTCCTATCACACGCCCTGTAGCTGTTCACTGCTGATGTAGCCATTAGAGTCCGTGAAAGAAGTGTGACTTCGCAATATGTGCTTCCACAAGTAGCCGTTTGAGTGTGCTTGAGCATGGAACCTTGGACTTTGCAGCTTTACGCGTCTTCGTGTCTTAGCGTGATTTTGAAGTTTGGCAATAGTTCCATCGCGTCCAATCAAGTCGCGGTTTGTGAAATTCATGATAAAGTACTTTCTTCAGCATTAATATACCGTAGCTCGTCTACACGCACAGGGTCTTCGTGTCGGGCAATTGATCAATATGATTCTTCCTTATGCCAATGAATTCAAACAAGTCCTTCAGATCATCAGAAACATATCCATCCTTCTTTCGACAATTCAGGTTCTTATCGTCGTCCTTCTGGCTATCATCCTTGGGGTACTGATTGCGATTCTTATCACGATTAATCCCGATCTTGAACATGAGCGACAAGCAATAGTCACCCCAGCCGTTAGACGAGTCGTCAGCGTCGCAAAATGGATGAAGAAAATCAGTCTTGCTTTGATTGTCATGCTTGGAGTTGTCGTGGTGGCATGCTCGATTGCAGGATCAGCAGGCGTTTAATACACGCTAGGAGATCTTGTTCTTGTGCAGCCTCTGGCTCGCATTCTCTGGATCTCAACTGTGTGTGAAACGAGTGCTGAAGCATAAACAGGACATGGGAGCACGAATTTTCCAATCGTTGAGCAGGACAAGCGACGGGGCGATGGCGGAGGTGGTGTTGCTGGTATGTAGAGCGCCAAGAAGGCTGCTCATTCAAGTACAATGCGCAGTTTCAGGGTAGATATATGAGCTAAGGTGTCCCCCTTGCACTTACGATCTATGCTTTCTTGACACCAAAACGATGTTTCAAGGATATGGCATTTGAGGTGCTCGTCTGACTGCCAGTAGAGGATACACCCATGTATTGGCATAGTTCGTCCATTAACCTAGTTTTCCACGTGTATCTAATACAGTACTCCAACTGCACTTCTCAACGATCGGTAGTAAGGCTGCGACCATCGCGCATAACGCAAACATCTTACAGGAATAGACTGTAGCTATTCGCTGTTAAGCCAGCATAGGTATCATCATGCTATTTTCGTGAGTTGTTACGCATATGGAAATCTCCCACTTCACAAGTATTGCCAGTTGCAATGTAGAACCTTGGTAGAAATGCGAGGGATAAATAAAAGCACGTAAGGGAATTCTCGAATCGATGTGCCAGGAAACCTTGAGACTTGGTTGAGGATTCTGAGGAAGTCGGGACGACTGAGGATGGCTGGATGCATAACCGAGATCACTAGCAATGCCAATAATGTCACATGCCTTGGGGAACGTTCTGCAAGACAAAAATTTGAACAGCATGCTCGATACTTATCCGAGAGTTCGAGGCAAATATCATCGAGAGCTAGACCAGATCTCTGCAATGATCGATTCCAACGGATTAGCCATGCCTCCGCTTGCATCCATGGTATTGATGGTGGTGGGCAAGAACGGGGAGGAACATGAACCATTTTCGGTCTTGGTTGGTTTAGGTGTCGATGGAATAAGACCCCGATTTCAAGATCGGCCTAAGTTCGCAACTGCCCAGCTATTGTGCAGAGATTGAGCGCCCATTTCAATACTGACCCTGACAAATAGTGGCTATATGACAGCCGTCTAATTTCTGATCCAGATCATGTTGCTCATGAACAAACTCAGTCTAGTTTGCTTTTACGAAGACATGTCTCTCACAGGCAACGGCCCGATCAGCTCCTGACTTAAAAGAACCCAGGTTTGTCGCACTAGATTAGACACAGTACGGATGTTAATGAGCTCGACATGACAAACGGATATGAAGGCAGACCCGCATGGCAAGACTCAAAGCTTCCGTAAGTGGCATTGTGGGCCACAATTTGCCGGATTGGCGAGGTGATCAGTATAGACAGCCTTCATCCCCTGTTGGCAGTCAACGATAGGAGCAAGGTACAAGGACGGTGGGCTAAAAAGATCTGTTTATGCTGTGTCGGTCCACTGTGTCCATTCAGAAGTACAGCATAGGCTATTCAGGATAACTTGGTAAAAAATTCGTAGCTCCTCTGAGAATATTGACCTCGGGGTTGACTCTAAAACGCAAGACGTGGACTTGTTGCATTCGTGCAGTCAATCACCAAGATTCTGTGTCCATAGAGATGGCTCTGGTGATGTTAGATTCATACTTTTTATTGAAACCACTCGACGTGTGCAGCCTTTGGAATGACATAAAGGAGATTCGAGAACTTGCAAAAGCAGGCGAAGATGGCGAGTTCTGAGAGTAGATATTGCACGTCAGAATAAACTCCAACTCCATCATTCGGTTATCGTCGACAAATCTTTGAAGCTAACCTTGACAATAGCAAGCTTTTCCGTGTTGTTGTCAAATCCAATCATCAGCTCAAGACATGACCTAAAATGGATGTAGCACAAGATCTGGAAATCTGCACCATATCAACTTAATATCTGTGATGTGTGTGATTGACACTTTGTCCACCAAGGTGTTCCTGGTCACTGTCACGAGGAAGCAGTCAGGGAAAGTGATGCAAACATACTTTCTCCTCGATTGTAGCGAGGTTGGATAGCGTAAAAAGGGGAAGGCTATCGTGGGGCTGCGGCAGGGGTGCCCGCTCTGACTCTATGAACTAACCTTTTTGGGGTTCAATGCAGCTATGATGGCGTCATACACTATCTTCTTTCGACCACCAATGGAAGAGAGAGAGAAAGCAACTTACTCGGGTACTGGACTGTTGCGAACGGGCTGGGATGCTGTGTTGGGCTTAATCGTCTCGTTCACACGTCTTGGCAGACCCAGCTCCCATGCGAACTTAAGCTCGGACGATGCTGGTGGAGACAGATATCAGGAGGGGTCAGCCGAGAAAAGATTACTATTGAATAATAAATTCAAATTCTCCTCCGGAATGTTTCGCATGGAAAGGCCAACTCCTACACATGATTGGGTATCAAAATATCAAAGTGTCTTTGCACAGAGTTGTGTCTTGCGACCATTGTTGTAGAACATCCAGAATGAATTACTGTAATCGCACAACACAGGGCTATATCTTTGATCGAGCCATATACTTAATGTTATACATCCTTCTAGCAGGCGGCGTATCGATGTCTCGAAAATGGTCGAGACACGCCAAGAGTTGATGATAGATTAAAATGAATAGGTGTGTGGGTCGTAAGAGGTTGTGACCAAGAAAGAATAGGCTAATGTCACATGTCGAAGTGTACAAAATAAAAAGCATGCCTCCTTCGGTAATCGTACATCGTATCTGAACATGAATCGTGACGGTCGTGGGTCCAAGAAATCAGTCTCAGCAAAGCTTTCTCCGCGAGGCATTGAGGGGGTAGGTGGGTTGATGACATGTGCCATGATCGATAGGAGGTCTGATTGCTTCACTGTTGTTGTCGAGCTGGATTACTGTTGTTGGAGCGGGCCTGCTCGCGTGGCAGCAAGTCTAAGCATTGTAGGAATATGCTGACAATTTGTTCTTCCCAAATGCCTAGTTCGTAGTCGACGAGGCCGTATTTTTCGATTTGGTCGCATGACTGAACAAGTTTGTCCACCAATGCAACAATTGCAGCACTTGAAAGGATATCACGAGGTTGCCGTCGTGTTCTCATTGCTTCTTCCGTGATAGTCTTTTGTTTCAATCCTAGAGCTTCCCAGGCGTGATTCAACTCGCGCCAGAAAAGTAGTCGTTGGTCGTGGTTTTCTTCATCATCGTGATGTAGTCCTGGGAAAGTTAGCGTTCCCTCGTCTCGATCTGCCATTCAAGGAACAACGTACCCAAACCTCTCACAGACACTAAGAGCCACTCAGTGATACCTACAAGCTTCTCACTCGCTTCCGATACTCTACCCTGGGAAATTGCGTAAAAGGTGGCTCGTAGCTGCTCTTCATACTGCTGTCTGCCGTCCTCGGTAGCCTGGCGTGTAATTCTATCTTCTTGCAACTGTGGCTGTAGAGGCTGCTCGAGCATTGCGTAGTCTGCTGCGGATGGGGCGAAAGGCGGCTGCAAATGCGGTCTGCCTGCAGCAATCGCATCGTAGGTTTGCTGCTCCGGCTGCGATGAAAGATACTGTGACGATGCGTGGCCGACGCTAACACTGCTCGATCCTGTTGGTGGCATGTATTGAGGTAGGCTTCCGAATTGTCCGGTCATGACTTCAAGCGCGGTAGTCTGTCGATCATGTTGATATTGTGGTATGCTCCCGTACATTGATTGTTGACCTGCGGGCGGCAGCATCGACCCTTGACCGTACGTTGCATATTGCTGTTGACTCGGAGAAGGTCCTAATTGATGCGATCTTGATGGGTCTTGCACATAGGAAGGATTATACTGCATGTGCACACCTTGCATAGGACTGCTTGAATGTATTTGGGAAGCCTGAAACTGTGGCTCTTGATAACCATAGTGATAATTTGGCATGTAGGTCCTCACCGTCGATTGAGTAGCCATGTCAGTGCGTGCCGGGGAGGGTACTGCCTGAGAATATTGTTGTTGTGAAGAAGATACCATCGACTGGCTTGGAGCAGGATGTCCTCCACCCGAGGGCTGGTACGGCGCTCCATATTGCGAGTGCCTACGCTCACCGCCATCCATTTAATGTCAATAGCTAACCTCGAGCTACCAGAGTGCCAGCTATCTGGATTGACTTTTGACGTAATGTGTCAGACCGGGGTGCTGCAAGAACAACCTTTTGATGCAAAATTGTGTTTCAGACACAATGGCACCAACGTCTTTGGTCCCGGAGCGTTCTTTTTTCAAGTATGATGGGCCAGAGGCTGATACGAAAATGCTCGACTACTCCTGTCCAATATCCAGCCTGCTGGCTCCAGACTTGCGAAGTTGGCCTACCGCCAACGGCTATCAATTAAAGAGAGCGTGTAGAAATGTGCCTAGTGAATGTAACTGGGCGATCGAGTTGAATCGCTCTTCGAGTTTTTTGCTTGCGCAATTAATGTTCCAGTCGAAAGAAACCAGATGATGCTGAGGCGCCGCCTGGGCTTATTCATGCACTGGACAAAATTCGAGGCGCAAAAGAATGTTCACTCTGGTGCGATGTCTGCGCCACAGCGTTGGAATTCTGTTGAAGAGTAGGTAACAATGAGGCAATTGCGACTCAAGAGGGCACCCGTGAAATGCTGAAGGTGGGCGAAGGTGGGGCCATTGACCAGCTTCTGGGGATGTTGCTGAAGAAATACCGAGACCAAACGAGCGACCAAATGTAGAAGGGGAGAACAGAGAGCTCGGCTTCTGCGATGTTATTTCACGAGGAATGAGATGGGCGCGAGTTAGAATACAGAAGAAGGCTGTGGGAGGAGAATAGAGTCTAGAGGTTTGAATAGGTTGGTTCTGGAAAATGTCCCCCAATCTCGGTGCGCAAAACAGACTTGCGAACTTTCCACCATCGACATTGGTTAGCAATCCCTGCTCCATACATACAAGTATCAAGACCACAAGCGGCTCTTGGGAAGTCAGCACGCCACAGAAGCAGTGTGGAGCACAGAATGTGGCCTTGACAAAACGAAATGGTCGAAGCAATTGTGCCTACGTACCTCCATCATGAACAACGGCATTGAAAAGTGGTGCAGACCAGGTACCTGGGGGGCAGTCTTGTGGTCATGTTGCAGTGTGTGGATTCAGGTGTGGCGTATCCAATACCACCAGGATGCCAAAGATTGGGCCCGAGAAACAGCAGCTTCGTGATTTTGCTCTAGCCGCGGCTTGACCTCGTAGACTTGAACTTCCATGGAAGTCGTAAGCGGAACGAGCTCGACGGACGAGGCAAGCATTGGCGCCGACCGAAAGATACAGCACCTATTCTCTGCAGCAATCTGGCAAGGAACGAGGTTATTCCCAAAAAGTCGGCAGCGGAAAAAGCTGTGGCTGAAGCTCTATCTTATCCGACGCCATTGATGTTTTACACTAGTCTGCCTTGACCACATTGGTTGTGAAGACGGCATCGATGAAGGAATGCTTGATACTGTGGGAGAACGTCGCAGCTTGCGCCCATCGCACGACGGCCTGGACCCGGCGAGAAGACACTGATCGCTATTGTTCGCGATCCTCTCCGACAGCCATGGAGCTCTAACTACAGTACTGTAAAGACACTGGTCAGGATTTCATGCTTCGTGCCGAAATGCACTGGCATTAGACCAACTCCACCACTTTGAAGAAGAAATGGCTGTCGCACCTTCGAGTCAGCGTGGTCGTCAGGTCGTGGGTCGCCATGGGGTTTGACTGCATAAACTGTATTTCATCTCATTGATTCGTGCGTATGCGAACTGACGCGCATGGTCACAGCCATATGTGCGGCAGGAGAGTGGACTCAAACAATCCTGCATCGACGGCAGTGTTTCAGCTTATGCAAGGGGCAAGCCCGGCCACTGTCACGTCTACTTGGTAGCACGAACCATTTTGACTTCTTGACCTGCATAAGGTTGATGACCTTGACACGCAATCTCAAGGTAATAACCTTTGTCATCACTTCTGGAGGGCTTATCTACCGACCCGGTCCTGTGAGTGTAGCTAACGACGTGATGGCTTGCTTACAAAAGGACAAATGAGCATGCGACTGGCTTTTATGAACTGTACCACCTTGATACACCCTACGAGAACATGTTCGTGGTCCATGCGCATGTGCAGATACCATGCACAAGGTGAATGTTCTCGAAGACCAAGCATCTTGAGTGTCTCATTCGAGCTATATCTTCTGTTCTACAATTAATAGGCTTCTGCGTTCATCTGATATGATATCTCCCTATCAACAACCACATACTGTTCGAGAGACCTGGGCTACTATGGCTCCATGGCCCAATAGCTGGTGATAATTCTCACACCGTGTTCTAGCAAGTGTCTTTGACGAATGTGTGTAACGCTGCTCAGCTCAGCCAACGCAGGCATGGTACACACGCCAAAACGTTGGTCCAACTTGAAGGCCGGACCGTGGGCAGGGTTGTGATGCTGATCCAAGAAGTGGCAAATACTACGATGGTTTCAAATCGGTTTGGCTGTCCACAAGATGTTGCTTCGCTTCTTTGTACGTGTCCCCAGCTTGCAACGAAGAGCTGATAGAGAAGATAGAAGACGAAGTGTGTGCAGGTAGAAACCACACGACCTTAAAAAAAAAGAATTGGCATAGGAGTGATCATCTCTTGACCCAGGTCGGCATCTTCCTGGCTTTCACTCGACCAGCCTTCTTCCTTTCGACTCGTCTTGGGTCACGTGTAACACAGCCAGCTGAGATATTCGTTAGTCCACATTTTTCCATAGCAATAGCATGGTGCTTACCTCGACGGAGTATGGGTTTAAGAGCTGGCTCGTGCACCAGTAATGCTTTCGCAAGTCCCAGAGTGATTGCTTCAGCTTGTCCTGTAATGCCACCTCCGCTCACTAACGCGAAGACATTGTATTTGTCTATTCTTTCTGAAATCTTCAAAGGCCACATGGCACTCTCACGATCATGGAGTCTGGGGAAGACGTCCACTATGCTCTTGCCATTTATCAATATTTCGCCGGTACCTTCTACCAACTGGACACTTGCAGACGACTCTTTCCTACGGCCAGCTCCCTTAGCTACGCCATGCTGGTCAATCTTTCCTGGCTTTGCTTGTTGTAGTGCAGCTGCGCTCGGCCGCAGGAATTTTTCAAGCACTGTTGAGACTGTATCTGGACGTAGCTGAGGATGTATCCTGTTTAGACGGGTGAGAATCCGTAATATCTGCGCATACTTGGAAGCTGCGATACGTTCTCCAGTATTACTCCGATATTGGCTCAATCGAAGCCATGCCATGCGCGGTGCTTGGTCAGGCGCAACCTGAGGTAGGAAGTCGTATCTACTTAGGAGGGATTGTAGAAGTAGCAGGTTGTCGTTGAAAACAGGTGCACCTGTGAAGTACGAGGGTGATGCTGGTATTATCCGAGCCGGTCCATCTGCTCGCAACTGCTCAAATTCAATCTCTGGAGCAGCTCTGACAATTGCTTCCTCTTTCTGAATGGCCGTGCTTGAAAATTGGCATTGCTGTATGCGTTGATTCGGTCGGCAGTTTTTACATGTCCATACTGTCCGTCCAAAAAAGGACCACAGTGCTCTTTGCGCCATATCCCTCTCAGCTGTTCAGGTCCAGATGGGTCGTGGTCGTGATAGTTTTAGATGGATGTTGGCAGTATTCACTTCAAAGAAGCTCTATCGGGAGTGTTGTCTGGTCCTGGGCCGCAGATTCAAGGTAGCCTTGTCATTTCAGCCTTGTCATAAATTGTATGCACCCACCTGTCAAAAATTATTCTTGTCCAACTATCAAAACACCTATTTCACTCTACACTCTCCATTCTTCATCACAAATCCTACAACCACAAACATGTCTTTCGGAAAGCTCTACGGCTTCGAGGGCAATGCCCGCACCATGGTTCTCTTGGCGGTAGCCAAAGAAAACAACCTCGATATCGAGTTTGTTGATACCAACCCCGCCAACGGCCTCTCAGCAGAGTACAAGAAGCTCAACCCTCTCGCTCGTGTACCTACTTTCGAAGCCTCCAATGGTTGGGTCTTGACTGAGGTCATTGCCATTGCCATCTACTGTAAGTACATTCACAAAATACCTCTAAACATTGCATGATGAGTCAAATTATCACTCAGTTATCCCTGTCATAATCCTTGTGTTGACCTATTCGAATTCTGATTTTGATCCTCAACCTACGTTTTCAGTTGAAATTCTCAACTGCGGTTGTTAACTATTGACAGTCACCTCCCAAAACGAGAAGACTACCCTGCTCGGAAAGACCAAGCAAGACTATGCTCAAATCGTGCGATGGATGTCTTTCATCAACTCCGAGGTTCTGACAAACCTGGGCACCTGGTTCCGTCCCCTCATCGGCCGAGACCCATACAACAAGAAGAACGTTGAGGACGCTAAGCAGAAGGCTGAGGAGGCTTTGACCGTGATCGAGACACATCTCCTGGTCTCTACCTTCTTCGTTGGTGAGCGCATGACACTTGCTGATCTCTTTGCTGCCTCTCTGTTGGGTCGAGGCTTCCAGTTTGTTCTTGATAAGGAATGGCGTGAGGCAAACCCCAACACCACCCGATGGTATGAGACTATCGTCAACCAGCCAATCTGGAAGGCTGTCGTCTCGAACCCAGTTTTCATTGAAGAGGCCGTGAAGTACACTCCCCCAAAGAAGGAAGCCAAGCCAAAGGCTGAGCCTGCACCACCAAAGGCCGAGAAGAAGCCTGCGCCGAAGGAGGAGGACGAAGATGACGACCCAAAGCCAGAACAGCCCAAGCAGAAGCACCCTCTTGAGAGCCTTGGCAAGCCAGAGCTCATCCTTGATGACTGGAAGCGCAAGTATTCTAACGCTGAGACTCGAGAGGACGCCCTTCCGTGGTTCTGGGAGCACTACAAGCCTGAGGAATACTCTTTGTGGCGAATTGAGTACAAGTACAACGATGAGCTTACCATGACTTTCATGTCTTCCAACCTCATCGGTGGATTCTTCGCTCGTCTCGAGGGTAGCCGAAAGTACCTCTTCGGTGCTGCTTCAGTCTATGGCGTCACTAATGACTCTGTCATCCGTGGTGCTTTTATGGTTCGAGGTCAAGAGGCTCTGCCCGCTTTTGACGTCGCTCCTGACTGGGAAAGCTACGAGTTCATCAAGCTCGACCCCAGCAAGGCTGAAGACAAGGAGTTCCTCGAGGACCAATGGTCTTGGGACAAGCCTATCGATGTCAACGGCAAGAAGTACGACTGGGCTGATGGCAAAGTTTTCAAGTAAACGATACATGCTGGAAGCGCTGAAGTACTCGATTGTGTTGCAAAAGCTATCTGCGGCTTAAAGCATGCGTGCAGCCACATTACAGTTCGACTCTGCAGATGATGTGATCATGCTGAAACGTGCAAGACGACGGAATGAGACCAAAAGTTCAATGATCAACAAAAATATCCAATGCATAGCATGAAGCCATTGTGGAATTTGTCATATAGACTCTTGTCGAGTTTGATGAATAAATATGACAATCCTCAAATCTCAATTTCTCCGTACCACTTTGTGTAATCACTGTAATGACGCAACTTTATTTTATGCAGTCGTGGTGTTCTACAACCAGCCGTTGACTTACGAGGCACGGCTCCAGGCTCCTGTTCTACTGTAGTCTACTATAAATCCTGGAGATCATTGGCAATGCCTTTGATACAGGATGACAATCTACCAGACATCGCCGCGATACGCATGGCACCAGGACCGGAAGTGCCTCAGCACATCCGCGTCAAAAACAGGCGAAAGCGTTACCTAGATCTCCATCCAGAATACTTTGGCCCATCTCTCGAACTCGCAGGTAGGACTAACATCGTAGTGCCATCACTAACGCCACAGACATCAATTACGTGACGGACAACTTCTAACAAACACCATGCAGACCCGCTCCTGTACGACCGTCTAGTCCGCCGTTTTCAAACCGCCACCGAGCGTGAAGCCGAAGGTCGTGCCAAAGGTTATAGTGGCACCCTCGAGGCCGATCTATGGCGCTCAGAAGCAAAACTCGATGCTCTCCAGAACCCCAACGAAAGCTCTCTGTTCACGTACCATCGAGGTGAGAACGGGGAGATCCTGGCAGAAGAGAAAGACGAGGTTCCCTTGAGCAAAGAAGATGGTCTCGCAAGGTGGAAAGACACCATGGAGCAGAGGTTTCTGGCTGGGAACGACAAGGAGTTCGACTACAGTGTGGTTGACAGCGCGGAGGAATGGGACGATATTAAACTTGAAGAGCGCGAACGAGAAGAAGAGTGGTTCGATGGTCAGACTCCTGAATTCGTGACCGTCGAGGGCGAAGCCCAAGATATGAAAAAAGTAGAAGGAGAGACTGGGATTCAAGACTTCTAAGGCAAATCGATATACATACCTACCTATTCGACAATATGAGCTGCCCTGACGGCAGACGACCCATAATCATCACCCACCACCAGATACAACATACGGGATGTATACCCACAGTCCTACAAATCAACCAAAAAAGAGCCACACGCAGAGCTTGCTACCCCGTTTGAAGGGCGATCTGGCGCAACGGTTACGACGATGAGTTATCCACCAAAAAATGTAAGATAACGATTAAACAAACAAAAGTCAAACAAGTCACATAAAAGAACTTCCACAGCTGAAGCTGTAGCGCATTACTCGAAGAAGGCATCTTTTCTCAAGAGGATATCAATCTGTCCGATTGAGTTTTTGGCTTTGGTTCGAAGGTGGTTGTGGGAATGGTTTTGCTTTTTTGGATGGTTGTTTGCAAAGGGGGGAGAGAGTGAAGGTTGAGGTGGAGGTGGAGGTGAGAGTAGAGTGAAGGTGACTTTGAGGTTACGTGCCCCGACAGCAATACATGTCTACGACGAAACCATCCAAAGTCGTCCAATGACTAGTCTGCAAAGTCAAGTCCTTCACGCCATTTTTTCCGACTGAGCAAGGAAGCCTGTGCTCCAAGCGTCAAACCAAAGACCGGCCTCCTTATCGGTGTAGAACACCAACAACTTTCAACATAGCTACGGCTTACGCAGTCCGATCCTATCATGTATCGTCAAGGTAAACCGCGAGTTTTGACAACTAGCTGTTCAACTCCTATAACATTCACAATGTTGAGTCGGGCAGTGACTATTGACGATGTCGCCTGAGCCGTGTCATCTTACTCACAGACTACTGTATTTGATATTGCGATGCGAACCAGGTACACTTGCCGATCGACAACGACGAGATGAAACATTTTCCATAAGCGCGTTTCATGGTTCTGTTACACGTGAGCGTGCAGAGCGCTTGATAGTACAGAGTGTCGGAGTGTATCATACATGGGAAGCGGTTTAGTGGTTGAAATTATGTGAGGTTAGGATCACTTGGAGCTGCTGAATCAACGTGAACGACAGCAAATCACAACATATAGATCCCGAGGTATTACGGTGAGGTGGCATCACCATGTCATGAACCGTCCAGCCAGCGATGGTAGAGATCCAGCTTGTAATCAAGGTAAACAATGTGAACATATTCAATTTTCCCCATTCGCTATACAAAAACTCCAGCTAACTTTAACCCAGTCCAATTTTTTTGGCGGCAAGTCAAGCAAAATTTCTCATATCCCATGTAGATGAGACAGTAGGTATTCATAATACATGTTTGTGTCGTGTCTCATCATGTGGTATACCATTCACGAATCAGCTATCCCCATATGCTTGATTCAGCACGTTGCAGGCGAACGGCAAAAGAATGGACCAACAACAAGCAAGGCCACATCTACAATTTTGAGGCTGGGCCGACAGCGGTGATCTCATTGTAGAGCAGACTGGATACATTGTTAGCTTTTGTACTGAATGAAAATACAATTAGAGAATGGGAACATACCTTGTCAAGAAGTCAGCGTAGTCCTCACCAGTGACCTGGCCCTCGAAATATCGTGCCGCAAGCTGGTACTTGTTGCCCTTTGGTGCGCTTGAAGCGAGCTCTTCAGCCTGCTCGTGCAGCAGCTTGAGGGCATAAGCCTTGTCGACTGTCTTGCCCTCGGATGTCTTGACGCCGTGTCGGCACCACTGCCACAGTTGTGATCGAGATACTTCAGCGGTGGCAGCGTCTTCCATGAGGTAGTTGATTGGCACGCAGCCGACGCCTCGGAGCCAGCCCTCCATGTAGCCGAGACCGATGTTCAAGTTCTTTCGGATACCGTCCTCCGTGATACCACCTGGCACGTTCATGTTTAGCAAGTCGTTGCCGGACACCTGGGTCTCTTCGTGTCTGTTGAAGATCTGGTTGGGTGTAGGCATGTGCTTGTTGAAGACTTCAGAGGCAATAACGGCAAGTGCTGGGTGAGCAACCCATGTGCCGTCGTGACCGGCTCGGACTTCTCGGAGCTTGTCTGCTCGAACGTTCTCCATGGCCTTGTCGTTGGCCTCTGGGTTGTCCTTGATTGGGATTTGAGCGGCCATGCCACCCATGGCGTGGACGCCTCGGGCATGGCAGGTCTTGATGAGCAGTCGGACATAGGCGTCCATGAATGGTACAGTCATGGTGATTGAGCTTCGATCTGGGAGAACAAATGCTGGGTTCTGTCTGAACTTCTTGATGACACTGAAGATGTAGTCCCATCGGCCGCAGTTGAGGCCAGAACTGTGTTCTCGGAGCTCGTAGATGATTTCGTCCATCTCGAAGGCAGCAGTGATGGTTTCAATCAAGACTGTACCACGGATAGTGCCGCGTGGCATGCCGATGTAATCTTGACCAAGACAGAACACATCGTTCCATAGTCTAGCTTCGAGGTGGGACTCCATCTTTGGTAGGTAGAAGTATGGACCAGTGCCTCTGTTGACGAGTTCCTGGGCATTGTGGAAGAAGTATAGACCAAAATCGAACAAACTGCCGGAGACTGGCTCTCCATCAACAGTGAAGTGCTTCTCCTCCAAGTGCCAGCCTCGAGCTCGGGCAATGAGCGTCGGTAGTACTCGATCTGTTCGGAGTTTGTATTCCTTCTCGCCCTGCTTGAAGTCGACTTGTTTGCGGGCGGCATCGTAGAGGTTAACTTGTCCATTGATCATGTTGTCCCATGTTGGTGCAGATGAGTCTAGAAACTCAGTTAGCAGCTGCCGCAGCAAGTTCTGATCAGTCTAGCATTACCTTCAAAGTCGGCCATATAAGTCCAAACGTTGCTATTGAGAGCGTTGACGACCATCTTTCTGTCTGTAGGTCCGGTGATCTCTACTCTTCGGTCGACAAGACCAGGAGCGGGTGGTGCTCCTCTCCATGTCTTGTTGTCTCGAATGTGCTTGGTCTCTGGAAGGAAGTCGGGGATAACACCCTTGTCGAGCTCCTGTTGTCTGATGGCTCTACGCTGAAGCAGCGATTTTCGTGTGCTGTTGAAGGTTCTGTGGAGGAGAGCGACGAAGCCGGTAGCTTCGGGAGTAAGGATCTTCTTCTGGGCTTCAGTGACATTGCCGAGAATGGCGACGCCCTGGTTGAGCTGTTCAAGAGTAGCCATGTTGTATGTAGTCGATTTTGAGGATTGAGGTCTTAAGGAGGATTAGTAGAAGTCAACGTGGTATACGTCTGACAAAGGGAAAGCCGTAGGTGATATAATAGCTCTACATAAGCATACAGAGTAGCGCATATGAAGCACATCTATGCTAAACCGCGGCCGACGGTGACATGACCCTCGGGGTTCCGACCGTCAGCCAATCAATAATGATCATGGAAGCCCACATATCTTGTTTAGTTCTGGTCCCGAATATGTGGTCGAATGGTAGATGAGATGTGGCTCCTGGAGATGGGGAGCTCGATGAAGTGTGGGGTAGTTCATGGCTGCATCGTCATTGCAAACATCATTTTATATTTTGTCATGGTCATGGCTTGTTGTGTAGCATTGGATTGCAGAACGGCTATGGGTGATAGTAGCATCGTCATGAACCTCAACTTGAAAGCGCACAAGAACTTGTTCGATGGAAGACACGTAACATTACAGCCGATCAATGACAGTTGTAGAATTCAATGTTTACTGTCTGTTTCGGCAATGAAATTCACACCACAGCCAAGGCGACAAACTCTCGAGGCTGAACGGATGTCTGGGCTACCAACGGTCAACTTCCGAGGTTACCGACATTATCCGACGACAGCCTTGACAGAACCATTCTTCCGGCTGCTACATCAGTTCCTTTTCATGTCCTCACATGTTACCACATCCCTTCAAGCTTGATATTGTACCTTTTGTGCTATGTCCTATGCGTAGAGCCGAGATACATGTGCCAAATTTGTCCGGAAACTCGGTAAGCGGGATGGTTGGTTGCTTTGCAAGCCACTAACCAGTATGGTTGTTGTGCTTATTGCACTACCTGCTAGACATACTGCCAGGCTGCTGGACTGTGACCGAGCTGAACTTCGAAACCAGCAACATCGAAAGGAGTGCAAGTTAGAATATTGCCCTTCAATGGTGTTGTCGCATTCGCCATGTCAACATACACCATCCATTGTTGTGGATCTCGCAAATCATCTGAGAGCAGTGGACAAGCCATGAAGCCTGTTGTGCCAAAACCATTGATAGTCACCTCCACTGCATCACTAGTTCCACGAACTGGGGTGTAACTGAGAGGGCATTGGACAGAGCCTGCTGGCATATTCTCCGAATGGGCTTGTGTGTATCGAAGGCTGCCATCCGGGGCGAGATAGATTTCCTGGCCGCCAGGCACTTCTGTTGACTGGAATCTTGTCAACGTTCATCCAGGCTTCGTGATTAGCTTACATACCATTGAGCATCCGTTGACAGCGGTGATGTTACCAGGTGGGCACGTCGCTCCTTTCTCTTCTATCTGCGTTGGGCAGTATGCTGCAGGGTCTCCTCCAAGTTGAAATGTGAGACCACGGGCATTCAACGGTAGCAAATGGATTTCAGATCCTGGCTTGATGGCTCTCAGCTCGGTGGCAGTGTAGGTTGGCAGATACATGGTAGAAGAGGTGGTGGAAGTGCTCAGAGTGGTCACCAATGTGCTTGTCCAGCTGATGGTAAATGTCGCTGAAAGAGTTGAAGTGGCAGTAAAATCCGCTTGCACACCATTGTGTGGTTGAGGTGCAGCTCGTACAAACCAAAGCAAGCTCCAGACAACGACAAGGACGAACGAGAACATCTTGCCTCAGGATGGGGCTAGGTACAGCGATCTTAGAATCGAGTTGACAAAGTACGTATGAAAAGTGCAGAGGTTCAGCTTGTCGTCGGGAGGATGAAGCAAACGAGTATTGGAACTTGTGCACAACTGTGCGTGAGTAGAATTGTTAGAGGCTCAATTTTAATTCAAACTTGAATCCTGGTGGGAAAGAGCAATAACCGTGGCAGCCTCAATACTCTTCTGGAGAAGGTGCACGGCAGAGGTAAGTTCTGTGGCGACTATCGAATTGAGGACCATCAATGCTCTTTCCTGTCTCGATATGCCGTTTTCCAACACTACAGAGAGTATGCCACTATCCTGAAGACTTTCTAACGAAATGTCACACCACTCGAGACCCATTAGATATATCATGAGACACGATGACAGCACATCTGGTGGTCACCCATTTGTAAATCCTCTGGTCGATGATAACAGCCTTATGGGGGGGGGGGGATCTTGCTCATCATTTCCTCCATTCTGCATTGACCAATCTGCTTCTCTTTTCAAAATTGTTGAAATCGCATCGTGGGTTTGCGTCCTCCTGAACGAAGGATGTACTCTTCGGTTATCTCCTCGTTGCAGCGCTTGTTGCTTTTTTGGTTTTGCGCAGTCGGCCGAACACCCATTCATTGAATGAAGATCAGCCTTTCAGCCCTCTTTGTCGGGCTGTCCACTCTATATCAGGCTCACGGTAGAACTTCAAGAACGTTTTTATCGAGTCTCTCCAACTGGTTGCAACGGAATGAAACGTATTGGAAACTGAGATAACCACATCGCTTCGAACGTTGTTGAGGAATGTAACACATAGGTGGGCCAACACATTGAGCAATAGGACAATGATCGGCTTGTATCCATCTAGTATCATCCGGCACTCTGGTTAGAGTCCACCAGTGAGAGGTCGCCCAGGCCACTGCTACGAAATTCATCCTGGTCGGCAGGGGGGTCGCCATGCTCATGAAGATCGGCATCTTTAAACCACAATCTCGCGTTTCCATATGATATACAAAGCTCTTCTCCAGGCTCGATGTCACGATGAGCTTTGTATATTATGGTTCCAGCGGTCAAGTCTCTTGACCATACCACGTTTTGTCGTAAGGTTGAATGGTTAAACATCGAGCCTAAACCAAGAGCGATTGCTTGTGTCTGAGGTCCACCAGAAGGAGACGGCCAGTAACTTCTAGTAAGTCAGTTATTGTCCAGACAACAAGTAAGGAACCAGTCTTAATGACAAGCCCGTTGACCGAACATACTAAGTGTAATGCTGTAAACATGTCTGGCTTGTATGCTTTTCGGCCTCCTCCAAGGTAAATATCAGAACTGGGCTGATGTCGACGATAGCACCTTTGGCAATGAATTCAGAGGCAAACACTCCTCGACCTGATACTCAAATCGTTTAGTCAAATAGGCACAGCGCAGCAAATTATGTGTTCGTCAAGTTCAATACATATCCGCATTTTAAGTTAGTGTAGTGTCTCCTCTTGCAGCGCTCCTACCTTTTGGTGTATTGGAAACAAGCGTCAGTCCAGTGGCTCGGTGTAGTGAACATACACTTGCCTCTTTTTCGCTCATATTGCAAGGACTCCCCATTATTGTCGATACATAGAGTAGACGAGAAAACAACTGATAAGAGTGGTAGAGTGTTGCTTCAGCTTAATTTCTGCCAAACGGACGAACATGGACGCTAGACTTTTCTCTCGGTAGATCTTCGGTCCATCTCCCAGCGAAGAACCTCACTTCTTGACTTGCTGATCTCTTGACCAATCATCTTCTGTATTATCCTCTGATCATAACGACAAAGCTCCATCACAGGAGCTTGCAGTATGAGGATGCGCTGACCTTCATATGACAACCTTGCAGTCGACAGCATGGAGGCTATCACCAAGCTTGAAAAGAGCTCAACTTCAGCAGATTGCTGCAGAGATCGGTGCACCATTGACAGGTACAAAACCACAACTGCTGTCCAGCATACATGACACCATTGCTCAAACACAGAAGCTCCTCACTATCCAGCATGGACAAACATCTGTCAAGCGTTGCTCAAGGAAGCTCAGAGTTCTGTCCATAGACATGGGTATTCGCAACCTTGCATACGCTGTCTTTGAGCATGAATTGGGTATTCATCACCCTGACAAAGAGGAGAACGTCAAGCCTTGCCTTGTGAAATGGCAACGCATCAACTTTGGAGGGAACAATATGATGTCCACTACACCAAGCTCGGAAGCGACACTGAAAGAACATCTTGTTAAGGACGAGCTGGCTGTAAGTGATGTGTCAAGAGAATCCTTTGAGCCAGTCAATCTTGCTGTTCATGCTTATCATTTTGGACGGTTTTGTACAGACCTGCAGCCAACACACATTTTGATCGAAAGACAACGCTTTCGTAGTGGTGGACATGCTGCGGTCCAAGAATGGTCGCTAAGAGTAGGCATGCTCGAGGCAATGTTGTACGCTGTTTTCCAAACATTGATTTCGGAGAAACTTGTTGACGCATTCCTTGAGCCAGTGTTGCCTGCTCGGGTGAACAAGTATTGGTTTGACAGTCAACAGAAGAGTAGGGAAGGCAGTCTGTCGGAACAAGACCTAACGGCTCCCACTGGAAAGCAAGCGAAACTTGCTAAGATTGCTCTGGTCACTGCAATGGTGACCGCGAAATCTGCACTCCGTTCGAGTTTCACGCTCCACCCAGATCTTAGCAGCCTTGCCGGAACGTTCTCTCCTGCCAAGACGCTCAGAAAATCTGCCAAAACCCAACCGCCTGCTTTTCCGCACTCAAGCAAGCTTGACGACCTCTCCGATAGTTTACTGCAAGGACTTGCTTGGCTGCACTGGCAAGAGAACCGACTCAAGATCACTACAGAATGATAGCATACCTTCTCAATTCTAAGATCTACCTCGTCCGCGCATACATTGTACCAGTGTTGTCCTACACTTTTCACAATTGTCAATAGTCTCAACCCGTCATCTTTCACCACAGACACTTGTTGTCAGCCAGCTATATTTGGACGTCAAGACGCCGACTTGCAATCAACTCATCATACTTGAACATTCTACTAGCCACTGCTATCGTCAATTACCTCAAACCGCAACTACCCGTCAAGTCAACTCCTACGTTTACAACAATCATAAGATCTCAAGCGAGACAATACAATACACTCAATTCACCAAACAAATCATTCCTCGGTACCAAAATGTCTGCCTCAACCATTTCGAACTCGGTAACCTATGATATCGCAATTGAAGCCGGCGTTGCGCACGGCAAGAATAAACTTCTCGAAGACCAAAGCAATATGAGTGACGAGAAGGTGATGCGCGCTTACAGAGCCACCCTCAAGAACATTGTCGAAACCCTCAACAATGCCTCACTCCAGAACACGATTCCGATCGATCATGTTGAGGAGAAGTTTACTACAATGCTCAGAAACATTCCGGCTTGGCTTAATATGAGTGGAGATTGGCGTGAGCAAGTCCTCCACGATATCTCTGGAGCTCCAGGGTCGGCTATTGTCCATCAGGCAGGATGGCATACTGCTCCTTTGGCTTCGGCCACTAGTATCGTCGCTCCTGTCTCTGCCGCTCCTGTCTCTGCCGCTCCTGTCTCTGCCGCTCCTGTCTCTGCCGCTCCTGTCTCTGCCGCCCTACCTGTACAGCCACAGCCGCAGGCACAGCCACCTCCACCACTACCAGCACCAGCACCAGCACCGGCACCGGCACCGGCACCGGCACCGGCACAGCCACTACCAGCTCAACCACAGCCACAGCCACAGCAGCCGCCACCACCAGCACCACCACCACAACAACCAATGCCGCTGCCTCCTCCACCAGCAGTCGCAGCCGCAGTTGTGCCGATTGCCGCGCTGACCGGCGCCGCTCTTCAGACATACCTGAACGCGGCTCCTGTCGGCTCGGCAATCCGTGCCGCAATAGTTGCGGGTGTTCCTCCTCAATATGACCCCTATACGCCAACCACCGCCCCAAATCCCAACCACGGGAACACCCAGTGGACTCGGCCGAACTATGAGCCGGCTGCCGCTCCGACGGCAAACACCATCCACAACGGGGAGTTTCCAGACCCACAGCGAGATAGAGCGCTACGATATTTCTGTCCGTTCTGCAACGTGTCGAGAGGTGCAAAGAGAGATATGAAGGCCCACATCGTGTCGCGAGAGCATAGATATGGGACCTTCCCAGTCAACCGATGGACGTTGACGCCAAGACGGCAACGATAGGGCGGGGGATGGAGTGTGGTACGGGGTGTGGTACGGGGTGTGGTACGGGGTGTGGTACGGGGTGTGGTACACGAAGAAAGTGGAAAGAAGAAGTCAAGTTTGGAGGAAAGGAAGACTTGTACTTGAATGACCGCATATCCTAAAGAGGAGGTATGCTTGCAAATAACGAATGAGCAATGTTTTCAATGGACTTTTTCTCAAGTATTGATTGGTCTACTAACTTTCTCTACACATGGAGAGGCCAAACTACTAATCTGTTCTACTCTACTCTTTTTATTCTACTCTACTACACAGATAAGCTGTCATTTCTAGACTACCAAAGTGGCTATTTTCGAACATCATTACTCCCCCTTTGAAATGAAGTATATACGATCCGATCCCAAAATTCGGCCCGTACCTTACGCACCTGTCTGGTCCGAAGATCACGAAATTCACTTACACCTCAACTGAAGGAAACAGCAATCAAGGTCAATTATTGCTCTGTCAAACACTATCACTCCCACCCACACCCATTCAATGGGGTAACAAAGCACCTCTCTACACACTATCGATCTATTTCACAACCTGACAATCAAAGCACAAAGCAAGAACTCAAATGACATGTCTGATCAAACACATTGACATGCCGATGACTGTCCCAAAGACGCTTAATTTACTGTGAACACAAGCTCATCCGACTGATAATAGAGCTATTTTCTAAACATCACAACGATGCAGTAACATTACTACTACGGCCAAGTCGAGCGATACCTTACCTGCTGACCAGCCAGCCTGGTGCCAAGTACATCATCTATGTATCTCCCTCCTTCTCTGGCCTCGCCTGCTCTCGTGGCCGTCCATTTTAATGCTGTCCAATCTTTGTGCCGTGGCTTCACGGATTTGTGATGAAGTGTCTGTTCAGAACTTGAATTGACGCAGTGTCTCATTGGCGTTGAGCTGGGCCGTGTTTAATGTGTTATACCCATTTGCTGCATTTTGGATGAGGTTTGAGGGATAGGGCTTACTGCATGGTGTGATGCTGATAACAAGTGAACACATAAAATTGGAATAACTTATGCGATATGTTCATTTCTGGCAGCTCCTTCTTAGAATTCTATCAACATCTTTCGTTTTATGAATCGAACATTTACTTCTTCTCCTTGGGCGCCAACATCAGCTCCGGCTTAACATGTTTATCGAAATCCTCTTCGCTCAATGCCTTTAATTCCATTGCGCTCTGCTTCAGGGTCAACTTCTTCTTGTGCGCGTTCTTGGCCACTTTGCTAGCCATATCGTAGCCAATGACAGGGTTCAGACAGGTGACGAGCATCAAACTAGGAAGGTCAGTCAGCAAATTCTTCATCGTCGTTGAGTGGGAGTTAGGACACATACCTTTCGTGTAACAGCTTGCCAATCCTTTCTTCATCCGCCTGCAGGCCATCAACAAGGTGCTCTACAAATCCATTCATGGAATCACTGAGAATGCGAATGCTATGTAACAGGTTTCGAATCATAAGCGGTTTAAACACGTTCAACTCAAACTGTCCACTCAAACCACCAACTGTAGCAGCAACGTGGTTTCCCATAACCTGTGCTGCAACCATCGTCAAGGCCTCGCACTGAGTTGGGTTGACCTTGCCCGGCATGATTGAAGAGCCAGGCTCGTTCTCTGGCAGAATAAGCTCTCCCAGACCGCATCGTGGACCGGAGCCGAGATATCGAATATCCTGAGCAATTTTGAAGAGCGAACAAGCGATTGTGTTGAGTGTGCCGGAAGCTTCGACGATCGAGTCGTGAGCAGCCAGAACCTCAAACTTATTCGGTGCTGTAATGAACTCTGTGCCAGTCATCTTTGTGACCTCCTCCGCGATACCCTCAGCAAAGCCCTTGAAAGTGTTCAACCCTGTACCAACAGCCGTTCCACCTTGAGCGAGCTGTCGAAGGTGCGGGAGGGCAGCTTGGACCCGTTCGAGATTGCGGTCTAGTTGGGCGACATAACCGGAGAACTCTTGGCCAAGAGTCAATGGTGTAGCATCTTGCAAATGTGTCCGTCCAATCTTGATAATAGAATCAAAGCTCTTGCGCTTCTCATCGAGAGCATTTCTGAGATTCGTGAGGGCAGGAATGAGCAATTGTTCCATGTCGAGGACAGCGGCAATGTGCATGACGGTTGGGAAGGAGTCGTTCGAAGAGGCGGACATATTGACGTGGTCGTTGGGATGGACTGGCTTCTTACTACCCATTTCTCCTCCAAGAATCTCGATTGCACGATTCGAGATGACTTCGTTGGCGTTCATGTTGGACTGGGTGCCGGAGCCGGTCTGCCAAACAACGAGAGGGAAGTGATCCATCAGTTTCCCCGAGGCGACCTCCTCTGCTGCCTGTACGATGGCATCTCCGACCTTAGGATCGAGGCCATATCTCATGTTTACTTTGGCAGCTGCACCCTTGAGGATACCAAATGCCTTGACAACACCGTCTGGCATTCGATCTTGCGGTTGGTTGATCTTGAAGTTTCCTAACGATCTTTGAGTCTGAGCACCCCAGTATCTTGTGTTGTCGACCTCTAAAGGCCCGAAGGCGTCGGTCTCTGTTCTTGTGCTTCCCATTCTTGCGCTTGTGCTGAAAGCTGCTGTCGTCTGTGGTATGCTAAGTCGGCTTGTATAGAGCTTCGGGGAGGTATAACTGGGCGAGGAATATGCGGGCAGACATCTTTGTGAGAGACGAATGGAACCACTTATGCTCCCCCGCAGATACGATTTCACAGCATGTGAACTTCCAAAGCGAGTGCAAGCTCGAGCAGACATCTTAAGGTGGATGCTGTGCAGCAGTAGAAGGTTGCTGTGATGGACCGTCTAGAGGTAACAGTACAGCCAATGTTTGGTAACAGACAAAGTCCCAGACTGAGCTGCAGTGCTTTCACAGGTCCGGATATATCAGTCCGTAGCTAGAATTATTATCTGATGGTGATGCTGCTGCTGCGCAGAGCTCTGAATATTTGTTTGGAGATGCGAATTCGTCCGTTCCGCCAAAAAAGCTTCCAGTTCGGAACACTCCGGCCGTATAAATTGCGGCAAGGATTCACTAAGAAATATTGACTTGCGGAACAACAACAAGCATTAACAGAAGAGCACTGCATGTTTGTAAAACACAAGAGATAGTATTTTCCGATGATTAAGGTCTATTAACGGCGCTCAAAAGGAAATATACAAAACATTTTCCAAAGATTAGTGCCAATGTGCAAGTCCGTCTTGCGCCTGTCGCGTGCTAGGGGTAATCGGGTATCATGAGAAATGGTAAAAAGAATTCTGGAGGAGGCGACGCTGGCATATTGAGAACCACCCAAACACACTCTTCTATGCTTGACCTTGGATGAGCTTGGAAGCATTTCCGATCATAAAGTCCTTGGATTTGGCCATCTTGATCATGAAACTGGGAAGTCCCCAGCCAAACGCAATGCCGACACCCTGTTGGGAGCCGACTGGGACGATTTGCACCTCAGACTTGAACTTCTTGTAAATTTTCTTGGTTCGGGCGCCGTGATCTATTGACCTGTTAGTGTGCGCGAACAATGGAAGGAGGTGCTTGCAGTTACCTTGTCCGTCAAGATCGAGTCTGATGCTCTCAACGCATGCAGTGTAACCCATCTTCGTGTCCATGATTGAGCCATCCGAGTAGCTGCCAACAGTTCCGCAGCAGTATACACCGGTCGCATTAGGAGCAGTAACTCGGAGGGTGTGCTCATCTGTCAAGACCTTGTTCCTCTCATTCAGCCATTCCTTAGGCACGAATTCACTGTTGGGCTTGTCACCAGTGGCGCCAATGTAGACATCAACAGTCTTGGTTTCTCCGTTGCTCAGCTGAAGGACCATCTTGTTGCCTACTTTTTCGACCGACTTGACCTGAACGTTATGGGTAACTGTAACACCCATCTTTTCGAGCATCTGCTGGGCATTTTGGCCGGGCTTCTGAGCCTGAAGTTTGCCGAGCAGTCTTGAACTACCCGACAGAATTGTGATCTCCTTTTTTGCCGCCATACTCTTCTCCAAGTTCACCAGCAGTCGCGACACCTGCGGGACCACCGCCGGCAACCAAGATCGTCTGGGCGTTGGGAAGGGCAGCGTGTATCTCGTGAACTCCTTTTCGTAATGAGTCGGTTCCTCGATCGGTCGACCAAATATCGCTGTCGAAGTATGTGCCGGAGGCAATGACTAGCTGATCGTAGTGAACGTTATCACCAGTAGTCAAAGAGACGGTTCTCGCCGTAGGTTCTATATGTGTGGCCTTGGCCTTGATGAATTGGAATTTGTCGCCGTATTTCTCAAAGGTATGAAGGAAGTTCAAGAGGGCTTTGTCGAGAGGGAGCATGTGAGGTCGAGTGATAGCTCGCGGTGAGCCTATCTTCCAGTAGAACTCTTCGGAAGGACTGATCAGCACTAGCTTGTAATCCTTGCCGGATGCTGGGAGGACATCTTTAAGGAGAGCGTGTGCAACAGGAAGGCCGCCAAAGCTGGCGCCAATAACGACGACTGTATGTGGTGCAGACATTGCTCAGGAGAACTTAGAAAGTGATGATTAAACTGAATTTTGTATGAAGAGAAAAGGATGGGAATGATTTGGATGCAAAAGTGGTAAAGCCGGAACAACCTGGGGAGGCGATGGACTTTTTATATTGTAGAAGTTTCAGGGCTCACACCAAGGTTTGGTGTAAATTAGGCCTGCAAAAGACGTGTTTCAACTTTGCGATT